>Ga0172364_10005600_pt1 | contig 10005 bp, 7 predicted proteins | sample LakKivSesite10cm_FD_114545 | JGI IMG/M metagenome (GOLD analysis project Ga0172364, IMG submission 114545) | Sediment microbial communities from Lake Kivu, Rwanda - Sediment site 10cm | ecosystem: Environmental > Aquatic > Freshwater > Lake > Sediment | place: Rwanda: Western Province, Lake Kivu... | reverse complement strand
AAGAATCGAATCCCCGGGCTGATAAGAAGACCAGCTGCTGTTGACCTTCCTAATCGTTAGCCAAGGCCCATTGCTCCCGCCCTGGTAAGTGGGAGAGAGACCGTTATAACTATCATTCCCCTCAGCTCTGGATACGTAATACGTGGTCGAAAAGACATTCAAGACAGCCAGAGTAAATATCCAAGAAAAAACAATTCCTCTCTTTATTTGATGTCGCAGTTCGACAGTCATAGGCAGATTATAACTGCTTACACAGGTGATTTCAATAAGTTATTATCTTTGTGATGAGTAACATCGAAACCGAACATTAGGGAACACAAAAGCGAACATAGCCGAAAGGAGCTGGAAATTCTTTTCAGGCTAGGGTACTTCCTCTCGGGATGAGGTATGTCGTATGCCAAAACGGCTCACAAAAATAGCCACTCTTGAGTGGATCGAATATGTTTTAAACCAATTTAACAATCGTGATCTATCCGAAGCAGAAGCCTGCCAACTCTTGGGGATAAAAAGGGTTCAACTCTATGAGTTGCGCAAGAGGTGGCTCAAGGCTCAGATCGGCAAGAGACTTTTTCAACTCTCCAGTTCTGGGCAGAATCAAAAACGTTCCCTGACAAAGGAGGTGGAGGATTTTCTCCATAAAGAGCTTCTCTATATCCGGAAGAAAGGCCTTTACTATAAGGGCAAATTCAACTTCTCTTACCTGTCGGAACTCATAACCAAACGGTTCGGGCTAGTTATCCATCGCAATACTATCCCCCGCTTCGCCATCCAGCAAGATTATTATCAGCAAACAGCCAAAGAGCGTCTGAAAGTTCGGATTCGATTTGAAATGGACGCCGTTGGAGCCCTGTTCCAACATGACACCTGCCGCCATATCTGGCTTCCTCTCAGCGGCCGCTACCATGATCTCCTCATGACCGCAGACGATCACTCCCGTTTGGTGACCAGCTTTTCCCTCCGGGAAATGGAGGGGGCCTGGGAACATATCTTGCTGGCCAGAAAAGTCTTCCAGACCTATGATCGTCCCCTGGCCTATTATGTCGATCGCCATAGCATTTTCAAATTCAATCTGGGATCCGCTTGCATTCACTATACCCGCCGTATCTCAGAGGAGGAAGGGAAAATTCAGTTTAAAAGGGCCTTAAATGCCGTGGATGTTGCCGTTCTCTATGCGGAAGATGCGCAGTCAAAAGGAAAAATCGAAAAGCGCTTTTATTATTTACAGAGACGACTCCGGTTTGAATGTGAACGCTATAAAGTCAAAACTGTCAAAGAGGCCATACCCATCCTTGAAGAGATGGTTGATTTCTATAACTACCGAAGGGTTCATCAGGAGACCGAAGAAATTAATTATGGACCCTGGGAGAGAGCTCTCCGAGACAAAAGAACAGAGCTCCGGTCCCCCCCGTCATCAAGACATGGATGCCATCTTCTCTCTTCATTTCACGAGGACTATTTATTCTGATGGGACGATCAAATTCCAGGGGAAAACTTACAAAATCCATCAACCTCCAGGGACCAATTTCACAGTTGCCTTTATGCCGGGGAAAAAAATCATGGCTCTCCTCCACAGCCAGAAGGTCTGGCAGTACCACCTGCAGGGCTATCCCACGTTCGACAGTCATAGGTAAACGATAATTGCTTAATCTAATAATATCAATGGGTTAGAAGGAAATCAAAATTTTGCCGTGTGCCTACAGGTTTAGGCCTTCAAACGGACGTCAAAAAACGCCGGCGGAGCAGCTATCTTCAATCGATTCAATATGTTAACCTGGTCAGCCGTCAGTTCCGTCCGCCGCAGAATGCGGCCATCTTTTGAAGAAAATTCTCCCAAATGACATCTTTCCATAACGGGGCGGATCCGATCCCATGTTTCCCCCGTCTCTCGCTCCGCGATCCGGACCAAAAGGAGTGCCAGAGAGCAGAGAAACACGTGGGCCTGAATGCGTTCGTCCTTGCGATGAAAGATGGGCCGGAGCTCGAGCGTTGTCTTCAGAGTTCTGAACGCCCTCTCCACTTCCATGAGCTGCTTGTAACCCAAGGCCACGTCTTCCGAAGAGAGCGTGTCATCGGAAGTCGAAAGAAGATACTTGCCGTCCAGAGTTTCTTCCTCTTTGACCTTGGCTTGGTTGATCTTCAGACGGCCGGTTTTGGTCTGCCGGATGTAGCGGCCCATCGCCCGATGAGACATCAACGCGCAGACGGCCTTCTTGTGGGCCTTTCCCCTCTGATCCCCCAAAACTTGGATCGTTTGTTCAATCCTCTCGAGGGTCTTGTCTCGTGTGGCCTTGTCTTTTTCGGCCTGCTCAGGATTATACCCGAGGACAAAACGGTGCCGCCTCACCCCGTCGCCAACCACAATCTCCTTCACCTCCAGGTTATCCCGCACCTTCTGATAGCGCCCTTTGAAGGAGAGCGCCAGGTTGTGAGCTTCTCGGTTATCCCGAAGTTTTTCTCCCAGGATATAATGCCCGCCGGCTCTCTGCAGAATCACCCGGTTCTCATCGCTCGACATCCCCCGGTCCAAGACCCAAATGCAGCGCCCCAGCTTCCAGCCCAAAAGGTCTGTCTTGATGCGCTCCACTGTCGTCATGTCCTGGGTGTTGCCCGGCAAAACCCAACAGCGCACAGGAAGTCCCTCCTTGGTCACAGCCAGCCCGATCACCACTTGCGGCAAATCCGGCCGCTTGTCCTTCGAGTGCCCATACCGCCGGATCCCCTCCTCCTCTTCACACTCCATATATACGCTCGTGGTATCAAAAAACAGGAGATCAACCTCAAGGTTAAAAAGATCGGCCGTCGCGAAAAACACCTCTTTCTGGATCGCCTCCTCATGTTCCAGCAGAAAATCCATCGCCCGGTACAGATGCTGAAGCGAGATCGGCTCGGGATTGCCCAGGGCTACATCCTCTCTCACCCATTCCTCCACACCCCGCTTGGAATCAGGCGCCAGAGCCCGGTTGGCCACCATCGAAAAAATCGCCCATTCCACGGGCGAGACAAACTCCCTTCCCCTCAAAGTCTGGGTCAACATTTTCTCAAGTCCCAGCCGTTCCCAGAGTTTCCGCAAAAGGTAGGCTCCTCCCAGAGGAATGCTCCTGACAAAATGGAGAGCCGGGCTCTCCAACCGCGCTTCAGCCTCAGCCGCATCCTCGGGCGAAAGGAAGCGGCAGAGGCTACCGACGAGTCTGCGGATTGCCCGAAGGTCAAGCGAGTCGGCTCTGCCGAAGGTATAGAGGACATTGGCTCTGCCGTAGCCGGTCTTGGGATCACGGACATTATGGGCGAGTTGAACATAGGTGGTGATAGAGCCATCTTTGTTATGGCGGGAGATTGTCCGCACGTACATGTCTATTCATTTATCATATACTACTTTATTTGTCAAGCAGTTATTTATAATTCGCATGCCTACGTCATCTTGGCTTACCGGCGAAAATTGGTATTGAAAATCAACAACTTAGCCCCAAAACTATGCTAAAATATGCCTCTGACTGTCGAACTCGGGGCTATCAATAAGTTTCCCCAATATGTTCGTTTTCGTGTTCCCTAATGTTCGGTTTCAAAAGATACGTAGCATAAGTTATTATCCTTGCCCTGTGCCAAATTTCTTTCTCGATATCCTATGAAAGACTTCAGACATTGCGAATATAACGATAACAAAATCCACTGGATAGCGGTGTCTTCCTTGAGCGTAGTCAACTCCAAGAAGTGCTGACGCCAGAAAGTAAATCGCGTGGACAAGAAGAAGTTGAGCTACAAAATTTTTTGCCTGCAGGCAACGAATACAGCCAAAAAAAGACAGAATCAAGGGTACAATCCACACAAAAGCTCCAAGTGTAACTATTGAAGCTGCCAAAGGCTCTCTCTTAATAAGTGATGGAAAATCTGTTAAAAGTTGCTTCCCCCATTCTCGTTCAGCTTTCCATCCACTAAAATAAGCTAAAAAGTTTGTCTCATCTAACTTCAATAGCATCTTGGCACTCTCGATCACAGTTGTAAGAGCAGCCCGATCTGGATGTCGGAAATATAGTGCAAAGAGCTGAGACGGTGCAAACTCGGTCTCACTAATCTTTCTCAACCACTCATGTTCGCGTTGCTGTGCACCAGCGGGCAGCGCAGTAATAAGATAATCGGCTTTGCTATATAGAGTGCGATTGAACATTTTGGGATACCCAGCCGAAATATTCGGGTTACCGGTGAGGCAATACGATGGAATAATCCAAAATGAGATTAAAAGAATGTACAGGCTCAGGAAGATTATGTGGGACACGCACCTCGAAGGCATGCGGGCTTGATATAGGATGAAAAGAAATAGTGGGAATAAAAGTGCATTTGGCCGAGTCAGACCACAGACTGCCCATAAGAGAGCAATTAAAAGAACTGAGCCTCTGCGAGTGTCGCTATTAAAATATGAAATAGAATAGTATGATGCTATAATTACAAAAGGGACAAAAAAAGCTTCAGAAACAAGCCAATGAGGGAAGACAAGATTGTGTGGCAAAACTGAATAAAAGAGAGTCGCAAAGATCACAATTCTTTTATTTTTAGTGAGGGCATCCGCAATTAAGGCGACATAAAAAATGGAAATGGCACAAAGAAGAATTTGCATAAGGATAACTGCCAGTCTTGCATCAATTGCTTTGTGGAATAATCGAAATATTATGGCCTGCCAAAGGTAATCCCCTGGGAGACCGTTAAACAATATTGCATTAATGAAATCTTTCCATGATTCAGCTTGTAATATGCTTCGAACATTTACCATTCTGTTTTCTGATCGGTCACCCTTTAAGAATGCTTGTGGATTGCTGGCATCATAAAGTAAACAAAGTGCCAATTGGACAATGAAATAACCAAGCACGATTACAACTATCGTACGAAACCACTTTTTATTATGGCCCCGTTTAAATGTTTGAATGAACATATTCATGGAACTCCTCTTCAGGACACCCCGCGGCTTGCCGCGTGGAGCAATGCATGCGTCGCCGAGGGCGGGATAAGGGGGACCGGAAAGGCCCCCTTATCCGCATAGGCCCTTGCTCGGCAGTGTGATATATATAATGCGTGGGGCTGAAACGGACGAGTCATTCTATCTCCGATACGAGCTACTATCTGATATGGTTCCCGAAATATCGGAAAGATATATTTGAGCGGGAGGAGATCAAGGAACGAACGGAACAATTGATCAGGGAGATATGTGAATACTATGGGTTTGAAAGTATCGAATTGGAAGTGGGCCTGGAACATATGCACATTCTGATCTCGTTCCCTCCGACGAGGTCGATCGGAGAAGTGGTCAGAACTATCAAGAGCCACAGTGGGAGGGGATTGGTCCGCGAGTTCCCCGGAATGAAAAAGAGACTGTGGGCGCGGGAGTTGTGGGAAGTCCGATATTTCGCTAGGACAGTCGGTGACCGAATGACTCAGCAAGTGATTGAACGATACACAAAGCATCATCGTCACCTAGAGCAAGGGCCTGCCTAGCTAGAATTTAAGCTGCGCTCTTAATGTCCCGCACCTTGGCGCGGGGTAGTTTTACTTATTGCCGATATTTGATAGTCACACTCAAATGATAACGGCTTGCTCAAATTATTTCAATAGATTGAGACCCTCGAGTTCCCCCAATTTTTATTATGAGAAAAGCCACTTTTGGCCGAAATCGGGTTTGGGATATAAATTTAGGCCCTGGAAGCCCCATTTTCGGGCGAAAAGATGTTCCTTGATCCCATCGGCCAGGGCATAGAAGCGAAACTCAGGGATTCCGAACACGCGTTTGGCCGCCTTAAGCAGATGTCTCATCAAAACGCGCAGTTTCGTCTTCAACCCCAGATAGGCCATCGTAAAGTAGGCCACCGCCATCACCAGCGCCATTATGTTCTGAAGTCGAATATAAGTCAGTAGCCGGATGTCTTCCAGCTGGTAGCTTTGTTTGATGAACCGGATGGTCTCCTCTATCCGCCAGCGCATCAGATAGCTCTCCACCATTCGCCAGAGATCTTTTCGGCTTCCCGTGATCTTCACATTCGTCAGCAGCATCAGCGGTTTTTCCCCAAACCCCTTCACCACCACCAGATAGAGCTCCTCCGAACGGCCGGGGAGCCGGACTTTCCGGAAACCGAACTGCAAAAAGTAAACCTTCTCTTTGGTCCCTTCCTCTCTAACCACGCGCTCCATATAAAGCATGGGGCAACTTGAGGCCAGATCCACCACCGGAAGACAGGCTCCTCGGTAAAGGAGATGTCTATCTCCCCGCAGTCGAATAAGAAAGTGAAGCTCCCTTTTCAGCAACGGACGGAGGATTTCTCCCCTGTCGCCGCCCCGATCCAAGACCCAGATGCCGCGTTTGCCTGTATGGCGGGAAACAGTGTCGATCACCTCCAACATCACTCGGTTCTCTCCCCGCCACTCCGGACTCACATCCGAATAAAGCTTGTTCAAAACAGGCAGGATCGTCGTCCCTTCCCGCTCTGTCCCAACGACCTGGCAGGTCCAGTACCCGGAGGCCAGTTGCTTTTCGCTGCCGTCACGAACCATCCCCAGATATTCCATCTTCTTCGCATACTTCTTGCTGATGTCAGAGATGTCTAACACCAAAAGCGTGTTGTCTTTTATCTGCGGAGCAGCCAGCCGGCAAACCGCCTCAGTCAGATGGTCCCAGAGCTCTTCCCTTTCCAACTGACGACTTCCGTCTTGCACAGCGCAATCTTCTCCTCCAGTGCCCTTCCTATCTCGGTCGGCCGCACGCTCTGCCGCGCCTGGATGCCAAAGATCATTTCGGCGACAAAGCGCCGGGCGGTCTTGGGGAGACCAGAAGAAAGTACCCCCGAAAATTTGATGATTTGTTCTCGTAATTTGTGAGCTATTCTGGCATAATACATGCGGGGCCTCCTCTGGAAAAGATCCTTTACAGAAGCCTAAAGGCTTGCCGTCGTGAGGCCCCATTTTAACTCAAAAAAAGAAAAAAGTTCCCCCAATTTTCAGTTCCAGATTTGTGATCAGGCTAATTCACTGATAGAAAATAAGTTAAACCAATTTAGGCTTAATTATTGGGGGAACTCCTGTTAAGACTGGACGAAAAACGCCCGTGTGCCTTAAGGTTCTAGGGCCTCAAACGGACATTATAAACTGGCTGCGGCACCTTCATTGGATGCATAATGTGGCCGTCTTTTAAAGAAAAAATTATCCCAAATGACATCGTTTCGGGGGGCGGATCCTATTGCATGTTTCTCCTGTCTCCCGTTTTAGGCGTCAATCTGAAGGGCGCCAAAAGCGGCGAGACCGGCGTTGTGCGGAAAACGCTTGGTCCAAGGCTCTCTCTATGTTCTTGTCTGCACGAGGCGGTCTAGGATTATCGTTGGGAATCTCACTTCCTACTTCTTGCCCCGATACAACCTCCCCTTTCAGATTATAAAGCCGCTGTTTCAGCTCAATGGTGCAAAGGATGGCTGATGCCGTGATCGCGTCGGTGATCTTACTCCACTGGAAGGTAATCAGGTTGGTGTGGCGATGGCGGTGGGGGCCTCCCTCCTTGGCCAGATATGAGGTGAAGTCGAAGAGAGCGATGAAAATATTTAGTCGCCATCCCGGAGGAATCATTTGAGGAACGTCCGGTCAGCCTTGGAGAAGGACTCAAAATCCTCTATGGACCAAACAACAATGGTTTGACTAAAAATATCTATTATACTGAGCTTAGGTAAAAAAAGTTGAATTGCGTTAATTATCAAAGAGAAAAAGGGCAGCCCTTCCCAGTTTTTTCTCGTGATAGGACTTTCCCTCCTGAGCGCCCAGCTGCTTGCTTCGGCGACGCACTTTGATAGGCGAAACGCCTGGCGTGATCGCGGTAAGGCTTCCTAGTGATCGTATCTCTTCCCGACGAGCCTAGCCCTTTTTATTTCTTTTGCCGGTTTGTTTTTTCTCTCTGCATTCTGACGGATTGTTCCCCTTTGAATTTGAGCGTGATGGAGGTCGTCACAGGCGTTGGCGATAGAGATCAAATCTTGGCCCGGGACTGAGCCGGTCACCCTGAATAGCAGGGTCACAAGCACAGCAGGACCCTCTAGCTGCACTGGTTGTGAAGCATATCCGCCAACCCTAATCACGCCAGGTGCTGTCTCGTGAGCTCCGACCTGATAGAACCTTTCAGAGAAGTCTGAGGTTTCGACTCGGATGAAGGCCAGATCTTCTGGGGGGAACTGAAGATCAAATCCGAATGCGCCGATGGCAAAAAAAGAATCGATGATCACTGGCAAAACAAGATCAGCGTTTTGGCTAGCTACACGTTCATTCCTCGCCAGGTTGACTTCTCCTGATGGCATGGAAAGAAAACATGTCGCCACCTCTAGGGTTCGGGATGCTCCGGAGCAGTTACTGGGCAACTCTCCTTTCTTGAGGTATTTCCTGAAGATGGCCTGAGCATCTGCAGGAGTGACTTTGGGATCTAATTTCCTACCGCTTGCGTTGACATCGGCGTTCTCTTCTTCGCACCAGGTCGGGTTGGCGATCTTGCCAAGAAAAATATCGAAGGCTGCTTGGGCGTCAGAGGGCGTAATTTTCAAGTCGCCGTTGACATCCCCACACTTAGTACAAAAAGTCGCGGCCACTGACTTGTTTTTATCTATTGTGATGGAAGTTTGAAGATCAAATAGACTGGTTTCAACTACGTCCCCGCCCCATTTTGAGAACCGATAGTCGGTGTTGGCCAGCGATTTAGCCAGGACCGAACTTCCGATCGAATAAGAATAAGTTCCTGGTGAAGGATCCGTCGTACCCCCTTGACCGGGAGCTGGTGCGCCCGTCTCCGAAGCGATGGATAAGCTGCATGAAGAAGTTGAGCTGACCGTAATGTTGACCGTCGAAGTTGCCTTAGAAGAACTGCTGTCTGTCACTGTCAGAGTGGAGGCATAGCTTCCGATAGATAAATAGGAGTGAGTTGGATTCTGGGCTGTTGAAGTGCCTCCGTCACCAAAAGCCCAGCTATATGTGTAGGGAGAAACACCTCCAGAAGCAGTTCCCGTGAAATTGACTGCCAGCGGAGCTTGTCCTGATGTCGGACTGGCTGAAGCGCTCACCTGGAGCGGCGAAGGAGCTGCCGTGACTGAAATGGATATTGACGTAGAAGCTCTGACGTTTTGGCTATCCGTGACGTTCAGAATGGCGATAAAGTTCCCGGCTGGGCTGTAAATATGCGAAGGACTTCTTGTATATGAGGATTGGCCGTCGCCGAAATTCCAAATATATGAATACGGGGATGTTCCGCCCGAGGAGCTGGCCGTGAAATTCACTGTCAGTGGGGCCTGTCCCGATGTCGGATTCGCGGACGCCGATACAACAAGAAGATTGGAGGCTAAAGTAACGCTGATGGCAACAGATTGGCTATTGCTTGATCCCTGAGCGTCATTAACCGTAAGGGTCGCTGTGAAATTTCCGGCAGCAGAGTAAGTATGAGAAGGATTCTGGGCTGTTGAACTGCTGCCGTCACCAAAGACCCAGCTAAAGGAATATGGGGGCACCCCTCCTGTCGCGCTTCCTGAGAAAGAGACGACCAGAGGAGCTTGGCCTGATGTCGGGAATGCGGTGGTGGTTGCAATAAGAGGCGAAGGTGCAGTCGTAACAGCTATGGATGCAGTTTTTGAATCCTGTGTGCCAATACTGTCTATGACGGTTAAAGTTGCGGTGAAATTTCCCGCGGCTGAATACGTATGTGTGGAATTTTGGGTGGTTGAGGATTGACCGTCACCAAAGTTCCAACTGAAGGTATAAGGTGAAGATCCTCCTGAGGCACTGCCTCCAAAGCTGACATTCAAGGGCGCATTTCCTAAGGTCGGGGATGCAGTTAAGCTGGCGACGAGTGGATTCGAGCCAAATACGTATTCATACGCACCGATATCAGGGGCATTATTTTGTGGTACAGTATTTCCGAAATAATCTTGAGTGAGGCTGACATTCGTTCCTGAATCAAAACAAGGTGAGGTTTGAGAGATCGCAAAGTCGGTATCTACAGAATAGTTT
>Ga0172364_10005597_pt1 | contig 10009 bp, 9 predicted proteins | sample LakKivSesite10cm_FD_114545 | JGI IMG/M metagenome (GOLD analysis project Ga0172364, IMG submission 114545) | Sediment microbial communities from Lake Kivu, Rwanda - Sediment site 10cm | ecosystem: Environmental > Aquatic > Freshwater > Lake > Sediment | place: Rwanda: Western Province, Lake Kivu... | reverse complement strand
TTGCTCTCGATGCCGTCGAGTTGCTCCTGCAGCAGCCTGAAGTTGTCGCTCGCTTTTAGGTTGGGGTAATTCTCAGCCAGCGCGAAAATGGTCTTCAGGGCGGCGGTCAGCCCCTTGCCTGCCTCCATCTTCTCCTTGACGTTGCCGGCGGAGAGCATGCGCTCCCTGGCTTTGGTCACCATCTCGATCGCTTTCTGCTCGTGCTTCATGTAGCCCTTTACCGTCTCCACCAGGTTTGGAACCAAATCGGCCCGCTTTTTGAGCTGAACATCGATTTGAGCCCAAGCATTGCCTATCCGGTTGGAGAGCACGACTATGCGGTTGATGTAGTAGACAAAAGTGGCGATAATCAGTATGACAATTAATACAACAACTAGCACGATTATCCAGAGCGGCTCCATCGTCCAACCTCACATCCACGATATTTTTTGTGGTTCTTAAGGTTTTCAGTTCACCCGAGCTAAAGCGCCAGAAGCGACGATAGCGCGAACCAGTATATGTCCCCAAAGAAGACGGCGATTATCAGGCCGATTCCGAGCGCGGGGGCAAATGGTATGCCTCTTTTGAGCCGGATGCGGTTCTGCAGCTTGCGCTGGCGCACGAGCCGCTTCAGCACGCCTACTTGGTGGCGGGTGAGACCGGCGGCCACGCGGGGATTGGTGAAGGTATGGTCCCAGTCCGGCTTCGACAGGCCCCAGCCGCTGTAACGCCCAATCCTTTTGCCCTTCTCGTAGATCGTCTCGGCAGGGATTGCGCCTTCTTTGATTTCCGTGATTTTGGTTTCCTCATACAAAATCCCCCGCCCGCGAGCCTTGCATATTGCGGCGCAGACGAGCAGGACGGGGATCATGCAGATGACGCTGTTGAACAGGATGGTGATGGGGAACAAGGGGTGCCCGTTCGAGTAGGGCGCCGGGGCGTAATGGGGAGAAAACATCGGGAGTAGGGCGCCAAAGGCCGTGAAGAGCTTAACGTCGCCGCCCGCCCAGCCGCCTGTGAGCCACATCGCATAGCCGATCGCGAAGGCGATTGCGGCTCCCAGCAGGCCGGAAACTACTGTCAATGGGTCGCCCCTGTAGACGCCGAGCGGGATGTAGGAGATCACCCCGATTACAATCAAGGGGAAGGTCAGCCGGTTGGGGATTATTCTGTTTTTGAACAAGTCGGTGTACATTGCGATGCAGGCGCCGACTATCGCTATACCTGCGGGAATGTGTTCCGGTTGCAACATGATTACCGCACTTACTTGGGCCGCGATTAATAAGAACTTCGCCAGCTTACTTCAATACTCTGAGCGCGCCGATCAGGCTGTTGATGACGTTCTCTCGCATGTTTTCGACTTTGTTATCAACGGTAGAACCTAGCGAATTGAACGCCGCGGTTATTGAGAGAGTGATGCTAGCCAAGACGATGAGTACGGCGGCCAGCATCAGCAGGTACTCAACCGCACCTTGTGAACGTTCCTCCATCGAGACCACTTACCCTACCGATAAATGAGCGCGTAGCCATAAAAATAGTCTCCATACTACCGTGGCGTAATGCACATACTTTTGTCAGAGCAGACCCCAAGCCTTTAGTAAGTCACGGTGAAATCGTCGAGGTATAGGTGGCTGCTCGGCACATGCTTTACGCTTACGTACCATATTCCGCCAGTCGCGGCCTTATTTTCTAGGTTGATGGTTCCTGGTTGAAGTGTAGCAGTTCCCGACATCCATGTGCCAGTCGCCTTGGTTTGGGTCAGCCGGTATTGCCAGTCAGTGATGGCAACGGGCCCCCCAGTTTCTACCTTGAGTTGTATGTAGCCTGTGGTATTGTCGATCTGAGCGCTTACGCCTAATGCGGGGTAACCCCCAGCTCGCGTCACGTAGTAGACGGCCACTGCAACGATGACAAGAACAGCAGCCAACATCAGCAAGTACTCTGTAGCACCTTGAGCCTTCCCTTTTCGAGCAAATAGCTCTCTTATCATTTTCTACCTCCGTGATTGGTTTTATTACGAGGTATTTAAATCCACCGCTCTTGGGTTTTGTGGGGCGAACAAGGCGATTTTAGGTCAAAACGCGTTTAAATATTCGATTTTTCGGGTTTAACTCATCCTACGGCCGATTGTAAATCTAACCTGAATCGCACTGCCGAATCCCGCTTTTTATTAGCAAATCGGTTGGGTTAAATCAAAATTTGTGCGACGTAGAAAAAGACGGCCGCGATGACCATGAACGGCACGCTGAATGCAATTCCCTTCGTGATTCTGCCGTAGCGGATCACCCCAAGAGCCAGAGAGCAGATGACAGCTTGGATCAAGACGTAAACTAGTACGATTGTGTCAGTCCCGGTTGGCAGGGCAGCCATTGTTCCAGTAGGCAAAGCCGCTGTAGCAGTTGTGAGCCCCCTACTAACACCGACCGTGAGACCCATTATGAGCGGGGCCGCAACAATGGCAACGGCAAGGAGGAACAACACCTGCTGTGTCGTGGCAGTTTTGCGCTCACGTTGAATGGCGTGTACCTCTCGGATGTCGGAGGAAACGGAATCGAGCACGCTTGCGAGTGCCGCCCCGCGTTCGATTCCTTCAACGATGAGATGGAACGCTCGTTCGTAAAGGAGAGAGTTCGACCTGTGTGCGATCGCCAGCAGCGCGCTGCCGAGGGGCCTGCCCCTGCGTATCTCCATTATCGCCCGCTCAAATTCCAATGATAGGGCACCGTACTTGGATTTCACGATGTCGTCCATTGTGGCGTCTATGCCGACACCCGCGCGAAGGGTGCTGGCCATCTGACGCAACGCATCGGGTAGCACGCGCTCGAGCTCAGCCGCCCTACGCTGGGCTAGGTAGTAAGGTATCCCGAGGGTGGCAGAGGGGAAAACCACCAAAATGACGATGAGTATCAACAGCGGGACGGGCAGGGGCAACTGCACGAGCAAGCCGATTGCGCCGATTATGACGCAGACGCCGATTGTGAGGAGAAGCGTGAGGCCGACATACTCATCCGCGGCGAGGGGTATATCCGTGGACCTGAGTCTACGCTCGATGTTGCCCAAGAACCTCTTCGGAAAAACACGTTTTACAACGTCTGCGACGCGCTTGGTCACGCTCATGGACTACACCCTCGGCTCCCTACGTTTGATCATCATAACGACGTAAAGCAGTAGGAACGGCAAGAGGAACAGGAACAGGACAGCCACCGAATCTATGGCGAACCCACCCGCGCCCTGCATGCCCACTACCATCATCATTATCACGAGCAGTGCCGGGATGACCGCTGAGGCGAACATGTACAGCATCGCCATGAGGTTGAGCGATTGCGTATAGTCGCGGAGCTTCATCCTGAGTTCAAGTGCTGTTTCGTCGGCTAAGACACCAAGGGTACGTGCGAGGTCACCACCGGTTCGTACGGTGCGCTGGACCTGTCGGATTGCGCGCCGCAGCGGCTCTGAACCGACCCGCTTGTCCATCGTCGAAAGGGCTTCGTCCATGCTCGAGCCCGCGTGCATGTCGTGGATGACCCGACCGAACTCTTCCGAAAGCGCGCCGTAGTCGGCCTGACTGACCGAAGTCATTGTCTCAGGCAGGCCTATACCAGATGAGAGCTGGGTTGCCATGTGGCGCAACGCGTAGGGCAATGTGCGGTTCACCTCGACTACACGCGCCTTTGCCTTGGACTTGGGGTGGGTTCTAACTATTAGAAGCGTGAAAAAGAAGGCGCCGAGGGCAGCAACCAGCGCGAGCAGGACATTCACAAACAATAACACGAGGACAAAAGCAATGATGCCGACGATTAGGCTCATGCCTAACATCAGCGCGACGTATCGCTCGGGGGGTACCGCCAGATTAGCTTTATAGAGGTCCTCGTCGAGTCCCTTGAAGAACTTGGTCATCCGCTGGGCCGGACGCTTGAGAGGGGAATAGAAACTTCCCGCGAGCCGCTCCGACAGCGGCCGCTTTAACTCTGCCCTTTCTTCCCACACTTTCTCCTCTTCCATCTCGCGCTCCACAGCGCGCTCCTCTTCACGCAACGTCTCGAGTCGCTTCAGCTCTTGCAGCCTGCGCGTAACATCATCACCTTTTTCTGGAGCCTTTCGCTGGGTCACCGCCCTGCCAACATGTCGCACGGCTTTCGCCGCGCTGCCACCCATTGTGGTAACGCCACCGCCCACCCTCGAAAAAAATCCAACAATTCGGCTCGGTTTCTTGGCCTTCTTTTGGGATTTGGGCATGGCGCCACGCTACCTTCGCTTTTGACCCTTATCAGAACGGATTTTTCCCATCACGCTTTCAGGGTCGCGGTAATACTCTTGGATGACGCTGCCTACTTCAAAGATGTTACGGATGCCTTTTTGCTTCATCCATTCGAGTACCGCCGCCCGTTTCCCAATCTCGACCTCGATGTCTCCACCACTTATGCCGCTGAAATCGGCGATCGTGCGCTTAATCTTGCTCGGTACCCCCGTTGGCTCGACAACATCCGTACGCGGGTTCCACTTGAAAATGCGGCTGAGCTGGGGTTTCCCGCCCTCTATACCTGTGACTTCCGCCACCTCGGTAACCCTGCGAATCTGTCCCTTCTGCCGGTGGTAGATGCGTTGTTGCATCACAATCACGTCGAGTGCCGGAATCATTATATCGGGCACGGACATCGGTGCTTCGGTCAAACGCGTGACTGTTTCCATAGCACTGTTTGAGTGAACAGTTCCGACACAGCCATCATGGCCGGTGTTCATGGCCGTGAACATGGTCCGTGCTTCTGGCCCCCGTACCTCACCAACGACCAAACGGTCAGGCCTCATACGAAGTGCATTTTTGACCAAGTCATCCATCGTAATTTCTCCCCGCCCCTCAACATTCGGCGGGCGCGTCTCCATTCTTATCCAGTGCTTGTGGGGGAGCTGGAGCTCGGCAGTGTCTTCAATCGAGATGATGCGCTCGCGCGCAGGCACAAAGGTAGTTGCAGCGTTGAGCGTCGTGGTTTTGCCGCAGCCCGTGCCTCCCGCGAATAGGATATTTGCGGGCTTTATGCCGAGCCCGTCCACGATTACCCAGAGGAAGGCGGCGGCATCGGTGGACAATGTGTTGAAGTTCAGGATGTCGACTATTGTGAGGGGGTCTTTCCTGAACTTTCGTATGGAGAGGGTTGGGCCCTCGAGCGAAACTGGGGGGATGGTTGCGTTCACACGGCTTCCATCAGGCAGGCGGGCATCCAACAACGGCGTCTGTTGGTCTATTCGTCTACCCACGACACGGGCCATCTTATCGATAATCTGCTTGATGGAGTTCTCATCTTGGAAAACGATGTTGGTGAAGCACATCCCGTGCTTGCGATGGTAGATGTACACGGGCTTGCCGATGCTCGTCACCAAGATGTCCTCGAGTTGGTCATCGGCTATCATAGGATCGAGCGGGCCGTAGCCTATCATATCCCTCACAGCGACTTCACCCATGCGTTTTATCCTGTCCGCTGCGAGGTGCATTCCCTTGCTCTCGCGCTCGAGTATCCTTAAGACCTCGTGCATGAATGTGCTTTGGCGCTCCGTCGGGTCCGGGATTTTGTTCGGATCGATTTTTATCTCCTCGATCGCTTTCTCCTTGGCAGCTTCAACAAGTTTTAGTTCTTGTTTCGTCAGCTCCGGCAATTTCACTTTGTACATTGGCAGGCCCTCGCCTTCGATGTGCAAGATTTCAATTTGACCATAACTATCGATCAACTTCCCGCCCTTGGGAGCTTTTACTTCCTTTGCAGGAGGCGAGGGCAAAATCGGCTCTACCGCGGGTTTTACAACCGGTTTGGCGACAGGTGGTGCTTTTGCCAAAATCTCAGATAAGAGGCCCTCTTTCTTTTCGGCCAACATCGCGAATGGGAGCGCTTCTCTTTGTTTGATGGGACCCTTTTCACGGTTAGCCAATGGCGCGGGCTTTGCGCGGGCCTTTTTCGACGGCTTCGCCTTTTCCCTTTCGCGCCGAACCCCTTTTCTCTTCGCCATGCTACACAACCACCACAATAGAGTTGATTTAAAATCGATAAAAGGATTTGGTTAGCGAAAGGGTTAAATTTAGGCTCTGCTAAAGAACTTGACGTAAGAAACAGAATATCAGTGGGGTGGTTGGATGAGCGCGTTGGGTGGCAAGCAGGTGCTGGTGTTGCCGGAGGGCACACGGCGTTTATTGGGGCGAGATGCACAGCGCATGAATATTATGGCGGCACGAGTCATCGCCGAGGCCGTGCGGACGACGCTCGGGCCACGCGGCATGGATAAGATGCTTGTTGATAGTTTGGGCGATGTTGTGATAACGAACGATGGGAAAACAATTTTGGACGAAATGGATGTTGAGCACCCAGCCGCCAAGATGATAGTTGAAGTGGCGAAGACACAGGACGAGGAAGTGGGCGATGGCACCACCACTGCAGTAATCATCGCCGGAGAGCTGTTGCACAAGGCGGAGGGAATGCTCGATCAGGCGATACATCCGACCGTGATTGCCGCAGGATACAGGATGGCGGCCGACAAAACACAAGAAATTTTGGATAAAATGGCGGAGAAAGTGGATTTTGCCAACAACGATTTACTAAAGAAAATTGCAGTCACTGCAATAACCGGAAAAAAGGCGGAAAGTGCGAAAGAAGCGTTAGCAGATCTCGCGGTGAAGGCAGTTAGGCAGATTGCCGATAAGACCGATGGAAAATATACCGTCGACATAGACTACATCGGCGTTGAAAAGAAGCATGGCGGTAGCACGGACGAATCTCAGCTAATCAACGGGTTGGTCATCGATAAGGAGCGGGCTCATCCCGGCATGCCAAAACGCGTGAAAAATGCCAAAATTGCCCTGCTGGACTGCGCGCTTGAGGTAAAGAAGACCGAAACAGATGCTGAGATAAGGGTGACGCGGCCGGAGCAGCTCCGCGCCTTTTTGGACGAGGAAGAGGGGATGCTTCGGAGGATGGTCGACGAGATAGTGGCAACTGGAGCGAATGTCGTGTTTTGTCAAAAAGGCATCGATGATATCGCACAACACTTCCTCGCGAAGGCGAACATCTACGCCGCACGACGCCTGAAAAAATCAGACATGGACAAGCTCGCTCGTGCGATACGCGGAAGGGTAGTCACGAGCATAGATGATCTCTCCGCGAAAGATTTGGGCAGTGCTGGTCTAGTCGAGGAGCGAAAAATCGCTGACGAGAAAATGACTTTCGTTGAAGGTTGTAAGGACCCGAAAGCGGTCAGCTTACTCGTGCGCGGCGGGACGGAACATGTCGTCGATGAAGTGGAGCGGGGGGTGCACGACGCGATTTGTGTGGTCGGGGCGGCAGTCGAAGACGGCAAGGTTGTCGCTGGTGGCGGTGCGCCTGAAATCGAGTTGGCGAAGCAGCTACGAGAATACGCAGAAACGGTCGGCGGGAGGGAGTCGCTGGCGATTAACGCGTTCGCGGACGCGGTCGAAATAGTTCCTAGAACCCTAGCAGAAAATGCCGGACTGGACAGCATCGACATGCTCGTTGACCTGCGCGCGAAGCATGAGAAGGCGGACGGCAAGAACGTCGGGTTAAACGTCTACGAGGGCAAAGTGATGGACATGCTGGGCATTGGAGTCATCGAGCCGTTGCGCATAAAGACCCAAGCCATGAAATCGGCGAGCGAGGCGGCTGTAATGATTCTACGTATCGACGACGTGGTAGCGGCGGCGAAGAAGGAGGTCGGGCCACCCCCTGGAGGCCCAGGCGCAGGGGAAATGGGCGGCGAAGGCGAAGAGTACTAAGGTAAGAAAACCACTGCGGCCAGCGCGGCTCCGTGATTTTTGACAACATGCGCAGCAGAGATGGATGTTACTCTGGTTGGCTCGAGCCCGCGCGTTTCCATCATATATTTGACCATCGCTTCGGCAGTCTGAGCGGCCGTCTTTTGGGTAACACCGACGTCGTGGTACTCCGAAATCATTCCGTGTGAGGTCTCACTTATTGCGACTCCGAGCGCGGCGGCAATTTTTTGCCCGGGGGTTGAGCTTGAAATTTTTGCCATAACGACAGGCGTAACCATCCCCGGCTCCGGTTTTGGCATTTTGACTATCTTGCATCCGATCGGCCAGATACTCGACACGAGCACCAAATTAAGTTCTGCGATACCCGCCTTCCGCAGCGCGTTGTCAAAGGCAACGAGCTCGAACGGCCCATCTGAATCCGCAGACACCAAAGCGGCTTTCGTCGGTACATCCCACATTTTTTCACCCCATGCGTGGTCGATGTGTGAGTTTTTCCAAGAGCATGCTTTCGATTTTTATTGGCGGCTGGCGCTTCGCCAAGGCTAGTGCATCGTCGAGTTTCTTTTCATGCTCTGCGTAAATTTCGAAGAGCGGTTCCCCCTTATTGACCTTGTGTCCTTTCTTCAGAATGATTTTCAGTCCGGCACCCTTGTCGCGCGGGGCCCCCGCGGTGCGAGCGATAGCGTTGATGAGATGATTATCAATGTTGGTGATGTACCCATCGTATGGTGCGAGCACGATTTCTTTGTTGCCAACCGGTATGTCCTCGGGTTTGACATCGGGGTTCCCGCCTTGGGCTTCTATGATTTCACGCATTTTTTGATATGCCTTCCCAGAGTTAAGTATATCAAACGCCATTTGTCTCCCCATGCTTGGCGAGGCCGCGCCGCCGAATTCAAGCATTGTGCTAGCCAAGCCCACCGACTTTTCGATCAGACTGCCGGGCCCCTTGCCGAGCAACGTTTCGAGCGCTTCCCGCGCCTCGAGCGCAGGCCCTATCGCATAGCCAACTGGCTGGCCGCCGTAGGTCAATGCCGTCTCAACCTGGATGTGCAGCATATAACCCAGCTCTAGAAAATCGTGGGCCAGTCCGCGCGCATTTTCGATACTTTCGACTTTTGCACCTGGCCCGGTGGGGATATCGATCAACAGGTGATCCACACCCGCCGCGATTTTTTTAGACATGACGCTTGCCAGCAATTGGCAGTGTGGGTCTATGCCAAGCGGACGCTCAGCGTTAATGATGATGTCGTCAGCCGGAGCAAGCCTAACTGCTCCGCCCCACGCAAGCACAGCCCCGACTTTTCGCACGATAGATTTTATCTCATCGATGCCTAACGTCACGTTTGCTAGAACTTCCATGACATCAGCGGTGCCCGCAGCACTCGTTATCGACCTGCTGCTCGTCTTTGGTATCGCAAGCCCTGCAGCCGCGACAATCGGCACGGTGACCAACGCGTACTTGTTGCCAGGGACACCGCCTATGCTGTGGACATCGAGCACAGGGCTGACTTCCAAATCGAGCCGGTCACCGGATTTCACCATGCTTCGCGTAAGAGCGACAATCTCGTCCATGTTCATGTCGCGGATGTATTGGGACGTGACGAAGGCGGTCAGCTCTCCGTAGCTCAGGTCGCCAGCAACGATGTCTTCCACGACGGATTGAATCTCGCTGGCATTAAGAATTTGCCCGGACATTTTTTTCTTGATGAAGTCTATCGACTGTGGGTGCGGAACTGGCGTTACAGAAATCATATCACCCGCTTTGATACCGAGGGCCTTGGTGACCTCCACGAACGTGCCGACCTCGCCGGGCTGCACCATTTTGCTTGTTACATCGGCTATCGCGATTAAAGTGGTTTTGGGCGTAATCAACTTCACCCGGTCAGAGGCATAAACCCCGAGATCCCTCGCATCGTCTTCATGGAGCGCCACGATGTTTCGCCCGGTCTCTATATCTAACGGCTTGGCCCTCAGATTTTCAAGTATCATGTCTATCGCTCCTAAACACCATCGACTAAGACGACCAGCATTTTAAAGTGTCGCTTAAAGCTTGCCTGCTATTTTTTCTTCTTTTTCTTAGGTCCACGAACTCCACAAGGCATTTTGTCACCTTGCATAGCTTGCGCTACGAGTGAGTTTGTCGAATAATCCGTGATTTAAATTGCTGAACATCTATTTCATTTTGTTAGAGCTGGGCCGAGGATAAAACACACCGGAGTTGATTTCGATGGTTTGCCCAGGATATTGGGCTGCTCG
>Ga0172364_10005594_pt1 | contig 10015 bp, 9 predicted proteins | sample LakKivSesite10cm_FD_114545 | JGI IMG/M metagenome (GOLD analysis project Ga0172364, IMG submission 114545) | Sediment microbial communities from Lake Kivu, Rwanda - Sediment site 10cm | ecosystem: Environmental > Aquatic > Freshwater > Lake > Sediment | place: Rwanda: Western Province, Lake Kivu... | reverse complement strand
TTATTGCAGCCTCTTCCGGGCAGCCTATTTTTACTGCCTGCCTGCTTTCTATTGCATGAACATAAGCGGATGCTTCATGAAGGCTGGTGCTTGTTCCAGCATCAAGCCATGCGAATCCCCGCGGCAGCTCAAAAACTTTTAATTTGCCAGACTGCAGATAAGCAAGATTAACATCTGTAATTTCAATTTCTCCTCTTTGAGAGGGCCTTAGTGATTTTGCTATATCAACAACCAGATTGTCATAAATATAAAGCCCGGGTATTGCGAAATTGCTTTTAGGCGATTTTGGCTTTTCTTCTATGGAAATTGCTTTTCCTGAGGAATCAAATTCAATAACACCATATCTTTGCGGGTCTTTTACCTGATATGCAAAGACTGTTGCACCCTCATTAAAATTAGTGAATGCTTTTTGAAAAATGTTGCTTCCCCCATAAAAGATATTATCCCCGAGTATTAGTGCAACAGGATCTTTTCCTATAAATGAATCAGCAATAACAAATGCCTGGGCAATTCCTTTTGGCTCGGGCTGCTCTCTATAATCAAATGAAACACCCCATTTTTTTCCATTGCCTAAAAGCTGCCAAAATCTCGGCAAATCATGCGGACTTGAGATAACACAAAAATCATTGATACCATTCTCCATCATTGTTGTCAGCGGATAGTATATCATAGGCTTGTCATAAACAGGCTGCAGTTGTTTGCTTGCAACTTTTGTCAGAGGGTAAAGCCTTGAACCTGCGCCTCCTGCAAGTATAATGCCTTTCATCTGTGCCTCCTATAACTTTGCAAGCATTCTCTCACTGCCTCATGAATTTCAGGCATTTTAATGCCTTCAGCTTTTAGCTTGCTTGTATCAAGCATGCAGTTGGACCTTTTGCCGACAGTAGCTTTGTCAAGCTCACCTAAAGTCATAATTTCAAACTTATGATTAGGGTCAACAATATCTCGGTAAAGCTGCATTATTTCCCGGGCTGAAATGGTTCCAGGGTTTGTAAGATTATAAATTCCTGTTGCTCGTTTTTCAATAAGTATTTTTAATGCATCAAGCATATGCGGAACAGTAGTCATAGAATTTTGAATATCAATTACTTTTGAATACCCTTTCAGCTTATCTATCAAATTTCTGGGGTGGGGTTTGTCATCAATAGGCATTCTTATTCTTAGCTGCAAAACCGGAAACTCTGAAAGCGCTTTTTGGGCTTCAATTTTTGTTATTGCATAGTATTGCGGGCCGTAAAAATTGGGCTCATCTTGCTCGCTATAGCCTTTGCCCTGATTGTCTCCGTAGTAAATGCAGCCACTGCTTAAATGAACAAGGTAAACTTGGTTTTCCTTGCACGCTTTTGCCAGCATTGCTGGAACAGAGACATTTGCAAACCAAGTTTCTTCTTTATGAGTTTCGCACCAGTCAATACCTATTGCACCCGGACCGCCGGTTTTTCCAATAGCATTAATCAGTATCTGGGGCTTTTCAGATTTTAAGAATAAATCAAGATTTTTAGGGTCAGAGACTTTAAAATCTGAAAGCTGGAATCCTAAGAATTCTGAGATTCTTTGGCCTAAAAATCCTTTTCCTAAGACTATTCCTTTCATTTTGCAGTTTTGAGCGGCCTCCACCAATTTTCATTTTTTTGATACCATTCTACTAATGCAGGCAGCTCTTTTTCTATTTCCACAGGATAAAAATACAGATGCCCTAATTGCCTTAATTTTGAACCATCCATAGCATACCTGAAATCATGGGCTTTTCTATGAGGAACATGCTCGATCATCTCTTCTCCAAATCTAAATATTTCTAATAATTTTTGAGTCATCCATGCATTGCTTCTTTCATTTTCTCCAGGGATATTATATATTTCTCCATTTTTTCCATTTTCAGCAACATACCATATTGCATCACAATGATCTTTTACATGAATCCAATCTCTAACATTTAATCCAGGATTTTCAGAAGACCACATTAAAGGGACTTTTTTCCTGTCTATTAAATGAGTTATGAACAAAGGCAGTAATTTTTCAGGAAACTGATAAGGCCCGTATGTATTGCTTCCTCTAGTAACCACTACCGGCAATCCATGAGTATGAAAATACGAAAGAGCAAGATGTTCTGCAGCTGCTTTGCTTGCTGCATACGGGCTTCTTGGATGCAATGGGTCGGTTTCTTTTGAAGCCGGGCCGTCAGGCATCAAGCTTCCGTATACTTCATCTGTAGATACTTGAACAAATTTTTGAATGCCTGCTTTGCTTGCTGCATCAAGAAGATTTGCAGTGCCCACAATATTAGTCATAACAAAATCACCAGAATCCTGAATGCTTCTGTCAACATGGCTTTCTGCTGCAAAATTAATTATCATCTTTGGCTTTTCTTCAGCCATAACTCTTTCAACAAGGCCTTTATCACAGATATCTCCTGCAATAAGGTGGTATCTTTCGTGATTTGCAAGGCCCATATGTTCCAAGTTTCTTCCTCTTCCAGCATAGGTTTGCTTATCAAGATTTACAACTGTGGCTGCAGATGGGAATTCAAGATAAGTCAGCAAATACTTTATGAAATTGCTTCCTATAAAGCCGCATCCCCCAGTAACAAGGATTTTCATAAAAAACCTGAGATTTAGGACTATTTAAAAATAATTGTGGTTTAAAAAAAAGTTTTTTATTTTTATTTAAAATAAAAGTCAGGATTTGGGAGAGCTTTGAGTAAAGAGGCTCGTTTATATAAATAAATTGAATAAGGTCACAAGCAATATGAATTATAGCGCCTGCAATTACAAATAAGAATATTTGATGAATTAAAGCTAGAAAAACTAAAATGAGCCAAAATTCAATGCCATGAAAAATAAGGATTGGTTTTTTGTACTGCTGTCTTTGTTTGGGTGTTAGAGAATGTAAAAATTTGCTCCTTTTTATAAACCAACTATAAGCATTTTTTAGGCTTAAGTCGTGTTTTTGATAAACATAATACAAATAATGGTCAAAGTCAATAAAAAAAGCTGAAAGAAGAATTATCATAAAACCTATAAATCCAATGCTTGGGAACATAAGCCAGATTATTGAAGAAAAAATCAGCCCAATTAATACGTGCCAGTGAGGTAACATTTTAATAAGCCAGGCTTAGAATGCCTTTTTGTATTAGGAAAAGTGAGCCAATTGAAAGGATTAATTTAGGAATTGTGAAAGAAACTGACAAGTAGAAAACAACGCCGATTGCAATATCAACAAAGCTTGCAAATGAACCCGCATCCAAACCGCTCATTGCAGCAAACAAGATGCCTTTAGCAATCATATAAAATGCAAAAATAAGCAGGATAGGAATTGCAAGCTTTGTAAATCCAACCAGGAATAAAACTATTGCTGAAATAATGTCAAGAAATCCGAGAATTTTAAGCATCATTTTATATCAATAATTATAAAAAGAGTATATAAATTTAATTAGCATGAATATAATAATAACGGGGCAGAAGGGACTTATTGGGCATTATTTAAAGGAAAGGCTAGAGAAAGAGGGGCATAAGATAATGAGAAGCATTGATATAAGAGAGGGGCAAGATATTAGCTCTTTGAAAGATTTAAATATAAATGAGAAAATAGACTTATTTATACATGCTGCTGCTCATTGCAAAATAAATGCAGGAATTGAAAATCCAGAATTGCCACATTACAATAATTCAGAAGGAACATTCAAAGTTTTGGAGTTCTGCAGAAAAAATAATATCCCTAAAATAATAAATTTTTCATCCTCAAGGATTTTGAGCAAAGAAAAGAATCCTTATACTGCAAGCAAAATATATGGAGAAGAGCTTTGCAAAGCATATTGGCAGTGCTATGGAATTAAATATATTATAATAAGGCCTTCAACAGTATATGGGCCGTTTTGGGACAAGACACAAAGGCTTATACATAAATTTATTGTAAATGCCTTGAATGGGAAAGATCTTGAAATTTATGGCAATCCAAAAACAAAAACATTGGACTTTACTTACATAGATGATTTTATTGATGGAATAATGCTTGCAATAAAACAAGACAACAAAGAATATAACATAAGCGGGGAGGAAGAATATAATATTATGAGGCTGGCTGAATTTATTATTTCTGAAACAAACAGCAAGAGCAAAATTAAAATATTAAACAGCGAGACCGCGCAACCTCAGCAAGTAAAAGTAGATATTTCTGAAATCAAAAAGATTGGTTATAATCCTAAAGTTAATTTAGAAGAAGGCGTAATAAAAACAATCAAATGGTATAAAGAGTACTTGAAAAATAATCCTTTAGACTAATTTTAATCTTATTCTTGTATTTTTCTTAATATCTCAGCAAATGCGGGCCTTGTGATTAAGATTCCTGTTGTTATGCTTAAGATTGTTGTAAGCGCGAAGCCTCTTAGCAAGCCAGCTCCTGCCCAAAACAAAGGAAGCATTGCCACAACTGTTGTAAAAAAAGCTCCAAGAATTATGAACAGGGCTCTTTTAATCCTTTCCCCCATACTCAACTGTTGATTAGAAACAGACTCATCAATTATAACAATTTGGTCGTTAACGCCTGTGCCCATGCCTGCTATAATTCCAGCTATGCTTGGAGCATCAAGGTTCCATCTTATTAAAGCAGCTATCCCTAATGTGATAAAGGCTTCAGAAAACATGGTCAGAATTACAGAAAGGGTGATTTTTATTTTTCTATATTTTATAAATAAAATGCCTGAGATAATTGCAAAAACAATTGCAGCAAGAAGAATAAGGTTTCTTGTAAACTCTTTTCCAAGCAAGGGCGAGATAGAGTCTAGCTTCACTATTTCAAGTTTAAAAGGAAGGCTACCCGTGATTAACAGAGTTTGTAGTTTATGCATGTTATCTTTAGTATTGCTTATTGCCTCATCTCTTGTTTTTCCAGAGCCAGAGCCTTGCACTTGGATTTGGGTTGTGACTTGGCCTTTCAAATTTTCGCTTATGTATAAAGAATCAACAAGATTATCATCTAAGAAAAGGTCAAGTTGCTTTTCTAAATATCTGCCGCTTTCTGTGACATTAACTTCAAGCTTGCTTGTTATATCGGCGTGTCTTTGTGCTGCTTCCTCGCTAAGGTAAACAACAAAGCTAAACCTGCAAAAATAACCGTCTTCAGAAGGATAACAAGCTTCTATTCTTGAACATTCGGCATTCGCCCTGCAGACATCTGTAATATCTCTTTCTCCACCTATGAAAACAGTATCATTTCCAATTTTGGCTTCAAATTTGCCTTGTTTTGCGACGAGTTCTTTTAAATCAGAAGGAGTGGCTCCTGCAACTTCTATAAGCATGAAATTATTACCAGAAAGGTCGGAGACTTGCCTGACAGTAACATCACTTATCCCAAAGACATTAAGCCTGTTGCTTGTAACGGATATTAAATCATTCATCTCACTTAGTGAAAGGTCTTTTTCGGGCTTTACCAGGGCGCGGGCTCCTCCGCTTAAATCGAGACCGGTTTTGAGCTTTGTCCTTGGGGCAATGGCAAGAGTTATTTTAGGAGTTTCATTTGTGTAAAGCATAAATTCTCCTTGGTCTGTTGTTATCATAAGTTTTGTTTTATTTTGTGTTGGAAACACTTGATTTATGATATTTGCATAATCAGAAATTTCCTGGATTTCTTGGTCATTTACTGACTTAAGTTTCATACCTGCTCTTATGCCTTCGTTAAAGGCGGTGGAGTTTTGGTCTACTGACTTAATCACTATGCCTTTTTCGAAGCTTGGTGAAATTGATAATAAAGAAAGGAAAAGCACTATAATCAAAATCCATGTCCTAAATCCTATTTTTAGCATTTTATGGAAATTTCCTCCAATTTTTTGGGAATTTGCATAATTGAAAAATTTTCAAATTTTTCATTTTAATTTATCCCCTTTTTTTCACAATGCCATTTAATTAAGCCAGCATTTGTAAGCCATGTGTTGATAAGGTCTGCAAACAAACCAATTGCAAGAATAAGAAATATCTGACTAAAAGAATCGGGCAAGCCTGAAACAATAAAAAAAGCTGGAATGACTGCAAGAAGTGCAGTACAAGTCATAAACGAGCCAGTCTTGAATGCTCTGAAAATTCTTTCGTTTAATTCGCCTTCCCTGTTTTTAATTGCCCTTGTGGTAAGAAGAATATTTGTATCGACAGAATAACCCACAAGCATCAAAAAGGCGGATATGCCTGCTGCTGAAAGCCTCAGGCCAATAAAGTCTACTATAGCAAAAGAGATTAAAATGTCTGAAAATATTGAAAAAACTACTGCAAGGCTTGGAACAATTGTCCTAAATAAAACAAAAACCACGCAAGAAATCAAAAAAAAGGCGATAATCAAGGCAATGATAAGTTGTTTATAGAAGCCCTGGCTGAGTGTTGGGCCAGAGAACTCTGTGCTTGAATTTTCTTCTGTTAGATTATAGCCAAGAACTTTTTCTATACTGGCTTTTAAAACATCGGGCTGGCTAGAACTCTCTATAATTACAGCAAGGGACTCGTGCGTTCTTATTTCTGTAAGCTTTCTTATTGAGATGTCGGAAAACTCTTGTTTCAGGCTTGACTCAAGTTTATCCGAGTCTATGTTTCCTTGTATGGTTATAGAAGTACCGCCAGAAAGAGTTATATCTTTATACATAAAATCGCTGTGATGAGAGAAAAAATTGCCTAAATAAATCAAGGAAATCAGAGTGAGAATTAAGGGGATAACTAACAAAAACTTGTATGTTTTGTTGTATAGTCTGCTTAGACTCTTTGTTTTTATTGTTGATTGCTCTTTTTTTTCTTCCATTCTTTATCAAAAGATTTGTATTTTATAAAGATGCGCTTCAGCGCATTTGATTTTTATTTTGATTTACAAAGTTAGTAAATCAAATGCGCTGGCCGGGACTCGAACCCGGGTCTCTAGCTTTCTTTACCCCTCCAAAACGAGGAGGTATCGGAACCTTGGTTCTGATTTGGAAGGCTGGAATACTAACCACTATACTACCAGCGCTTGAAACTATTAAAATAAGTGTGTTTTAAAGTTTTATGGATTAAGGATTATAATACGCCCGAGGGAGGATTTGAACCCCCGACCTACTACTTAGGAGGCAGTCGCTCTATCCAGGCTGAGCTACTCGGGCAATCATCAGACTTAGAATACATAGTTTAAATTATTTCCTAAAAAATTTTAGGAATAAAAATCCTTTCTCTTTTCTTTTTTCTTTAGGTCTTAAGTAGATAACAGGAAGATTATAAGCCTGGGCAGATTTTGCCTGCACAAGGTCTGAAGTAACAAGAGTAGAATGTGTTTTTCTTGCTATTTCCCTTATTAAAGCATCTATTTCTCCTGACTTGGCAAACTTGATTTGCTGTTCTGTAGGCCTTAGACCATAAAAGTATACCTTAAAATTTTTTGTTATTTTGTGAAGTTTGGCTATTTCTTCTAAGCCAAGAAAGCCTTCTTCTTTTCCTTTGTTGGCTAGATTTTCAAGCTCTGCCATGACTGCATTTGGGATGAATAACTTGCCGGAAATTCCTTTTTTCATCAGGTAGGGAAGGAATCTATTGATGATCGCAGAAGTATCTATAACATAGCTTCTTTTTTGTTTTGAAACTATAAAAGTGAGGGTTTTTCTTGCTCTCTTCTTTATTTCTTGACTTGTTGTTTTTTTTCTGAACATCTTAAGTTTATGCGGGGAGAAGGATTTGAACCTTCGCAGGCACTAAGCCACAGGATGTCTCGCGACCCAATTAGTTGTTTGTCTTGAGTCCTGCTCGTTTGACCGGGCTCCGACATCCCCGCATAGCATTGTAAAATTTGAGATGTTTATAAATATTTCAAATGTAGGATTAGTTATAATAAGTTTTGAAGCCTGTGGCTAAGCCTTTAATAACGCCTATTGCTGTGAGAATCCCTGCTGAGATAAGGCATGCGTTGTCTGGCATTCTCCCTAGATTAGTCAGTTTTTCTATACCTAGGGGAAATAAAACATAACCGGTAAAATATCCTATACCCCCGAAAACGAGGGCTCCCCCTATGCGCTCTCCTAAACTTGTGTTTTTTATATCCTTAACAAGATCGTCAGAATCGGTTTTTTGGTGTGTTCTTGATTGTTGTTGAAGTTGCGGGAATTCAGAAGCTAAAATTTCTTCAAGCCTTTCATTTGGCAATCTATATTCGTCTGAAAGCTTTCTTCTTATTTCTTCAAAAGAATAGCCTTCTTGGTAATCTTGTCTAATTTCTTTTCTTAACTTTCTTAATTCTGGCTCGCTTAGTTTTTCACTTAGAGTTTTTTCTTGAGGTTTTCTTTTAACCATATTTTTATTTGTATTAAAGAGAATTTAAAGATTGTTATCTTAAATAATAATGCCAAGTTTAGCATTAGAAGCCTTTAAAAACAACTTAGAAGTATGGTTTTTGAGACGGCCATAGTAACTAGGTTACACCTGATCTCATTCCGAACTCAGAAGTTAAGATGGTTACGTTTATGCTTGTAGTCTCCACAAGAGGCGAATCCATAAAGCTGTCTCACCTAATTTTTAAGATGAAAAAATTGTCTCTAAATAGAAAAGAAGTAGAAAAGAAAATTAAAGAATTCTTTGAGAATTTGGGAGAGGCTACTTCTGAAGAAGTGAGAAAAATCAAGAAATTGGGAATGTCATTAAATATTCGGCTTGGCGAATTGAGAAAGAATTTTTGCAAAAAATGCATGGCTCCTTGCATTCCTGGAGTGACTTGTGAAGTAAGAATAAAAGGCAAGTTAAAGAATGTGAAATGCAGGCTTTGTAAAACCACAAATAAGTGGAAAATTAAGTAAAAAATCAAGATTTTTTGAACATCAAAAACTTGTGGTTTTTGTGGCTCAAGAAGTCTAACAAATCATCAAGACTTCTTGAACATCAAAAATTTCCATAAAGTTCAAATTTTTGGGGTCTAAAAAATCCACTAAGATCCTTAAGATTTTTTAAACTTGCTAACCTCTTCTACTAAATCTGTCTGGCCAAGAAACATTGCCCTACAACAACACCTTTTTATGTTTATACTGTCCAAGATCTTGCCGGGCTCTTCTCCAGCCTCTACTCTTTTTTTGTATTCTGCATAAAGATGGGCGATAGGCTTGCCGCATGAAAAGCATCTGCAAGGTATAATAATTTTATACTCCTATTGTAAGTTTACAATGTTTTGTTTATTTATGAATAGTTGTTTAGGATAATTTTTAGAGTAAATATAGCCTAATTTCTCCAAAACCTTCACTTGAGCATAACTTTTCCTCCTTTTTAAAAGTTTCGAAAGCTCCTTATTTGTTATCCCGGGTTTTTCTTTGATTAACCTTAAAATTTCTATAAATCTTTTTTCTAAGACGCCTTTTCCAAAACAAACAATATGAGAGTTATTAATCTTCTTAGGATGAATTATATATGGAAGAATTAAGTTTGAAAATGCTTCTTTGTTATAACTCACAAAATTCGCACCATCATATCTTTTAAATAAAGACAGTCTTTCCAAATGCTCCTTAAAAATAGGAATTAAAAATTTGTTTTCGCAAGACCATCTGAAACAAGAATCTTCTAAAGAAACATTTCCTTCTGCATCAAAAAGCCCTGAAAAGAAAATATTTGGTTCTTTTATAGTATTAAGAAATTCATTTAAATTTGATTCAAGATAATCAAAAAAAGATACCAAGACGCCATTTATAGCATGCGTTGAAAAGGCATACCCTCTTTTTTTATGATTTATTCTAACTATCTTATTAAATTTTTCATTGTTTGGCAACTCTGAATTTTTCCCAATGTACAAGACTACCTCTGGACTTTGGAATAGCCTAACTAAATAATGCTTAGTAAAATTAACTAATTTTTGTTCTTTGTTCATTATGCCAAATCTTCCGCCCCCGGCCTTATCCCCCACCCACAAACCAAAAAAATATAAAAATTCTTTATCTAGGTAAATTTTTCTTGGGAGTCTTACAACAAACTCCTTTTTCGACTTATTTGAATGGGTTTTATAACTTATTTCTATAAAATCTTTTTTCAATTTGACATAATTA
>Ga0172364_10005591_pt1 | contig 10016 bp, 6 predicted proteins | sample LakKivSesite10cm_FD_114545 | JGI IMG/M metagenome (GOLD analysis project Ga0172364, IMG submission 114545) | Sediment microbial communities from Lake Kivu, Rwanda - Sediment site 10cm | ecosystem: Environmental > Aquatic > Freshwater > Lake > Sediment | place: Rwanda: Western Province, Lake Kivu... | reverse complement strand
CCTCGGGGTCGGCGGTTGGGACATCCGTGCGCATGGCCATTTTCACGGCCACCTCCGGGCCGTGTTGCTTGAGCGCGCCCACCAGGTCGGCCTCGGTCAAGATTCCCATAAGACGCCCCTCCTCGAGCACGGGAAAAACCGTCTGAAATCCGGACAGGATCAGTTCAACGGCCCTCGACAAGGGATCGTTGGGCGACAAAGCCTGGCACCTCTTTGTCATCGCCTGCTCAACACGCAACTCGCCGAGTGTGTTTTTGATTTCGACCATCTTGCCTTCCTGCCCGGCTCCCAGGTAGATGAAAACGGCGATGATGACAAGCGTCCAGGCGCCGCTGAGGACGCCGAAAAGTCCCATCGCCCAGGCCAATCCCTGTCCGGCCTGGGCCGCAATGGCCGTGGCCTTGGCATGGTCCATCCGCATGGCCAAAAGGGAACGCAGGACGCGGCCTCCGTCCATGGGAAAAGCGGGCAGGAGGTTGAACACGCCGAGCATGATGTTAGCGGTAATGAGGTAGGCCAGGAGTCCCTCCCAGCTTACTGAACTGAACACCTGACTCATTCGTCCGGCCGAAACCTCCGCCGGGAAATTCAGGGGGATGGAGAGGAGCAGCAGGATCGCGGCGATGATGAAATTGCTCAGAGGACCGGCCAGGGACATGCGCAGCTCCTCAGACGGCTTCCGGGGGATCTCCTCCATCTGCGAGATGCCGCCGATCGGAAGAAGCGTGATGTTCCTCACCTTGATGCCGAAGCGCATCGCATTCAGGCTATGGGCCAGTTCATGGATGGTTACGCAGACAAAGAGAAGGAGTATGACCAGAATTCCGTAGAGCGCTCCGATCGTGCCGCCCCTCATCGTGACTCCCCAGCGGCTGGCCGCCCAGATCAGAATCAGGACAAAAGTCAGATGGACCCGGATATCTATCCCTTTGATCCGGAAAAGCTTGATCGACCAACTCATGCGCGGCTCCTTTCCTTCCCATTCTATCATAAAATAGGGGACATCCCCCAAGGTGCCACCCCTATGAAGGTAATCCCAATTTATTGTCAATCAACCAATTACAGGATATGTCAATAATGCGGACCGGATCTTTGGCGCATTCGGGCAAGGAAGTTCACCGGGAAAAATACCAATAGGAAAACATTTTGCTGCCTGGCACATGAACGAAGGGTGGTACCTTGGAGGACGTCCCCATTTTCAGATTTTGACTTTTGCGGGGACGTTTGCTATCTCTACCTATGCATGAGCCCGCGATTAACGATGAGGGCGCCGGCTGGCCGGAAACGGCACCGACCGACCCTCTGTTTCAGCTTTTTATTTTTTACCGCGGGGGTGGCCATGGCTCAGTCCCTCGAGAATCTCTATTCAATCCTTCCCGCCGAATTGGACGGTTGGAAGAAAGCCGAATCGACCGCAACCTACGACCGGAGCAACCTTTTTGATTACATCGACGGAGGGGCGGAGCTCTACATCTCCTACAATTTCCAGAGGCTCCTGGCTGTCCGCTATAAGGGGACCGGAGACGAAGAGATTGTTATCGACATCTTCGACATGGGGAACTCCTACGATGCTTTCGGCGTCTTCTCTCACGGCCGGGAGCGCGAAGACGGCCTCGTGGGTCAGGGTTCGGAATACAACGCCGGATTGCTGACGTTCTGGAAGGACAGGTTTTATGTCTCCATCCTTGCCTATCCCGAAACCCAGGCGAAAAAGGAGCTCGTCCTAAGCCTCGGCCGGAAGCTGGCGGATGCCGTCCCCAAAGAGGGCGAATTACCTCCGGTCATCGGCCTCCTCCCCCGGGCAGATCTCGTTCCGGAAAGCATTCGCTATTTCCATCACCACATCTGGCTCAACAGCCATTTTTTCATCGCCAACGAGAACATCCTGTTGATCGATGACAAGACCGAGGCCGTGCTGGCCAAATACAAGACGGACGACAAGCCGGTCCACCTGCTGGTCGCGCTTTATCCGGACAAAGCCACAGCCAAGAAGGCGGAGCAGAGCTTTCTCCAGAACTACCTTCCGGACGCCAGCGGAGGGATGGCCCAACTCCCGGATGGCCGCTGGACCGCCTGCCGGATCCGCGAAAATCGGCTGGCGGTTGTCTTCAACGCCCCATCGCGGGAGAATGCTCTGTCCTATCTCGACCGGATCGGGGCCAGACAGCCCCCGGAGGGTTAAGCGCTTTGATAAAATCGATAGAAATTATAGATTGATAGACTCGGCTGGCTTTGCCGGAATAGAAAGGAGGACCGATGAAAAAAAAGACGTTGATCACGCGTCGGGAATTCATCAAGCGATCGTCCCTGGCCGCTGTCGGAGGCGCCGTGTTCTTAACGAAGCCGGAGTGGGCTGCCCTGAATGCCGGACTCCGGGCGAAGTCTTTCCCGGAGGTCCAGAAATCGAAGGTCGTCCTGGTGAGAAACAAGGATGTGCTGAACAGTCAGGGCCGACCCGTTTACGAAGTCGTCCTGGATATGCTGGACGCCGCCGTAAAGGAGCTCACCGGCCAACCGGATGCCCTCTCCTCCTGGAAATCGCTCATCAAGCCGGATGATATTGTCGGCATCAAGAGCAACGTCTGGTCTTACATCCCGACCACGACCGAGGTCGAGAACGCCCTTAAAAAGCGAGTCCTTGATGCCGGCGTTAGGGAAGCCAGCATCGCAATCGACGACCGCGGCGTCCTCCGCAACCCGGTCTTCCAGAAGGCCACCGCCCTGATCAACGCCCGACCCATGAGAGCCCATCACTGGTCGGGCGTGGGAACCCTGATCAAGAACTACATCATGTTCGTCCCCGACCCGCCCAATTATCACGGGGACAGCTGCGCGAGCCTGGCTTCGATCTGGGAAAAGCCCTTGGTCAAGGGCAAGACTCGACTGAACGTCCTGGTCATGCTCACTCCTCAGTTCCATGGCGTCGGACCGCATAACTACAACCCCAAGTACGTCTGGTCATATTACGGCTTCCTGGTGGGCTTCGACCCGGTGGCGGTGGACGCAACGGGCCTGCGCATCATCCAGGCCAAGCGGCTGGAATTTTTTGGAGAGGACCGGCCCCTCAGCCCGCCGGCCAAACACATTTTTACCGCTGACACCCAGTACCACCTGGGCACTGCGGACCCCAGCAAGATCGAGCTCGTCAAAATCGGCGACGACCAGGACATTTTGATTTGAAATAGGGTCATAAAAAAGAGAGGAGGTTTACCCATGAAGAAGCGGCATGTCTATATGTGCATTTTGACGTTTCTTCTCTTGGCCGTTTTGAGCATCGGCCGTCTCGACGCTCAGCAGCCGCCGGAGAAAAAAGCCCCGGCTCCAACGTCTGCAGCGAGCGGCCCCACCACCTCGCCCGGCCAGCCGACTCCACCCCCGCTTCCGCCGGAGAAGCCGCTCTCCGTCACTCATCACACGATCACTCTCAACGGCCGCCCCCATCCGTACACAGCCACCGTCGGAACGCTCACGGTGAACAAGACCGACGAGCAGCCGGGAGCAAGGATCTTCTTTTTCGCCTACACCCTGGACGGGGTCAAGGACCCAGCCACCCGGCCAATCGCCTTCGTCTTCAACGGCGGTCCCGGATCATCATCGGTCTGGCTCCACATGGGAGCCTGGGGGCCGCGGCGGGTGGTCATGACCGAGGAGGGTTTCTCGGTCAAGCCGCCGTTCGGGCTGGCCGATAACGACAACTCGCTCCTCGACGTCACCGACCTCGTCTTTATCGATCCCGTCTCTACCGGTTACAGCCGTCCGCTTCCCGGCGAGAGCAAAAGCCAGTTCCATGGCGTCGGAGAGGACGTCGCCTCGGTCGGCGAGTTTATCCGGCTCTACATCACCCGCTACGAGCGCTGGGCGTCGCCGAAGTTCATCCTGGGCGAGAGCTACGGTACGACACGGGCGGCCGGTCTTTCCGGCTTTCTCCAGGGGCGGACCTTCGGGATGTATCTCAATGGAATCGTGCTCATCTCGAGTGTCCTCGATTTCCAGACGATCATGTTTCCACCGGGAAACAACCTGTCCTATGTGCTGTTCCTCCCCCACTACACGGCTACGGCCTGGTACCACGGCAAGCTGGAGTCAAAGCTCCAGGGCAGAGCCCTCCGGGACGTCCTCAAGGAGGCCGAGGATTTTGCGCTGAACGAATATTCTGTGGCCCTTCTCAAGGGAAACAGGCTGGCAAAGGATGAAGCCGAGAAGGTCGCCGACAAAGTCGCTTTCTATACGGGACTCAGCCGCGATTACGTGAAGCAAAGCAACATGCGCATCCGCCACGACCGCTTCGTCAAAGAGCTCCTGCGATCGGATTTCGCGACTGTCGGCCGGCTCGATAGCCGGTTCAAGGGCCGGGACGAAGATGCGGCCGGGGAAAACTATGAATTCGACCCGTCGAGCGCGGCCATCCAGGGCGCCTTCTCGACCATGCTCAACCACTATGTCCGGACCGAGCTCGGATACAAAGAGGACATCCCCTATGCCATCTACGGCAACGTCTACCCCTGGAATTTCCTGAGCAGCCCCGAGGAGCCCGAACCTTTCCCCGGGACCAGGCGCGGCCGGTTCGGAGGCATGACGGTCAACGTGGCCGACGTCCTGCGCCGGGCCATGAGCGAGAACCCGTTCCTCCAGGTCTTTTGCGCCAACGGATACTATGACGGGGCCACACCCTATTTCGGGACGGAGTACACCTTCAGCCAGATGGGGTATAACGGCGAGTTCCGGGATCGAGTCCACATGGGCTACTATGAGGCCGGGCACATGATGTACATCCACCGACCGTCGCACCTGAAGCTAAAGGCCGACCTGGCAGAATTTATCAAGCACGCCTCCGGAAAATAGCCGCCGATCGGCGCCAAAGCTCTATTGGAATGTGATGTCGTTGCTGACATAGACGACGCTCGGCTGGCGGATGAACTTCTGGAGATCCACCCCGGAGAGGTCCTCTTTGGTCTCGACGGAGACCGGCTTACCGAAAAACAGCTTCGAGTTGAGCAACTCGATCTGGCCGTTGATATGAAGGTAGGTCTTGGCGCGGGGCTTTTCGAGGACGACCGCGACCCGGTCTTCCCGGATGAGAACGGCCTTGACCTCAGGCAGCTTGGAAATTTTCTTGGTGAACTCCCCGAGCAGCCGGCGTTTCCGGTTGCGAACAAACCGGTAGCCGAAGAGCACCAAAAAGGCCGGCCCGATGAGACTCCCCCACTGAACCCGTGTGAACAGCAGGACGACGGCCAGGACGAGCACTCCCGCCAGGATGATCAGCCCCTTGCTCCCCAGGGGAATCGAAGTCTTGATGGATTCCAGCCAAACCCTGATCCTCTCTCCCGCCGGAAGTGCCAGGCTCGTCCCGGTCTCGAGGCTCTGTTCCAGGCGCTTGAGGTCATCCGCCAGTCGGCCGGCATCCGCGTAGCGGTCCTCGGGACGCTTGCGAAGGCAACGCGAAATGATCTGGTGCACCTGAGGCGGGAGATTCCGGCGCAGGGCCGTCACCGGCTTGGGCTCCTCGAAAACGATGGCATGCATGGTGTCGAGCCCGGTCTCGCGGTTGAAGGGGAGCTCACCCGTCACCATCTCGTAAAGGACGACGCCCAGAGAAAAAATGTCGCTCCTCGAATCGACCGGCCGTCCCCGCGCCTGCTCCGGGCTCATGTAGTTGGTGGTGCCCAGGATCGTCCCGGCGATTGTCTGGACTCTCTCCCGGGTCAGGGTGCGGCTGACCTTCGAAGGGAATTCCTCTTCAGGAGGGCCCGGATCGAGAAGCTTGGCGAGCCCGAAATCAAGAAGCTTCGCATGTCCGTCCCGGGTGACCATGATGTTGTCGGACTTGATATCCCGGTGGATGATTCCGGCCTCATGGGCCCGGCCCAGTCCCTCCGCAATCTGATGTCCTATCTCGACGGCTCCCTGGAGGTCGAGTTCGCCCTCGGCAATGAGGCGTCCGACCGTTTTTCCCTCGATATATTCCATAGCGATGAACATCGCGCCGTTGGCCTCATCGACGTCATAAATCGAGGCGATGGCGGGATGCGTGACGGCCGCGGCCGACCGGGCCTCGACCATAAAGCGGCTTTTGCGCTCCGGGTCGGCGACGAGCTCAGGCTTGAGGAGCTTCAGAGCCACGGGGCGCTGGAGCCTGGTGTCGCGGGCCCTGTAGACGACTCCCATGCCGCCCATGCCGAGGAGCTCTTCAATCCTGTAGTGTTTGAGCGTCTGTCCGATCATTCAAAGCCCTTCCGTTCTGTCTATCTCATATCACACCCAAGCGACCGACACAATAGCCCCCGGAGATTTCTGCCTTCCACCCGTCTTGCCTGCCATTCGAAAGTGAGCTCTCCCGGCAGACCGGCTTCAACTCACGGCGCCGGCAGCACCCAGCTTCCGCGGACTGTTCGTTTGACAGCGACTCACCGCGAAGATTATGATTTTCCAGCAGTTTCTAGAGGAACGGCTCGCTTGAATTTCCAGGGCACATAAATGTCAGTGAATGACATTATCATGGGGATCCGGCTGGTGAGCGGGCTCCCCAGCTACTTTGGCGGACCGCTCACCATCACCGAGTCACGTTTGATCCTCCGCAGGCGCCTGGAAAGACGGGAGGAGGACTTCCTCGATTTTATGCGCCGGTCGGTCCTGGCGAATCCGGCGAGCCCTTATATCCCGCTCTTCCGGCAGGCGGGGTGCGAGCCGGGCGACCTGGAGCGGCTTGTCCGGCGCGACGGTCTGGAAGGTGCGCTCCAAGCTCTGTTCCGAGCCGGCATTTACCTTACAGCCGACGAATACAAGGGCCGCCGAGCAGTAGTTCGCGGAAACTTCACTCGGACAATCAATCCCATGCAACTGAGGAATCCCCTTATGGTTCCTCACTACTTGGCGACGACGAGCGGAAGTCGTGGTGAAGCGACTCACGTTCCTCTGGACATCGCCTGCATCCGGGACCGCGCCGTGAACGTCTATCTGGCCCTCGGAGCCCGCGGCGGAGTCCACTGGCAGAACGCTGTATGGATGATTCCGGGGATCGGCCCAGTTCTCTGGTATTCGTCATGGGCCAGGCCTGTTGCGCGCTGGTTCTGGCCAATCCCTATGGAAGCAGCGGACCTTCCGTCCCGCTACCGCTGGAGCGCTCGTCTGGTTGTTTGGACGAGCCAGCTCGCCGGAACGTCCATACCCTCGCCCGAGCCTGTTTCTCCGGACAGTCCGCTGCCCATTGCGCGGTGGATGGCGAAGACCATTCGGGATGGTAAAGTTCCCCATGTGTGGGGCTACCCGAGCTCGGCTCTCCGCCTCTGCCGGGAAGCTTTAAATGCGGGAGTTCATCTTGCAGGTTCCCAGTTCACACTCACCGGCGAGCCCGTTACAGAGGCCTGTCTCTCGGCCATCCGGCGCGTCGGAGCCGAAGCTGTGCCCGACTACGGAAGCGCCGACTCGGGCGGATCCGTCGGCCAGGGCTGCCTCTCACCCGGGGCACCGGACGACATCCACATCTTCAGCGACCTCAACGCTCTCATTCAGGCCGATGGCCCTCCTTTTCCTCCCGGCGCCCTTCTTCTCACTTCGATTAGACCCACAGCCCCGTTCGTCTTCCTGAATGTCTCTATGGGTGACGTCGCCCGAATGAGCGAACGCCGCTGCGGCTGTCCCATGGAGAAGCTTGGCTGGCCGAGCCATATCCAGGAGATCAGGAGTTTTGAGAAATTGACCATCGGCGGTATGACATTCCTGGACGCAGACATCATCCGGATCCTTGAGGAAATTCTCCCCCGGAAATTCGGAGGGGGACCGTCTGAGTACCAGCTCGTCGAGGAGTCGATGACTGACGGTCCGCCGCGGCTTCGTCTCCTGATCCACCCTTCAGTTCCAGCCGTCGATCCGGTAGCTGTATCCGAAACCTTCTGGGATGCTCTCGGGACAGGATCTGCAACTCGGCGCCTGATGGCCCTCCAGTTGAAGCGGGGGGGCTTTCTGGACGTTGAGCGGCAGCCGCCCCTTGCCACTTTCACTGGAAAAATCCTGCACGTGCGGGCCGGGACAGGCGTTTCGCCAGGAGGTTTCCGATGACCGAAGAAATCGTCCACCAACTCGATGCTGAAGCGCTTCAGCTTTTTGCCCGCAAGGGAACAGAGGGCGGACCCGATGTCCCTCAGTCCGGACCGATGAACGGCGTCAAGGTTCGCCGGATCATGCAACTCACCCGTGATCTCGCACTCCGGCCGTTCGCCGAGCTCCGGATACTCGACCTCGGATGCGGCGAGGGGGTCTACGCTATCGAGGCGGGTCTTCGTGGGGCCGAGGTCGTGGCCTTGGACGCGCGGACGCAACGAATGGACCAGGGCGCAGCCTGTGCCGAGCGTCACGGTCTCCGCAATGTGAAATTCGTTCAGCAAGACGTTCGCCGGGTCACGAGAAACAGCTTTGGCTCATTCGATGTCGTGTATTTCCTGGGGCTGCTTTATCATCTGGACGCTCCGGATGTCTTTGTTGTTTTAGACAACGTCTTCGGCCTCTGCCAACGCCTTCTGATCATTGACACCCTGATCAGCCTGACTGAAGACATCCGGGTCGAGTGGAAAGGCCAAACCTACCTTGGACAGCGGTGCCGTGAACATGCCGACGAGGATCCGGAAGAGGTCCGCCGAAGCCGCCTTCTCAGGTCCATCGACAACGCCTTCAGCTTCCGCTTCACCAGGGAATCGCTGCTCCGCATTCTTCACGATGTCGGGTTCACCTCGGTTTATGAGTGTCATGTCCCCTTCGAGCCGGGCAAAGCGGCCGACCGAATCACGGTAGCCGCTCTCCGGGGCGTTCCCGTGCTCGTTTCTACATATCCGTGGGTTAACTTCAAGTCCGAGGACGAGATCAAGCAAGCGCTCGAGCCAGGAGGTGAGGCATGGCGGTAGATTGTCTTTGGGCGCCTCCGCGAGAGAGTTTTGCCATCCAATGGCCGAATATGCCAGATTCAATTCTGAACATAGCCCCATGGACGTGAGAACAAAAACGCGGCGGACAGTCGCCTTTTTTTCAATGCCGGAAGAGGGACACTTCCAGCGACTTCTTCCTCTGATCGCCGGGTTAGCTCGCCTGGGATTTACATCTTGCGTATTCACCCACTCCAAGTTCAAGCCCCAGGTCGAGCGCGCGGGCGGCCTTTTCTTTGACCTTTTTTCAAGATACCCTCTGGAACGGGCTGACGACGAATCGCTCCCCGTGCCTTGCCGCTTTGTAACCTTTGCCGGAAAATACGCCGGCCAAATCCTCCGGGACGTGGAGAAGATAGCGCCGTCTCTTTTGATCCACGATACCTTTGCCGTGATTGGCCGCGTCGTCGCCACCCAAATGGGGCTTCCCCGAGTCAACGTCTGCGCCGGCCATAACGTGGCTCCAGCGCGCTATCTTGCCGCCCTTCGGGAGGATCCTCGGGTCAAGATATCCGCCAAATGTCTTGAAGCCGTGGGGGTTCTGCAGGAATCATTTGGTCTGGCGGACGCTTCGCCGTTCTCCTATGTGTCCTCGCTCAGTCCCGACCTCAATATCTACTGCGAGCCGCCCGAATTCCTGGAGGAGGAGAAACGGCGGGCTTTTGAGCCTCTTGCGTTCTACGGATCTATCCTGCCCCCTGAGGAAGAGAAAAACCGCAGGAAGAGGGCAAAGCCATGGTTCCGCCAAGCCGCCGCGTCCAAACTCAAGGTCTATGTCTCCTTTGGCACGATCGTCTGGCGCTATTACGCCGCGGATGCACTCCGGGCCTTGACAACGCTGACCGAGGCGTTCGCAGCCATCGATCACCTGTGCGCCGTCGTCAGCCTGGGCGGTGCCTCGATCGACAGCCGGACGAGAGCCAGCCTGAGCCGGTCGAACGTGTCAGTCCACAGCCGGGTCGACCAACAGGAAGTTTTGAAAGAGGCGGATGTCTTTGTAACGCACCATGGGATGAACTCGACCCATGAGGCGGTTTTTTATCGCGTCCCCATGATTTCCTATCCGTTCTTTTGGGACCAGCCGGAACTGGCCGAAATCTG
>Ga0172364_10005584_pt1 | contig 10019 bp, 7 predicted proteins | sample LakKivSesite10cm_FD_114545 | JGI IMG/M metagenome (GOLD analysis project Ga0172364, IMG submission 114545) | Sediment microbial communities from Lake Kivu, Rwanda - Sediment site 10cm | ecosystem: Environmental > Aquatic > Freshwater > Lake > Sediment | place: Rwanda: Western Province, Lake Kivu... | reverse complement strand
TATCAAATTGGATTTCAAGGGTGAGGATTTCCGTTACCGTTTTACGATTGACAGCCTGAATGTTGAAAAATTATTCAGAGGCGACAGCACTTTCCAAGCACTGCTGCAAAGCAATAAAAGAATTACCCGGGACTCGACTGTTTTCCGGGTGCCACTGCCGCTGGTGCTGAAAATCGGACTGGCACGCCACATCCAGCCCAATCTGCTGATGGCTTTGGATTTTACCGCCAGCTTCAGTGACCGGTTCGGATATACCAGGAGCTGGCGCTCGGCGGTGGGATTTGAATATACTCCATTGCCGCGCACACCCCTCCGAGTCGGTTTGGCGGCTGGGGGACTTTCCGGCTGGGAATTTGATATCGGCAGTGGATTAGCGTGGGGGCCATTGCATGTTGACTGGGCTTTCGGCTTTCATCGCGGTGTCTGGGCGCATACCGCGCAAGGCGTGAATTTTTCTTTGGGAGCGTATCTCACCGGTAAGGGGAAAGTCCAATAAATTGTCGCGCAGATTGGCAAAGCGCTGGTTGCAGATATATTCTTTCCGCAAGGCCTGTTTGATTCTGCTTCTCGGCATCTGGTGCGGGGGTAGTTGGCGCTGCACCTATGAACCCCTAGCACCACCGGAAATGCCCACTTTCTACCAAACGCTCAATTTGCCCCTGGTGGATATTGCTCTTCCGCTGGCCGATTTGCAGGATTCCTCTAACAACATCTATGGCGATGCCCTTTCGGACTCGCTTTATTTTAAATTTAGTGGCAATTTAGATACCACGACACTGACCGAAAACATATTCCTGATACCACTGGCGACCAGCGTTGGTTTTCAACAGGATTTCTCGACTCTCAGCCAGGCGCAACCCGCCTTCAATACCTCGATCAGTAATACGGTAAAATTATCCCAGTTATTGCCCCCGCCGATCCGCCTGCCTGCGCCCATACCCATAACGGTTGACGAGGTGCCGCGTGCCAAACTGGTGGATGAAAAATATTCCTATCAGATTTTTGACCGCTACGGGATTCCCTTTTTTGAGCGGGTTGATTATATCACCATCGGCACCGGTACTTTTGAGACAACGATTACCAACGAGCTTTTGGTGGATTTGGATTCGGTGCTGATCAGTCTCGTTAATCGGGATGGCAGTATCTTAGCCCAGACCTTTTACGAGCGAATTCCAGCGGGGACAACCGCCCATGACGGCACCCCTGGCAATCTCAACGGGAAAACCATCCGCGATTCGATTGACGTGCAGATTTCGGCGATTATCGCCGGCACCAATGGTCAGCCGCTGACCATTCCGGCGGGTGCTGATCCCTATTTGACGATAACTGCGGATTTGAGCATCGAGGAGGTCGAAAGCTTCACCGGTCTGCCGTTGCCCATCGAATCGACTCAGCGTCAGCCATTGCCGGCCAGTGATAACACAATCATCCGGGCTGAATTAGGGGAAACTACCACCGACCCGCCCGATACCAATTTCCTCAGCCTGACAATCGGCAACGAGATGCCGTTCGACCTTGGGATGCAGATCATTTTCTTTAATTTCTATCGCGGTACCGAACCGTTGACTATAGATACGGTCATCAATTCCGGCGAATCCGTCACGGCGAATAAACGTCTCGACAATTATGTTTTTCGCAATCCGGATTCAACTACAGTCGTGGATTCAATCATTGTCTTCGTCCAGGTGACGATTCTGCCGGAACCGGGCGATACTGCCGTCACGATTCCGCTGGACGTAGGCGACTCGATGATCGATGTCAGGGTGGGCATTTCGGCGCTCAAATTCAAGGCTCTGGAAGGTTTCTTTAATGCTTCCTTTAGTATCCCACCGATAACGATTTCAAATATTCCAACTGGATTCACCAATGTTGATTTCGGGGCAGTCATCCTGCGGCTGATCATGAGTAACGAAATCCAGGCCCGTACGGATTTGAACCTGGTTCTGGAAGGACTGCGTGAGGGTCTCGATCCGGTGCGGATTGATGCTACCGAAACCATTGAAAAAGCTTCGGCCAGTCACCCGGTCACCCACTCGGTGCTGGAGATTGATATTGCTCCCATTTTCAATATGGTGCCGGATTCGATTCGCGTGTCCGGCGAAGCGGCGATTCCTTCCGATGACACCTCCCGCCTCCAGGTCGGCAGTTCGTTCTGGGGCGGATATGAAATCATTGTCCCGTTCATTTTGAAAATCGAACCAATGACCTTCATTCCGGTCAAATCCAATGTCCTGGGCCCGATTGACAAAAAAACCAAAAAACGCATCCAGGAAGGTTTGATAGAGTCCAAAATCGTCAATGAAGTGCGCAACGATTTCCCATTTTCCGGCTCGATTGATATTTTAATCTCCAATTATGATTACTTCCCCCTTGAACCGGACAGTCTCGATTCAGGCTATGTCTGGCGCGATGATTCGCTCTACGTTCTGACTGACACAGGCTATTTTCATATCGAGATTGATACTCTGTTTCGGGTCATTTTGCCGACGCCGGTGGCCTTCGACAGTCGCGGAGCGGTCAGCGTGCCTGGTTTCCTGCATCACGAATCAGCGTTGGATTCGAACAGACTCAATATCATTCTAAAAGATGAAAAGCACTATATCCGACCCCGGATTCACCTGGATGGTACTGATAACTTTGTCTGGGTCGGATTTAATGACCGGATAGACATTGTTTCCGTTTTTTCCATTACGATGGATGCCGGCAAACTGCTGAATCCTGAAGAAGAAGCCGAGCCGGACACCTTGCCCAAGTTCAACCCGCTCAGTCCGCCCCTGCGCAACTCCCGGAGGGAAATCAGCCTTGCGCGGTAGTCGTTGGCTAATATTGATTATCCTGCTGGTTGCCGGACTGGACGCCCAGACGCGCCGCGATCCACGGGGCATAGCCTTAGGAGGTGCTTATGGCGTCATGGCGCGTGGGATTTTTGCAGTTGATTACAATCCAGCCAATCTCGCCATCCCGCATGAATATGACTTTTACCGGGTGTGGGGCGGACTGAATACCTGTTTTACAACAAATTTCCTCTCCTTGAAAACCTATCAGAAATACAACGGTCAAAACCTGGACGCCAATGGGGGCAGTCTCAAACGTAGTTTTATTCGGGGAATTCCCGATGATGGTTGGCGGATTTTCTCCGACCTGCACCTGCCCTTGCCCTATCTAAACCATTCCCGTGGTAACCGGGCGATTAGCGCCGATTTGATTGTGATTGGTGATCTGAATCTGCCGCAGGGCCTGGTGCGCTTCATTTTCGATGGCAACCCAATCGGCGAAAAATTGGATCTGGATTTTCAGGAAGAGGTTTTGGTGCTTGGCCAGTATGGATATTCACTCGGATTTCCGATAGGCGACATCTATGGCGGCGTGACCGCCAAATACTTGCAGGGGATTGCGTACATCGGTTTGAATCCCGACTCTTCCTATGGCAGTATTACGACCTATTTTGAGCCGGGTAGAAATTACATGAGTGGCGGAGGACAGTATCTGTTTCAACAATCTCTCGGTGGACGAGGTTTTGCCCTGGATCTCGGTATCGTCTCCAAGGAAATCAACGGTTATCGCTTGGGGCTGAGTGTCACGAATCTGTTCGGTCGTATTAACTGGCAAAAGAGCACCCTGCTGTCGCGGATGATTAATCCGGAAAGTGTCCTGCCCTGGAAAGGCAAATTCTACAAGATGGAATTCGGGGTCAACGAGGCGCGTTTCGACCGGTTTTTTAAAAAGGTAAAATATTCCGACGTTTTTCCGGGTAAGGGCAAGGCCTTCCGCGATTCGTCCGAGTTCAGCATCAAATACCCCAGCCTGGTGCGGTTTAGTTTAGCCCGTCAATTGGAAGAGGGCATGACCCTTTCGAGCGATTTAGTCGCTGGTTTCGAGGAACGTCTTTTTTCGTTCGGTTCATGGAAATGGTGCGTCGGGTTTGAATCAACCAAATCCAAGCGCCTGCCAATCCGCGTGGGCCTCGCCATTGGCGGACGCAAACAAAAAGTGCTCAATTTTGGAAGCGGCTTTCACTGGGGTTTTGTTCATTTAGACTGGGCGCTGGGATTTACGCACGGTATCCTGCCGACCACCGCCAAAGGCTTAGATTTTTCCTGTATGGCCTATACGACCAGCAAGAGTAAATAAAACGATAAGCCAGCTCACTGGCGAATTTTGTATAACAGATAAGCCCCGGCGATAAAGAAAACGATATTGCCCAGCCACACCGACCACAGGGGACTGAGGATGCCTTTGTACCCCAACACCTGACCGAATTTGGTAAAGCCGTAGTAAATAAAGATCACCAGCAGGCTCATCCCGGCGCCAAAAGTGATACCTTTGCGTTGCTTCATGGCGGCTAAGGGAACGCCGAACAGGATGACGATTAGGTTGGTGAAAGGAAATGCCAGTTTGAAATGGCGATTGACTTCCCATTTGCGGGCGTCGTTGCCGCTCTCGTTCAGCCGGCGAATGAAGTAAACCAGCTCCTGATAGCGCATGGTTTCCGGATTGAGGTCGGTTTTGGCAATATCCTCCGGGCGCAAATTGAATCGAAACAATGAATCAGGATAAACTTGCGACACAAACTCGTTGCCATCGGCATCGAAAGACCGTACCTTAAAATCCTGCACTAACCACTGTTTCTGGTCGGCGAGCCAGACCATCTGGCGGGCGTCAATGCGGTTGATCAGTTTATTTTCCCGGTTGTTTTGAATCGTAACTGAGCGAGCGGTGTTGTCACGGGTTGAAAAGAGGGCAATGACGATATTGCATTCCGGAGAATCCTGGAACATGACATTGGTGAAATATGTTTTTTCGGCATACCGCTGGCGGCGCAGATTGTTGGCGTCAATGGCCTGCCGGATACGGTTGGCGGGAATCACCACGGCATCATCGAAGAAAAAGGAGCCGATACTGAACAGCAAACCGATAATCAGCATCGAGATCGAAGTGCGATAAAGGCTGATGCCCGATGACTTGATGGCGGCCAGCTCGTTGTTTTTCGACAGCACGCCAATGGTAAACACCGCGGCTAACAGGAGTGCCATCGGAATAGCCACATTGATGAAATAGGGTAACTGGTTGAGGTAATAGGTCAGAATGATGGCCGGAGGCAGCTGGGCTTTCAGGAATTTATCTAGTTTCTCGATCAGGTCTACCACGTTGAAAATGACTAAAAAAGCCAGCAGAACCATCGTGAATATCAGAATAAAGCGGCGCAGAATGTAGCGATCGAGTAACTTGATACCCAGCATGGTCAGAAATTATCGAGCCGGGCAGTGTTTCGCAAAGTTTTTCTTTGACATAAAGGCATGAAAAGTCTAAGTTGCATTGCGGTGAACAGAAGACGGCGTTCCATACGAACAAGCATATCCGGGTTAAAGTATGCCTGCTGACCGCCCTGCACGCATGACGCTGGGACGAGCACTGATCCCGATCGTCTTTCTGACTGTGGCGCTGATCAGCACGCTTAAATTTTTTGGTGGCGATCCGCATATTCCGCTGTTGGCCGCGGCGACGGTTGCGGCTGTGATCGCCGGGTTAAGCGGTTTCCGGTGGTCGGTAATCGAGGTGGGTATCGTCAACACCATCAAAATGTCCACCGGTGCCATCCTGATTCTGATGATTATCGGCATGATCATCGGCACCTGGATTTGCGCCGGCATCGTGCCTGCGATGATTTACTATGGGCTCAAGATTTTAGCGCCCGGTTATTTCCTGGTGGCGACGACGGTGATTTGCTGTATCGTCTCGGTGGCGACCGGGAGTTCCTGGACGACGGCAGGGACGGTCGGAATCGCATTGATAGGGATCGGACAGGGCTTCGGGATTCCCCTGCCGCTGGTGGCAGGCGCGATCATTTCGGGAGCTTATTTCGGGGATAAGATGTCTCCCTTGTCAGACACGACCAACTTAGCGCCGGCCATGGCGGAAGCCCGGCTGTTCGACCACATTGCCCACATGGCTTTCACGACGGTTCCTAGCCTAAGCATCGCTCTGCTGTTGTACTGGTTGATCGGTCGCCAATATGCCATTAACAGTCTGGATCTGACAGCAGTCCAAATTATTTTAGATGGTTTGCATAAGCAATTTCAAATCACACCCTGGTTACTGCTGCCGCCGCTGTTGATTATCGCCCTGGTCGTTCTGCGCGTGCCGGCAATTCCGGGGCTAATCGGGGGGCTGTGCGCCTGGTTTTTTCAGGGAGCAGGGATGACGACCATCATCCGGAGTGCGCATTATGGTTATGTAGCGCAGAGCGGCGTCGCCGCGGTAGATAACCTGCTGACGCGGGGTGGTCTGGACAACATGCTGTGGACGATCTCGCTGATCCTGTGCGCCATGAGCCTGGCCGGCGTGCTGGAAAGCACCGGCATGCTGACCGCGCTGGCCAATGCTATTCTGCGCATGGCCCGCAATACCGGCTCGCTGGTTTTGGCCACCGTCCTGACATGTATCGGTACCAATCTGATTGCCGGAGATCAGTATCTTTCGATAGTCGTCCCGGGGCGGATATTTAAACCGCTTTACAATCGCTTCGGGTTAAAACCGAAAAACCTCTCGCGGGTGCTGGAAGATGCCGGGACACTCTCTTCACCACTTGTACCCTGGAATACCTGCGGGGCTTTTATGTACACAACCCTGGGCGTTTACCCCTTCGCCTACCTGCCCTATGCTTTCCTGAATCTGATCAACCCGCTGATCTCCATTATCTATGGCTTTACGGGGCTGACGATGGAGTACGAGTCTGAAAAAGACTCCCCGAAGCCCGCACAATCGTAATTTATTGAGTCACGTAACGGCTGACTTTTTGCATCTTGCGTTCGACGCAGATATTGATGGCGCGGACGTAGCCGCCTTCGCGGAAGGCATCTTTCAGGTAAGCGATTAAATCCTCAAGGGTACTAAACTGAGTCGGATCAGTATGCTCGATAATGCGCCGAAAAGAGTCCACCGCGGTGAGTTCATGTCGGAATAAGGCCATATTTTCCATATAGACGTAGTCGGTAATCTGTTTCTGATCTTTTTTCTGCTGACATTCCTGAATCAGCAAATTGATATCCGCCGCAAGATCGTCAATCTCAACTTTGAGGATGGCTATAAAATTCTTGATGATGTCCCGCATAGATCCTCCTGTCAAAGCTCGTGCTCATTATACGTGCTGGAATTTAGTCTGTCCGGTGGAATTTGTAAATAGGCAATAATGGCTGGACGGATGAGATGTCCAGCGTCCTGGCAAGCGCTTTTCCGGATTTTACAGGGCAAGTTTAATGGCAACCGGGCGGTGATCGCTGAGGAGGATGGCGTATTCGTTCCAGCCGCCGCTTAAAAAACGTTCAAGAAGGATGGTTTTAATCTGCCCGGCGGCCTGATTGAAGGCGCCCGACAGTTCATTGGTGATCAGAATGTGATCTATGTGGCTGGGGATGGTCGGATAGCTGAAATTAGCCGAGGAGCCGCGCGCGATGCTCAGGTCAGCGAAAGTGAAATTGTACGGAGCGTCGAGAAAGGGCTGGAATACATTGTTTGCCTGCGGATCGGTGAGTTCATCATTCATATCGCCGACGACTACTACCCGCTCGTCCGGAAAGTTGGTCTGTATGTACTCTGCCAGTAACCGGCTGGCTTCCCAGCGCCGGCGCTCCTCGTCCCACGAATCGGTTGCCAGCTTGCCGTCGCCGCAGCATTTGTAATGATTGTTGATGATAACGAAGGGGATGTCCCGATAGCGTGCCGCGAGCACCAGCGGCGATCGTGGGAAAGGCCGACTATTATCGGTGTAAATTTCGTAAATGCGTTCCACCGCGATCGTAGACGGATTATAAATATATGCGAGGTCGATGTTATAGGCGGCACTATTGGCTCGGTAGCCGCGCCAGGTCGGCAGGGAATCCAACACCGCCTGGAAATCGCTGGCGCTTTCGATTTCCTGGAGGGCGATGATGTCAACCTCCAGAGCCCGGACGACCCTTTGAAGCGCGGAACAGGTCTGCGAACCATTGCGGGGAAAGTTCTGGATATTCCAGGTCATTATTTCCAGGGTCCGGGCGTCACCGAAATACAGGTTTTCAAGAGTCAAGGCCCCGGTCCGCAAAGCCTCAAGAGGACTAAGGGCGGAGGTTGAAATTCCGCAGTAGGCACTTACCTGATAGAAAACCGAATCCCGGGCCGGGATGCTGTTGTCCTGAAATTCCACGACGTCAGCCGCGGTTTTGGCGTAAGTTGGGTACCACTTCTGCTGCCCAATGCGCCGCGCAATGATGAAGCCGTCCTCACCCACCGACCGATCCGTCCAGGAAAGCCGAATGGTGTTGGTTTCGATCTGACGGGTGAAGGTGATCAGCGGCTGACTGTTAATCGGGAAATATGCGACTGTTGGCGAAAAATCTGATAACCGAGCGTTCTCTCGCAACCGTACCCGATATGCTATGACTAAACTATCACTTGCTGGAATTGTATCCCGGAAGTACTGTTGCGTAGCCGGTACGCTGGCGTACTGATCATTCCAGGCGGCATCTCCGCACCGTCGGTCAATCAGGAGCGTGGCACTCGAATCATATTGTTCCGGCCAGTCTAACTGTATGACTTGCTCGCTTAAAGGAGTCAGGGTCAGGTTCTGGGGCGGGGTGAGCTCCTCTTCGTCCTGACGACTGCACCCACCGCATCCCATCAGTGGAATAACTGCGAGCCACAACCAGCGTATTTTCATGGACACGCTCAGGGCTTAGGCCACCGCAGATACATATAACCGCAATAACAGAGAAAGAGCACGAACCCTTCCCATCTTTCCAGACGCCTTTCCGCGTGGCGCTTGCCCATGAACATCATGGGAAACAGGATGACCAGGACCATGATCATCATCGCCAGATCAATGCCCGTCAGTCCGGTGTTGGCACCACTAATGGGAGTTAATAAACCGGCAATGCCGAGGATGCAGAAGATGTTGAAAATGTTTGAACCAATTATATTTCCGACCGCGATTTCGTGCTGCTTCCGGAAAGCCGCCACTAAGGAAGTCGCCAGCTCCGGCAAACTCGTGCCAGCCGCGACGATCGTCAGTCCGATAATGGCTTCCGACATGCCGAGGAGTTCTGCCAGGCGTACCGCACCGTGAATGAAGATGCGCGAGCCTAACACCAGAATGATCAAACCGGCGAAAATATAAAGAAGGTCGTAAAAAAGACCGGGAGTGATCGGCGGCAAATCCTCTTTACTCACCGGTTCCAGCTCCGGTTGCGGCCAGCGACGAGCAATATAGTAACTAAGCAAAGTGTAAAGAACTATTCCACCAAACAACCCGCCAGCTTCTCCCTGACTGATGGTCTTATCGGCGAACATAAAACAAAAAATAAACGAAGCAGCGAAAACCACCGGCATGTCGAATATAAAAAGTTGCTGCTTGATGGGGAGTGGTCGAATCAGAGCCGATAATCCGAGAATGACCGCGACGTTGAAAATATTGGAGCCGATGACGTTGCCGATCGCGATTCCACCCTGGTGGGCCAAATTGGTTTTGATGCTGACGACCAGTTCCGGGGAGCTGGTGCCAAAGGCGACGACCGTCAGGCCAATGACCAGAGGAGTCAGTCCCAGGCGCAGAGCCAAAGAGCTCGAGCCACGGATCAGCAACTCTGCCCCGCCGTATAATAGGGCCGCTCCCCCGATCAGGAATATCAGAATATGTATCATCAACATTCCTCAGAAGATAAAAACCGTGGCGGCCACGACGGTAGTCCACAAGCCAGCCTTGGAACCGGTGGCAGATTGGGTGATATTGGAAGTCTTGATCATGATACCGCTACTGCGGAACAATTTCTTCCGCTCGTCCCAGGCCTCTTCGGGATCAAAAGTCAGTCCGCGGCTGGTCGCCAGCATCGTAGCGGCTAAATCTTCAGCGTAGTCTCCGGCGATCTCATCGGTCTGTCCGAATGAATGATGTTCAGAAATGTAGCCATAACTATCCGGATCGGAAGGGATCGCGATTCCGATTGAGGCCGCCAATAAGCGGTGCGGTTCGTTGGTGGAATTTTTAG
>Ga0172364_10005583_pt1 | contig 10020 bp, 5 predicted proteins | sample LakKivSesite10cm_FD_114545 | JGI IMG/M metagenome (GOLD analysis project Ga0172364, IMG submission 114545) | Sediment microbial communities from Lake Kivu, Rwanda - Sediment site 10cm | ecosystem: Environmental > Aquatic > Freshwater > Lake > Sediment | place: Rwanda: Western Province, Lake Kivu... | reverse complement strand
TGAAAGGCGGATTCAGGACTTTGTTGACTGCCGTCGAACAATGCCATGCACAGATGCACAAAACCGGATTAAGCCGAGTTGCCTGCTCTCTCCAGCTCGAAACTTCAATACCTTCAGATACAAGTTCCACCGGCAGCGATACAACCGCCCAGATACTGCAAATGTGTCGTGAAGAGCTGCACAGTAAGCTGCGAAGACGAAGAAAACCAACCAGAACCAAAGTCGCAAATTACAGCAGGTATGTCAACTGCAAGGATGCAAACGGCGAAATGCACTAAAAATCGGAAAGACAAGACTATCGGCAGCTTTTGTCTGGTCTTGCATGGGCACATGCCTTACGTGCTCTGTCACGGAGCCTGGCCAAACGGCGAGGACTGGTTATATGAAGCCGCGGCTGAGTGTTACCTGCCGCTGCTGGCCCTCATCGATGAATGTCAACATCTTGACTGCAACCCGCAATTTGCGATCGGTCTGACGCCCGTGCTGCTCGAACAGCTCGCCCATGAGAACTTCAAGTCCGGATTTGAAAAATATCTAACCGACCGGATGAGCAGGGCGCGAGAGGACAAAGCCAATTTCAAGCGTCAAAACCAGATGCACCAGGCCCATCTTGCGGAATTGTGGGAACTCTTCTTTAACCGCACATCGGAACAATTCAACCGAATTGAAGGTAATATCCCGAAGGCATTTGCAGAGCAGGCGGGCCGCCATCTTATACAGATCCTGACCTCCAGCGCGACACACGCATATTTGCCGCTGCTGCTCGAGGACTCATGCGTGCGGGCGCAAGTGCGCGCCGGTATCAGAAGTTCGGAACGTATTCTCGGATTGCGCCCTACGGGTGTATGGCTGCCGGAAGGAGCATATCGACCCGGAGGTCCATGGAACCCGCCGATTCCATGGGGCGCCAAGAACAACCGCCTCGGAATTGACCAGATCATCGCAGACGAAAACCTATCACATTTCTTTGTCGAAGACCACCTGCTGAGACAATTCGATAATCAAAATTCCAAAGCGATACGCGAGCCGTTTTGGGTCAGCAATAATGGGAACAAGAGCAGATTGACTTCGGCCTTCGCCCGTGATCCTGAAATCTGCAAACAGGTTTGGTGTGGATTTGTAGGCTATCCTGCTGATGGTCTATACCTGGAGTTTCATAAGAGGCACGGCCCGCGTCGTGGACTGCGTTATTGGAAGATTACAGACCGCCGGTCAGGTCTCGACGCCAAGCAGTTGTACTATCCGGACGACGTCGCGGGAAAAATTTACGAACACGCCAAACACTTCTGCTCCCAGGTCAAGAGGCGGCTGAGCGAGTATTACCAGCGTACGGGCCGCCGCGGAGTCATAGTGGCCTGTTTTGACGCCGAACTTTTCGGTCACTGGTGGTTCGAAGGGCCCCGCTTTTTGCATGATGTGCTGCTATCTCTGAATGCCGACCCGGATGTGAATCTGTGTACGCCGGAGGCATATCTGGAAAAATATCAACCTCAGAACAGTGCGTCGCTATCGGAGGGCTCCTGGGGCGAAGGCGGTGACCACCGGGTCTGGACCAATGAGAAGGTTAACTGGATGTGGCACATTGAGTACCAGTGTGAGGTTCTTTTTGGCAAGCTGACCTACCATCTGCCCTGGCGAAAGCATCGAGCGCTTCGCAAAATTCTGGAAAAAGCCGGTCGTGAGCTATTGCTGCTGCAGGCCAGTGACTGGCCGTTTGCGATCGCACGCAATCAGGCTGATGATTATGGTATAAAGAGGTTCATGGGACACGTCTCGCGATTTGAGTACCTTACCGATGTCGCAGAGAATCTGGCCGTTGATCCCAATTACCTTCATAACCTCAACGAAGTGCAAAGATTCGACCTGCAGGATCCTGACATGCATGACGTCATTTTCCCCCAGATCGATTTGAATTGGTGGAACATGTGAGAGGGCCATTTATTATGAGAATCGCAATGTTTGCATGGGAAAGTCTCCATTCAGTTGCTGTCGGAGGCGTGGCGGTACACGTAACGGAACTGGCGGCGGCCCTGGAGCGCCGTGGTCATGAGGTGCACGTCTTTGCCCGAATGGGCGAGGGGCAAACACCATATGCCGTTATCGACGGCGTTCATTATCATCGCTGTCCCATTACTCTGAATCCGGACTTCGTCACCGAAATGAACAATATGTGCAACAGCTTTGTTTATTTCATGGGCCAGACCGAGGCTTATCAGAACGCGCGCTTTGACATAGTGCACGGTCACGACTGGCTGTGTGCCAAAGGAATCGTTCAGGCCAAGAATGATCGAGGCAGCCGGATCGTGATGACTTTTCATTCCTCCGAATATGGCCGGTGCGGAAACAATCATTTCGGCGGGCAGGCTGGACGCGTCTGTTCCATCGAAGCTGAAGGCGCCTTCTGCGCCGATCGTGTTATTGCGGTTTCGGGTGCCCTGGCCGATGAAATCAAGCGGCAGTACAATATACCTGACTGGAAACTCCGGGCCGTACATAACGGGATAAACTGTCACCGCTTCGACGGCTATATTGATCCGGGAATCTGCCGCAAAACCTACGGAATCGGCCCGCTTGATCCCATGGTGCTGTTCGTGGGAAGGATGACGACACAGAAGGGCCCTGACCTGCTGCTTGAAGCTGTCCCGTCTATTCTACGAAGACGCGGTGATGCGAAAGTCGTATTCGTGGGCGATGGATACCTCAAGTCCGGTCTGCAAGGGCGTGCTCATCAGATAGGCGCCGCTCACGCGGTCAGGTTCCCGGGCGCGATGGGTCAGAATGGCGACCTCATCAATCTATTTAAGAGCGCAGACGTCGTCTGCGTCCCGAGCCGGAACGAGCCGTTCGGGATCACCGTACTCGAAGGATGGGCGGCCGGAAAACCGGTTGTTGCCACGCAGAGGGGCGGCCCGCGAGAGCTGATAGCACATGGACAGGACGGCTACCTTATCTATGATACCCCGGAATCAATCTGCTGGGGGGTTGGCGAAATCTTCAACAACTTCGATCACGCACGGTGGATGGGCAAGAACGGACGGACAAAAGCCGCTTACGGCTTTAGCTGGGATACCATTGCCGAGCGTACTGAGAACGTTTATCGAGAAATACTGTCTTGATTGGTCTGGGGTGAATTTATGGAAGTAACTCAGGTAGCTGCACGACTGAAAGATTTGGCTCGAAACTTTTACTGGGGCTGGCACCCGGAAGTGGTTGCGGTGTTCCGCGACCTTGATCCGGAGTTGTGGCGGGCGGTAAACCATAATCCCACCACGTTTCTTTCCCGGCTGGCAAAGAACGTGCTGGAGCAGAAAGGTTCAGACCCGGTCCCAGCGACTCGATTGAACCGTGCTCTTGAGCAGGTGCGCCATTACCTGGAAACTGAAGATGCCTGGGGTCTCTGGCACGCCGGTCCTCTCAGCGTCAATCCGGTAGCCTATTTTTCAGCCGAGTTCGGGCTCCACGAGTCCCTTCCAATCTACTCAGGAGGACTCGGCATATTGGCCGGTGACCACTTAAAGGCCGCTTCGGACCTGGCCATCCCGATGGTCGGCGTCGGCCTCTACTACGCCAAGGGCTACTTCGACCAAACCGTGGACGTAGCCGGATGCCAGCACGAACGCTATCTTAACGTCGACATAAGCGAGCTGCCCCTGGAGCCCATTGCAGACGAATATGGTCATCCTCTTCGCGTGACCGTGCGAATAGATACAGGTGATATTCAGGTCAGAGCCTGGGGCACCGGTGTGGGCCGCAATCGCCTTGTTCTGCTCGACACAAACGTTGACGGCAATTCTGACTACAACAGGACTCTCACCACGGGCCTGTACAGCGGAGACGGTGACGTCCGCGCCAGGCAGCAGGTTGTTCTGGGAGTGGGCGGACTACGAGTACTTGCCGCAATGGGCATTCTTCCAGGCGTCATTCATCTAAATGAGGGACACACCGCCTTTGCCGTTCTGGAGCTGACGAGATATCTAATGGAACGGGACGGCCAGATATTCGAGAACGTGATGGAGATGGCCGCGTCACAGACTATCTTCACCCTGCATACGCCTATGGAGGCCGCAGTGGATCGATACAGACCGGAACTGATAGAACGCGTGCTGGAGCCGCTGCGGCAGCAATTGGGAATCTCCAAACATGACTTATTGGCCTTGGGCCGAGTCAATCCAAGGGATGAACATGAACCTTTTTGCCCAACGGTTCTTGGACTGAAGATGTCAGGGAGGCGAAGCGCCGTCTCTGCGCTGCATGCACGCGTCAGCAGGGCCATGTGGCGCAAGGTCTGGCCGGAAGCAAACGATCAAAGGTTCCGAATAAACTTCATTACAAATGGCGTGCACATTGGAACGTGGCTGGCCCAGCAGAGAGACGAGCTTTATGGCCGATACATGGGGAGAGACTGGCAGGAAAAAGCAGACGACCCGGCCACCTGGAGAAAAGTGACCGAGATCGATGATGCGGAATTCTGGGAAATAAACCAGTTCCTCCGAAATCATTTGGTCGAGTACGTCCGACGCAACGCACTTGCCCAGGCCCAGGCCAGAGGGGACTCCGAAGAGATTTGCACGGCAATGTCAAACTGTCTTAAACCATCTGTTCTTACCATCGGATTTGCACGTCGTTTTACAGCATACAAGCGGGGTGATTTTCTGCTGCGTGATTTGGGCTGGCTTGACCGCATCATTAACGACCCCAAGCGGCCCGTGCAGATCATCATTGCCGGCAAGGCCCATCCGAAGGATGAACCGGCAAAGAAAATCCTTCAACAAGTCTTCCGGCTCACTCGCGACCGACGGTTCCTCGGCAAAATTGTTTTTCTCGAAAACTACGATATCAACGTAAGCAGGCATTTTGTGCAGGGAGTTGACTTGTGGCTGAATATCCCTCGCCGTCCCTTGGAGGCGTGTGGTACCAGCGGCCAGAAAGTGACCCTTAACGGAGGTCTGAACCTCTCCATCCTTGACGGCTGGTGGGCAGAGGCGTACGATGGTCTGAATGGGTTTGCCATAGGTCACGGAAGCGAGCATTCCAACTGGGAACGCCAGGACCACTTGGATACGCAATCCTTCCATGAAGTCATGGAAAACAAGGTGATCCCGCTATTTTATGAGCGCGGCAAGGATGGCATTCCCCACGGATGGGTGGCCATGCAGAAACGTTCCCTGCGAACGCTTGCATGGCGATATAACGCACGCCGGATGCTGCTGGACTACACGATGGGTTATTATCTGTCTGCAGTTGGTGGCGTGACTACGTCACTGCCGGTCGGTAGCCGCGACCTCGCTGTAGTATAATTGGAACGGGGTCTCGCGAAAAAAAGGCAAACGTAATGACGCTTTCAGCGATTCCGGAATATATCGATGGCCTTCCGAATATATGTGGATCGGAAGAACTCCTGAACGAAGCGCGTGCTGGTAGCGGCCCATTCTACCTGCCGGGCAGCGGCATTGACTTTGCTAACACTAACAGTGCTTTTGCGATAGCTATCCATATGCATCAGCCGTTGATTCCCGTCGGCGGGGACATTCTGCAGACAGCCGGCGTGATCAGCAACCTTAAGCACATGATGGACCACTCCGAAATCGGGGACAACCACAACGCCCGTGTTTTCCACTGGTGCTATAAGCGAATAGGCGGATTTATCCCGCTGTTAACCCGGGAAGGCAAGCGGCCCCGGGTGATGCTGGATTATTCAGGTTGTCTGCTTCATGGCCTGCGACAAATGGGATTAGGTGACGTGATTGACAGCTTAAGAACAATTACGTGTGAGCCGGCATATCGCTCATGTGTTGAGTGGCTCGGCTCGGCCTGGGGTCACCCTGTAGCGCCCTCCACACCGGTACAGGATTACCGGCTGCACGTACGGGCTTGGCAGCATTTCTTCGCCGCTCTCTTCGGCTTCGAGGCATTAAGCCGGGTACGGGGTTTTTCCCCGAGCGAAATGGCCCTGCCCAATGAGCCTGACGTCTGCTACGAGTTCGTAAAAACCCTAAGAGACTGCGGCTATCGCTGGATCCTGGTACAGGAGCATACAGTGGAGAGGATCGAGGACGGCGGCCCGATAACCCAGCCTTACGTCCCTCACAGGCTGGTGGCGAAAAATTCACATGGTCAGGTTCTTGATATCACCGCCATCATTAAAACTCAAGGCAGTGACACGAAGCTGGTTGGTCAAATGCAGCCTTATTATGAGGCCATGAACCTCTCTCGCATGGAATTATCCGGCAAATCCATCCCCCCCACAGTGACCCAAATTGCTGATGGCGAGAACGGCGGCGTCATGATGAATGAATTCCCCTCTAAATATCTTGACGTTATGGCCGAGTCTTCGGGCAGCAAGACGCCGCCAGCGAACGTAACTGAGTACCTGGAATACCTTGAGAGCATCGGCATTACACGGCACGACTTTCCTGCTGTTCAGCCCGTCATGCAGCAGCGGATTTGGGACCGGTTTACAGATGGGGCCGGACCGGAGGCCTTGAGCGCATTAATCGAAAAGCTGAAAAAGGAGGATTCCCGCTTCCACATGGAAGGTGGAAGCTGGACCAACAACATTTCATGGGTCCGGGGCTATGAACACGTGCTTGGGCCGATGCAATCCGCCAGCGCGCTTTTCGCCGAAAAGGTCCTCTCTCAACACATCCCCACATCGGATCCACGCTTTCGCAACGCGTTGTTTCATCTAATGGTTTCTCAGACGAGCTGCTTTCGCTACTGGGGCGGAGGTGTCTGGACGGATTATGGCCTTGAATTATGCCGGCGAACGATGGAAATTCTGAAAAATAATTTTTGACACGGATTTCGGCGGCGTATTCTGTGCCGAAGTCGGGATTTCTCATAGAAAATATTGAGATGGGCCGTGCTTCGAGCTCCGTTTCGAGAAGATGTGGCCTGAAGCCTTTGGAAAAGGCTTCCGCTTTATAGCATAATACTGAAAAAAAGGGAAAATCCAACAATGGAGCGATATGTATGTGTTCACGGCCATTTTTATCAGCCACCGAGGGAAAATCCCTGGTTGGAAGACATTGAGCTACAGGACTCAGCCTCACCCTACCATGACTGGAACGAGAAAATTACAGAAGAATGTTACAGGCGAAATGCGGCGTCTCGCATTCTCGACTCCGACAAAAGAATTATAGACATAGTCAACAACTACTCGAAGATAAGTTTCGATTTCGGTCCGACCCTGCTGTCCTGGCTTCAAAGACACGCACCCGACGTTTACCAGAGCGTTCTCGAAGCGGACAAGAAAAGCCAAAAATTTTTCTCTGGTCACGGAGCGGCCATGGCGCAGGTATACAATCACATTATTATGCCCCTCGCCAACACGGCGGACAAAAATACCCAGGTAATTTGGGGGATAAGCGATTTCGAGTCCCGCTTTGGTCGAAAGCCGGAAGGTATGTGGCTGCCGGAAACAGCCGTAGATTTAGAGACGCTCGATATACTTGCCCGGCAGCAGATCAGGTTTACCGTACTGGCCCCTCATCAGGCCCGCCGGACACGCAGGCTCGGAGAAACACACTGGACGGACGTTAACCGCGACAAATTAGATACCAGCAGGCCATATCTCTGCCGGCTTGCCTCCGGGCGGAGCATAAGCTTGTTCTTCTACAATGGTGCGACAGCCTCGGAGGTGGCTGGGGGGCGTCTCCTGGCAAATGGCGAAGCGTTCGCCAGGAGGCTTGCCGGGCTGATAACGGATGACAAAGAGCAGGCCCGGCTTGCCCATATAGCAACAGATGGCGAAACGTACGGCCATCACCACCGCTACACCGATATGGCCCTGGCCTATTGCCTTCACTTCCTGGAATCAAACAAGCTGGCAAAAATAACGGTCTATGGCGAGTACCTGGAAAAGTATCCACCGACATACGAAGTTGAGATTCATGGAAACACCTCATGGAGCTGCTCGCACGGCATCGAAAGATGGAGAGCTAACTGCGGCTGCAATTACGGCACGTATCGCCCGGGCGCCCAGCAGTGGCGAGCGCCCCTTCGAAATGCCATGGACTGGCTTCGCGACCAGCTTGTTCCCCTCTATGAAAGCAAGATGGTACGATACCAGCCTGACCCATGGCAGGTCAGAAACGAGTACATAACGGTCGTCAACGACCGGTCCATCGAGAATGTGGAGAACTTCATCTCGAAGACAACGGGAAAAGAGCTTTCCTACGATGAGAAGATTGAGTTCCTCAAGCTGCTCGAGATGGAAAGAAACGCCATGCTGATGTACACGAGCTGCGGATGGTTCTTCGACGATATCTGCGGGATCGAGGCCCTTCAGATAATGCAATACGCCGCCCGGGCTATTCAACTGGCCAAGGAGATTGACGGCAAGGATTTTGAGCCCGGCTTCAAAAACATTCTTGAAAAAGCGCCCACCAATACGAAAGAATTTTCCAACGGCAGGGAAGCATACGACGCTCGTGTAAAATCCAGCAACGTCGATCTCAACAGGGTCGGAGCGCACCTGGCGGTCAGCTCTGTTTTCGAACAGCAGCCAAAAGGCAAGGTGGAAGTCTATTGCTATACCGCAGAAGTCGAATCATACGAACGTGTAAACGCCGGAATTCAATCGCTTGCGGCCGGAAGAACGACTATCCAGTCGAATATCCTTCTTGAGAGACATCCCGTTGACTTCGCCGTGCTGCATTTTGGCGATCAGAATCTGTTGGGCGCCGTCAACGCCCGAATGCCCGATGACATCTTCTCGGTCATGCGGCAAAAAATGGAGACGGCCTTTTATAAAGGCGACACGACCGAGGTGATGCGCCTGATGAGCATCTCTTTCGCCGGAAACACATATTCCCTCTGGCACTTGTTCAAGGACCAGCAGCGACGCATCCTGTATGAGCTGCTTGCTCCGACCTGGCGGCAGATTGAAGCCTCTTTCGAGGAAATCTACCGGCACAACTACACAATCATGCAGATAATGCGAGGGATGAACATGCCCTTGCCAAAGGCCCTGTCCGCTCCGGCAGAATTCGTGCTGAACCAGGAGATTTGCCGGGAATTGCGTGATGCCGAGTCCGACCTTGCAAGGCTCAGGAGGCTTGCGGATGAAGTTACCAGGCTATCGCTACAGCTCGATGAAGTCACCATCGGATTCGAAGCGACGCGTAAGATTAACCGCCTTATGGACAGGCTGGAAGGCTCACCTAATGATGTTAGTTTGCTCGAGATAATAGAAGCCACTTTGGGAATTCTATTGGCCATGGGTTTTCACCTCGATTTGCAGAAGGCGCAGAACGTTTTCTTTTCCGTTTGCAGTCAAAGGTATCCTGATATGAACAAGCAGGCTGATTCAGGCGATGAACGTGCCAGAAAGTGGATCAACCATTTCAAGAACCTGGCGCGTTACCTTGATGTATGCGTGCAGTAGCCGGCCCGGGCCTGCGCCCTGCCTGTTGCCAAGCAAGCCGGGGCAGCGGGCCGCAGGGAGATAATTCATGATAAAACAAAGGGCAAGCGGAATACTGCTTCATGTAACTTCACTGCCTTCGAAATACGGCATTGGAGACATAGGCCCAGAAGCATATAAGTTTGCCGATTTTCTCGCCGACGCCGGGCAGCGTTACTGGCAGGTGCTTCCGCTGGGCCTCACGCGCGCAAAAAATGGGTATTCGCCTTATGACTGCCTATCGGCCTTTGCCGGAAACACGCTTCTCATCAGCCCCGAATTATTGTATGAGCAGGGACTCCTGACAAAAAAAGACGTTCAAGACAGCCCCCCTCCTGCTGCATCTGGTGTTGATTACTGCACGGCAATTTCCCATAAAACAAAGCTGCTGAACATGGCTTACGAGCGCTTCAGCTCCAAGCCGGTAAGTTCCGACTTTGAGAAATTTTGCGCCGATAACAGGTCGTGGCTGGATGATTTCGCTATGTTTGTTGCGCTGCACCATCATTTCCATCCGACATTATGGTGCGACTGGCCAACCGAGCTGCGGGACAAAAAGCGACGGGCGATTACACCCCTGAAATCACAATTGAAGGACGGCATAAACCGCCAGA
>Ga0172364_10005582_pt1 | contig 10020 bp, 7 predicted proteins | sample LakKivSesite10cm_FD_114545 | JGI IMG/M metagenome (GOLD analysis project Ga0172364, IMG submission 114545) | Sediment microbial communities from Lake Kivu, Rwanda - Sediment site 10cm | ecosystem: Environmental > Aquatic > Freshwater > Lake > Sediment | place: Rwanda: Western Province, Lake Kivu... | reverse complement strand
TGGACGGCCGATCCATCCCGGCTGGCGTCGTTGCTCGTCGTCGCAATACGTCGAGTATTCCTCCTCCTCGCGCCTCGCCAGCCGGGCGCCTCGACCGCCCAGATTCACACATCTATCTTCTCGCGGGTCCGTAGTAGATCAGGGGGCGATGGAAACGTCGGTATCATGCGAAGCCCGGTCCGCGCCATCGTCATACCCGACCTTCAGGCTGAAGTGCAGGGCGGTGGAAGACGCGATCGCTGCCGCCCACCGATCAACGTGGGTTTCGCACTTCGTGCGAAACGAGGGGAATCGAGCTTTCCCTCCCCGACGAGCAAAGCTCGTCATGCCCCCTCCCCTTTCGGCGCGCTCGCTGCGCGATCGCCACGTCGATTTCGCACGCACCCGGGTGGTGAAGTCCCGTCATCGGGGTATGCGAAATCGACGATCAACCTGCAGCCTGCAACCTGCAGCCTGCAGACATCTTGGGTTGCGGACGAAGCCCGCGCTGTGGTGAACTGGAAGGCGGATGCGCCAGACGCTTCATCAGATCAAGGCCGTGATAAGCGGCGCCATGCCTTCGCACGAGATGGCGAAGGTCATCTCGCGCCGCGCGCGGGCCGGCATCTACGCGAGCCGGCTCGCGGTTCGCATCGTCAAGCAGTGGCTGGCCGATCGCTGCCCGCAACAGGCCGCAGCCCTGACCTACCAAACCACGCTGTCGCTGGTGCCGCTTCTGGCTCTGGTTTTTGCTGGTCTGCACATGACGCACAACCTGGACGTCGAGTCCCATCTCGTCGATTTCATCTCGACGCAGATCTTGCCCGGCATGGACGGAGTGGTCGGCCATCTGCAGGCCTTTTCCGAGAAGGTGGCCGTCGGCGCGGCCGGCGGCCTCGGCCTGGCGTTCACCCTGGCCACCTGCTTCTACCTCTTCCACACGGTCGAGGGGACCTTTAACGACATCTGGCGCGTGGCCGCGCGGCGCAGCCCGATGCGCAAGTTCATGATCTTCTACCCCGTGGTCACTCTTCTGCCCGTGCTTGCGGGGGTCTATCTCTATCTGTCGGGCAAGCTCATCGGCAGCGGGCAGGCGGCGCGCTTTTTCGGACCTTTGCTCATCCAATTCGTCGGCCTGTTTCTCATCAACTGGCTTCTGCCCAACGTTCGCGTACGCTGGTTTGCCGCCCTGGCCGGCGCATTGACCACCGGCTTGGCCCTCGAAGGGCTGAAGTGGGGTTTCGTTCACTTCGCCAAGCGCACGCTCTTGGCCAACTACGGCGGCGTGTACGGCCCGCTCGCGCTCATCCCCCTCATGCTGCTCTGGCTCTACGTCTCGTGGTGGTTGGTCTTGCTCGGTGCGGAAATCGCCAACGCCATCCAGAATCTGAAACTGCTGGAAGCCGAGGAGCGCCGCCGCAACGACGACGAACCCATCAACGGGCTGGTCGCCACGCAGCTCTTGGCCGCGGTGGCCGCCGACTACGAGAAGGGCGGCCGCGGGGTGGACCGGGCCACGTTGAGTCGCGAATTCGGGGTTTCCTTCGAGGTCATCGATCGCATAGCGGCACGCCTGCGGGCGCGTGGGCTTCTGGCCCAGGTGGCCGGCGATCGGGAAGGCTTCATCCCCGGCCGCCCCGCCCATCGCATCCCGGTCGACGAGGTGCTGGGCGCGTTCCGCTCCACCGACCTCGAAGCCGCGCAGGGCAAGACCTCGCCCGAGCTGGCGGCGCTGATTTCCGACCTGGAAGAAGCGCGCAAGGCGCGCATCGGCGACCTCACGCTGGCCGATCTGCTGCCGAAGTAGCGGCTCGCCGCTTGCTTCACCCTGGCCCCGCCCTCCCCGGCGACCGGCCTGCCCCAAGGCTGTGCCTCGGCGAGGTTGTGTCCGTGGTACTCTTGCTTCTAGCGACATCCAGCACAAGGACCCTCGGCCAGCATGAGCAAGCGAAGCGGCAGCGCCAGCGATCCCCTCTGGTACAAGGACGCCGTCATCTACGAACTGCACGTCAAGGCCTTTTTCGACGGCAACAACGACGGCGTCGGGGATTTCGCGGGGCTCAACCAGAAGCTCGACTACCTGCAAGATCTGGGTATCACCTGTCTGTGGCTGCTGCCCTTCTTCCCTTCGCCCTTGCGCGACGACGGCTACGACATCTCGGACTACCGCAACGTCCATCCCAAGTACGGCACGCTGGAGGAATTCCAGGAGTTCCTCGCGGGCGCGCACGCGCGCGGCATGCAGGTCATGATCGAGCTGGTGGTCAACCACACCTCGGACGAGCACCCCTGGTTCCAGGCCGCGCGGCAGGCCCCGCCCGGCTCGAAAGAGCGTGACTACTACGTCTGGAGCGACACCAATCAGAAATACAAGGATGCACGCATCATCTTCACCGACACCGAGAAGTCCAACTGGACCTGGGATCCGGTGGCCAACGCGTACTTCTGGCACCGTTTCTTCTCGCATCAGCCGGATCTCAACTTCGACAGCCCCGAGGTGATGCGCGAGATCGTCGACATCATGCGCTTCTGGCTCGACCTGGGCGTGGACGGGCTCAGGCTGGATGCCATCCCCTACTTGATCGAGCGCGACGGCACCAACTGCGAAAACCTTGCCGAAACCCACGCCGTCGTCAAGCGGCTGCGGCAGGAGATGGACGCGGGCTACTCGAACCGCATGATTCTGGCCGAAGCCAACCAGTGGCCGAGCGATGTACGCGCCTATTTCGGCGAGGGTGACGAATGCCACATGGCCTTCCACTTCCCCCTCATGCCCCGCCTCTTCATGGCCTTGCGCCTGGAAGACCGTCACCCCGTGGTGGAGATCATGGGCCAGACCCCCGACATCCCCGACAACTGCCAGTGGGGTCTGTTTCTGCGCAACCACGACGAGCTGACCCTCGAGATGGTCAGCACGGAAGAGCGCGACTACATGTACGCGGCCTACAGCCACGATCCCCAGATGCGTCTCAACGTCGGCATCCGCCGCCGGCTGGCGCCCCTGCTCGACAACAACCGCCGCCGCCTGGAATTGATGAACAGCATCCTGCTCTCGTTCCCCGGCACGCCCGTCCTCTACTACGGGGACGAGATCGGCATGGGCGACAACTTCTACCTGGGGGATCGCAACGGCGTACGCACGCCCATGCAATGGACCAGCGACCGCAACGCCGGCTTCTCGCGCGCCAACCCGGCCAAGCTGTATTGCCCCGTGATCATGGATCCGGTCTACGGCTACGAATCGGTCAACGTCGAAGCGCAGCAGACGGAATCGGCCTCCTTGCTCAATTGGATGCGCAACATGATCGCGCTGCGCAAGCTGTTTCGCGTCTTCGGTCGCGGCACCGTCGAGTTGTTGCGTCCGGCCAACCGCAAGGTCCTGGCCTACGTGCGCACCTTCGACAGCGAGAAGATCCTGTGCGTGGCCAATCTCTCGCGTTTCGCCCAGCCCACCGAGCTGGACCTGGCGCGCTTCGAGGGGTTGATTCCGGTCGAGATGTTGGGCTACGTCGAGTTTCCCAAGATCCGCAAGGCCCCCTACGCGCTCACCCTGGCGCCCTACGGGTATTTCTGGTTCGAGCTGCAAGCCCCGGCCCAGGCCAGCGTGGTCAGCGACGATCACGTTGCCGAAGAGCCCGCGCTCGACTTCGGCGGCTGGAGCGACCTCACGAACGGGCCGGCGCGGCCGCAGCTTCAGCACCTCTTGCCGCAATTCCTGGTACGCCAGCGCTGGTTCGGCAGCAAGGCGCGCCAGATCGACCACGTCGCACTGCGCGACCTGGCCGTGGTCCCGGATCTCGACGCGGCCCTGCTGCTCATCGACGTCCATTTCACCGAGGGCGCGGACGAGACCTACTTTCTGCCCCTCATCCGGCTGCCCGACGAGGTGGCCCAGGACTTCCGCGAGCGCTATCCCCAGGCCTCGGTGGCCAAATGCCGGGGCAGCGGGTGCACGCTCTTCGACGCCACCGTGGACGAGGGACTGTGCCAGTGGCTTCTCCGGGTGGTCGCGCAGGGCCTCGAACGACCCTTCCTGGCCGGCACCCTGGTGGGTACACAGGGGAAGTCCTTCGCGGCCCTGCGCGGCGACGAGAACGAGCCTCTGCCCAGCGAGCGCAGCTCCGCCGAGCAGAGCAACACCTCGGTGCGCTTCGGCGAGAAGATCATCATGAAGATCTTCCGGCGGCTGGAATCCGGGCCCAACCCGGACTGCGAGATCACCCAGTACCTTTCCGACGAGCGGAAGAACCCGCATGTGCCGAGCTTCGTGGGGTCGCTCGCCTACCGTCCCCGCGAAGGTGAAGACGTGACCCTGGGCATGTTTCAGAACCTGGTGGAGAACCAGGGCGACGGCTGGTCGTGGACCCTGGAAGAGCTCGGCCGCTATTACGAGCACCAGGCCACCCAACCCTTCGCCCCGGGTCTCCGGCCGCTCCTGCGCCGGCCCGCGCTGTCTGCGCTCGGCGAAATCCTGTCGAGCGAGGCGGTGGACGTGGTCGGCCTTTATGTCAAGGCCGCGGTCACCCTGGCACGGCGGACCGCCGAGCTGCACATCGATCTTGCATCCGGCTCCTCGGCGAGCGGTTTTGGGGTGGCCCAGATGTCGCACGACGATCTCGTGAGCCTCTCGCACGGTCTGCGTGAACACGCTCGCCACGTCTTCGACGCCCTCAAGATGAGTATCGCGCGCTTCCCTGACGACGTGGTCGAGTACGCGGCCCTCGTGCTCGGCCGCCGGCGCGCGATCGCGGATCGTTTTCGCGAGATCGAGGCTCTCGATCTCACGCTCAAGGTGGCGCGCATCCACGGCGACTACCACCTGGGGCAGGTGCTGCGGGTGATGGACGACTTCGTGATTCTCGACTTCGAGGGCGAGCCGGCCCGCCCCCTGGCCGAACGCCGCCAAGCGCGTTCGCCCCTCAAGGATGTGGCCGGGATGCTGCGCTCGTTTGGCTATGCGGCCCAGGCCGGCTACCAGAACTTCGTGGCCCGCCACCCGCGCGATGCGGCCCCGCTCGAGCCGTGGGCCAAATTGTGGGAGAACTGCGTGTCGGCCGCGTTCATCGCCACCTACCGCGAGGCCGTCGCCGGCCGAGACCTCATCCCCGCGGACGATGCCGGTCTCGGGTTGCTGCTCGACGCGTTCCTGCTCGACAAGGCCCTCTACGAGCTCAACTACGAGCTCAATCACCGGCCCGTCTGGACGCGCATCCCCCTCATCGGCATCTTGGCCCTTTGCCGCGAGCTGCCGGGGTAGGTGGCGATGCGTGCATGGAAGTAGCTGATGGCTGACCAAGACCTCGTTCCTTCCGACATCGCCGAAGCCGTGCGCCGGCAGGGCGGCGTCGAGATCATCGTGGGCCTGCCGAGCTACAACAACGCGGGCAACATCAGCGCGGTTGCGGAATGCATTCGCCAAGGTCTGCGCGCCGCCTTCCCGGGCCGCACGGCCCTGATTGTCAACACCGACAGCGGCTCGACGGACGGGACGGCACAAGAGGTGGCCGCCGTGGCAGAGAGCGACAGCATCCGCCTCGTCCAGGCGATCCTGCCCGCCCGGGATCTCGACATGCCCTACCACGGGATTCCCGGCAAGGCGCAGGGCCTGCACCTGACCCTACGGATCGCGAGGATGGCGGGGGCACGCGCGTGCATCATGTGGAGCCCCGACATCACTCCGGTCGCGCCCGAGTGGCTGGGCATGCTCATCCGTCCGGTGGTGGAGCAGGGCTTCGACTTCGCGGTGCCGCTCTACGCTCGGCACAAGTTCGACGGCTCCATCACCAACGGCATCGTGCGGCCGCTTCTGCGCTCGCTCTACGGCCGCCACATGCGCCAACCCATGGGCGGCGAGTACGCCTTCTCTGCGGCCCTGGTCGATCGCTACCTCGGGCAGAACGTGTGGGACACGGACCAGGCCCGCTTCGGCAGCGACATCTGGACCGCCACGCAAGCCCTGTGCGGCTCGTTCAAGCTGTGCCAGGTGCAACTCGGGGCGAAGCAGCAAGCCACCTCGGGCACCCCGCTCGACCTGGGCACGACCCTCGGTCAGATCCTGGGCGTGCTCTTCGAGGACATGATGCGCAACGCCGCCGTCTGGCAGAAGGTGCGTGGCGCCCAGCCCATCCCGGTTTTCGGCGTCGCCCCGGACAGCGTTCCAGCCACGGTGACCTTCGACGTGCGCAAGCTCGTCGACTCCTTCCGGCTCGGCATACGTAATCTGCAGGATTTGTGGTCCGCGGTGTTGCCGCCCGCCACCCTGCTTGAGATCCGGCGCGTCGCGAACACGCCGCCCGAGTCCTTCACCTTGCCCGACGATCTCTGGTGCCGGACCGTGTTCGACTTCGCGCTCGGCTACCGCACGCGCAGCCTGAGCCGCAGCCACCTGCTCGGCGCCTTCTTGCCGCTCTACCTCGGCTGGTTGGCCTCGTTCGTGTGCGAGATGCAGAGTGCGACGCACGCGCAGAGCGAAGTGCGACTCGAACGCCTGTGCCAGGCCTACGAAGCGCAGAAGCCGTACTTGATTTCCCGCTGGCGGTCGCCTGACCGGTTTAACCCCTGAACCCTTCGCCACGAAAGGACAGCTCACCATGTGGAAAAACCTCGAAGAAACCCTGGGAGCGTCGCTCGAACGCGCGCTCACCGGCCTGGCGGCGTTCTTCCCGAGCCTCCTCGCCATACTCCTGGCGCTGCTCCTCTCCGTGCTTCTGGCCTGGATGATTCGCATCGTGTTGCGGCGGATGCTCCGCGGTGTGAAATTCGATGCGCGCCTCGAGCAGTGGGGCTTTGTCGGGCTGGCCGAGATCTCGCCCGGCCGCAGCCCGACCCGGCTCGTGTGCCGGGGGGTGACCTGGGTGGTGATCCTCTTCGGATTGCTGCTCGGGCTTTTGGCCGTGCAGGACAGCCTCACGGCGCGCGTGCTCATCCGTGCGTTCGAGTTCTTGCCCAGCCTCCTCGTTGCCCTGGCCGTCGTCTTCTTCGGCAGCCTGCTCGCACGATTTCTCTCGCGCAGCGTGCTCGTGGGCGCGGTCAACCTGCAGATTCAATCCGCACGCCTGCTCAGCCAGGTCATGAAATGGCTGCTTCTGACCGTCACCTACGCCATGGCCCTCGACCACCTGAACGTGGGTGGCGATATCGTGAAGATCGCATTCGCCATCCTCTTCGGCGGCATCGTGCTCGCCCTCGCGCTCGCGCTGGGCCTCGGCGCCCGCGACATCGTCAGGCGCGCGCTCGAATCGCAGACCAAGGAGCCCCCGCCGAAGGAGGACGAGGCGGCGAAGCACCTCTAGGACACCGAACGGGTTGGAAGCCGAGCAGTTCTCAGAATGTGAACCACAGAGAGCGCAGAGCCTACGGAGAACAGAGAGAGAGAGGGAGCAGGAGTCTCCGGATCGAGGTCCAAGCCCTTTCGTTCTCGGCGCTCTTGGAAGGCTCTGCGCTCGTGCGAGGTCGCGGCGACCACGTTGTCGTACCAGTTCTTCGCGGCACCGTTGCGGTGGTAATGGATGTGCAAGCAGAGTCCGAAGCGATCGATGGTCGAGCTGGCTTGCCGATGCTGGTAGCGATTGCCTTCGCACACCAACCCGGGCCAGACTGCGCGGTCATGCGACCTCGTGAACGGCGTCTTTGCGGCGCGCTCCTCGCTGGGCTCATCGGTCTACTCGGCTTTGCGCGCGAATGCCCAGCGCTCGGCGACGACGCGACTCGACCCGCCGAAGCTCGCGGCGTTGCCAAGACCGCCGCATCGCACGAACGGGTGGTCTTCGACCGCAAGTCGAAGTGGAACCGCATCCTGGTGATCGATCGAAAGGACGAACGATCTTTGTTCTTCGGCGACGGGAACGGCGACACGCAGAGCACGGTGTCCCTGCGCGACCCGCGTGCGGTGCCCATGGAGTACATCCGTCACGCGGGAGGGGCGCTCGCCTTCACACCCAAACGAGGCAGCGCGCTGGTCGTCGGGCTGGGCGGTGGCACCTATCCCATGCTGCTGCGCCGCTCGTTTCCCGCCATGACCATCGACGTGGTCGAGCTCGACCCGATGGTGCGCGCGGTCGCGCGCGACTACTTCGGCTTCGTCGAGGACGGGAGCATGCGCGTGCATATCGCCGACGGGGCCGCCTTCATCCGCCGGACGCGACGGCGTTGGGACATCATCTTCCTCGATGCCTACGGCGCGGCGGGCGTTCCCGCCGCGCTCGCCACGGGCGCCTTCTTCGCCGGCGTGGCTCGGCGGCTCGCCCCCGGCGGCCTGGTCATCGCCAACGTCTCCGAAAACAACCCTAATCGTGAACGCGTCCTCATCACCCGCATCCGAAACGCCTTCCGCGAATGCATCCTTCAACGCACACCGACGTCGGACAATGTCATCGTCGTCGCGGGCTTTGCGCTGCCCAAGGACATCGAAGGCTCGCTCAGGCAACTGGACCGGGAAGGCGCCCTGCCCTTTCCGGTCGCCCCGATGGCGCCGCTTCACCGCTCATGTCCGAAATGACAGAAGCCATGCATCGTGGAGTCCATCTGCTCCGCGTTCTTCGGATACTGCTTCGCGTTCGGCGTCAACCGAGGCTATCTCGACCGGGCAACCTACGAGCCGCACATCCGCAAGACCTGGTCGCAGCTCGTGAAGAACATCGCCGCCGACGGGCGGCTGCAATGGTGCCAAGAGGTCACCGAACGGCCGACCGCGGTCCGACAGAGCAACTCGGCGCCCGAGGGCGAGGGAGCGTTCATGTTGATGGCCGAGGAGTTGGCCAAGATGCTGTCGGGCGGGACCGGCGGCGGGGGCAGCGGGAGCGGAGGAGCCACGGGCCGGGGTGGAGCCGGAGGCGGATCGAGCGGATCGAGCGGGTCGGGCGGGGCCGACGTTGGGGGTAGGGGAGGAGCAACAGGCCGGGGTGGAGCCGGAGGCGGATCGACTGGGTCGGGGGGCGCGTCTGGTGGAAGCACGAACGCCGGCGGGAGCGGGGTTGGAGGCGGCGGTGGGAACGGCACGGGCGGCGCGGGTACCGGCGGCGCGACCAGTTCCAGCAGTGTGGGCGGCGGTGGCGGAGAGGGAAAAGTGGGTTCCGGCGGCATTCGCGGCAGCGGGTATGGCGGCAGCGGGTATGGCGGCAGCGGGTATGGCGGCAGCGGGTATGGCGGCAGCGGGTATGGCGGCAGCGGCACCTCAAGCATGACGGGCGGCGGCGGGACGACCGGGGGGCAACGAGTACCGTGCTCCAATCGGGTTACGACTCCGGATGTGACTGCGACCTGGGCGGTCGGAGTCGCGGCAGCCTCCGGTGGGGCGCCATGCTGGCGGTCGGCGCGGTCCTGGCCGGCCTACTCCGGCGACTGTCCCTGCGGCGGCATGCAGGGCCAAGCCAGAGCCTCCCGGCGCACCGGCTAGACGCTAGGCGACCAGACGCGACAACCGGCGGTCCTGACAGCGCACGTGCGAAGGAGGAAGGAAGCGAATAGCTGTCGCGCTCGGCCAACGGCGTCTCGAACACATTCCGAATGCACGACGGCCGGCTCAACCCAGGCGAGTTTGCGTTGGGTCAGGGAGGCCGGTGTTGCATCGGACTCGGGCAGGGAAAGATCGACTTCGCGAAGTTCAAAGAGACCCTGAAGGCCATCAACTACACCGGGTGGTTGGTGCTCGAGCTGGACGCGAACATGGTGCGGCCCTTGAGCCACGAGGCAGGCTACAAGGCCAACGCCGAGTGCCTGATCTACTACCTTCGAGAATCCTCGATCGGCGCGAAGATCTCTTCAACGGCTGCGTTGTGAGGCTTCGGGCTCCAGGCTTCAGGGTGCAAGCTCCAGGCTATAGGGCGAGGTGCTGCGGTGTGAGCTGGGATCCCCATCGAGGCACACCAGGGTGGCCTCGTTCGCGCCGCGCCCAAGCTCAACGCGTCTCTCAGCCAACCGGGCTGAAGCCTGACGCCTGCAGCCTGCAGCCCTCTTCGGTTGCGGGCGAAGCCCGCGCTACGAACGAGTGTTGATGAATCGGTCACCGCAGGAATCAGCGAATGAACACGATCGGCGTGGGGA
>Ga0172364_10005578_pt1 | contig 10021 bp, 17 predicted proteins | sample LakKivSesite10cm_FD_114545 | JGI IMG/M metagenome (GOLD analysis project Ga0172364, IMG submission 114545) | Sediment microbial communities from Lake Kivu, Rwanda - Sediment site 10cm | ecosystem: Environmental > Aquatic > Freshwater > Lake > Sediment | place: Rwanda: Western Province, Lake... | reverse complement strand
GCGTCTTCTGTAGATAATCCATCAACCAATTCGTTGAAAGAATTATTTTTTATCTCTATTTTTGTACCATAATCACGGTCTTCAAAATTAAATTCTTTTCTTTTTTTCTTTAGCTCGTTTCTAAGTGCAAAATCTAATCTTTGATAAAGAAATGAAGTAAACTTAGCGCCCTTATCTTTATTATATTTTTTTATACACTCCCACAATGTAATGAGTTTTATAGACTCTATTTGGTCATGGTCTATATTTTTTGAGTATTTAGAACATACGCTATTCATTAAAGCTTTAATATTATGGTCTGAAATATATAATTCTAGAATTTTATCCATGATCGCTCCTTAAAATGATTCCACCAAAGTTTTTCTTTTTTTCCAAAAGATTATTTAAATTATTTAAATATTCTGTATTTATCTCATTGCTAGTTATATACTCGACCATTCCTTCTGGATATACCAATATAGACCAGTGTTTATTATTTTCTGTCAATTGATACTTCAACAATTCAACCGTTTCGTTTATAGAAACATCTGACAAGATTTCATTTTCGGTATAACAACATATTTTATCTTCAATTTGAGATCTAACATCAGCAATCTTAAACATCTTAGCCACGCCAATAAAAAAGGTATACTTGCCAATTACCCTCAAGCACTCTATACCATCAATGTCGTTATTTAGTATATCTAATATTTTTTTAGTTATTGGAAAATTAGTATAAGCGGTCCAACAATCCCATTTATCAGACGGTTTTAGTATTGAATCCATAGAATACACGCCAATAGGTGTATACATAACCTGAGACATAACCGGTTCTAAAAATTGAGCAACATCAGAAGCTTTTAATAAACCAAATTCTTCAAGCTCTTCAGATTCTCTAGATTCATCGTCGGTATTAATGGACATAAAGTCCTCAATTTTGGCATTCCAACTTTCCCATAAAATTTGTTTTTTTTGTAGCATATTGCACCTACATTAATGATGCTGCATTTATTGGGCTTATGACGACTTCACTCTCGCTTGTTTTAGAATTCTGTTTTTTTAATGATCGTATTACATTATAATATAAGATTATTTTTTCCATCTCTTGAAGATCTTCTGGTGAATCAACACCCCTTTTTAAATCTCTTATTATTGTATCAGCTAATCCTTCCATGTTTAGCACCGATAATATATTTGACATATATGATATAGATATCTCATTATCGGACCAGTCGCAAAAAAAAGATATTTGCCCATTTTCGTCCGAGTATATTCGAAGCTCGGCTGAATAATCAGAAGAAGAATTTTCCTTTTTGAGCGTAGATTTTTTCATAAAACTCCTCTATCTGAATTTTTTCCTGCTTTATTTCTGTTTCTGACAAAAATTTTCCCGATTTCAATATCCCTAATATTTCTGGTATATAAGAAATATACACAACCTCTGCTATCTTTTCGTTATTATCATCTAAAATCACCCTGAAATCTGCCAAGTCTTTTTTTGACCAACCCGGATCTAAATTAAAAAACTTTTGATGGATTTCTGCTAACGTCTCTTTTTCATCCTTTGTAGTAAGAAACTTAGAAGCGAATTTATTCGCTGCCGTTAAATATATTTTAAAGTGATTATCATTTTGAACAGATATTTTATTATTAATCTGAGCTACTAAGAGTGTTAATTTAATTTTCATCTTTTTCTACCGTACTTTTCTGAAAAAGTGTTTTTAATTTTTGTACAAAGTTAAATTGATTTAACGCCTCTGAATAGTTAGCAGTCATTTCTATGGAGGTTTCTAAATCGGACTCTTTAATGCTTTTAATTAATTTAATATAATATTTATCCATCAATGCCGTATAATGATTCTCCATCGCTCTTATAATATTTTCTTCCATTATAAATTCTCCACTATAGAACTTGCGGTATTTTCCCATGAATATTTCTTAGATGTTTCTATACCAACGATATTTAATCCAGATTTACCATCTAACTTATCTTTGTAAACTCTTCTCATGTGCTCAACGGTTTGATCAATTTGATTTGAGGAAATTTCTGCCCATAATCCCTTCTTTCCATCAAAGAATATTCCATCAAAAGCGGTTTCCAGATTGTCTATATCAATTAAATATGAATTATGATTATTGCAAAATTCAGTATGTCCAGAGTAATTAGTCGCTATTACATGTTTGCCACAAGCCATCATTTCTAAAAGTTCAAGATTCCAACCTTCGCCACGAGCTGGAAAAATGCCGCAGTCTGTCATATTCATGATTCTTGCTACGTCTTTGTGATAGAATTGTCGTGGTATAAATCTTATTTTATCACCAAGTCTTGAGTTTTTGTACTTATGCTCCCATTCCTTATTTTTTTCTCCTATAAACATATTATCACACATCATCCATAATTCAACATCATCATCTGGAGAAAAGGCATTATTAAAACAATCTAGTAAAACATCGTGACCTTTATTCATAGACCACTTTCCACAATTAAAAAATACTGTGGTATTTCTGTTAATATGATTAGATGGTTTAAAGGTAGTACAATCAACACCAAGTGGAACAACAGCAACGTCCGCATTAGGAATGGTGTTAAGTATTATTTCCTTTGCCCATTTAGAGCACACAAAAATCTTATCGCAATGCTTTAAGCTCAAGCATTCCTCTTCGTCAAAAGATGTCAATTCAAATATAGGATATCCAATGTGCTTACCGCTACCTATTCTACTAAAAAGATCATTTTGGTGCCATATTTTTAATGATGTCCAATTATTTAGTGCGTCCCTTTTGTTCAAACATTTTTTAACAATATCTAAATCATCAATTGAGTTTAAGGTTGGTTTGCTTATTGGATAAAGAGCAACATTTGTTATTTTATCTAACTTTTTTAAAATATTTAACGAAGCTATACCATATCCGGTATCACAAATAGGAGACCATAAATTAATCATATAACACTTTTAACCTTAGAAATAAAGTCATTAGCAAAAAAGTTACCAGATAAAAAATCTTTATTCATATTTTTTAAATATTCATTAGCAAGAAAAATATTATCAATATCCCTTAATAAGTAAGACGCATGATCAATATCATCAAAATAAAGCGGATAATCTTCTCCAAGATATTCTACGGTCGCATCTAGTTTGTTGACCAGTATTGGAGTGTTTCTGGCCATGGCTTCAACTATGGCATTGTTTGCAGAGCTATCATATAGATCAAGAAATACGATAGAATTAGTCATTAGATCATCAAATTCTTGGTTGGAAACTGTTTTAAAATCAACACCGGCCCATCTAAATTGATTTTCAAGATAATCTATTTTAGATTTACCAAGTATTCTTAGAATATCTAACGCTACATCTCTATCTCCGGGCAGCCATATTTTTCTATAATTCTGTCCAGTGTTTAAATAAAAAATTGAATCCAGTCTTCTTAACCAATAACCAAGTTGAATAACATTTTTTATTTTATTCGATAGAAAAGATAATTTATTCCATTTTTTTACAATGATTTCTGTTGGGTGCCTTAAAGAAACCACTGGTACTTTAACCTTATCTTTTAACCAATTTTTTAAATACTCGCTAAGAGTTACCAGGCATAGACATGTTTTTAAGGATTCAATAAAAACATTTCTATTTAATATCGCTTCTGGCGAATCAACATAATTAAATAATTTTGGCATATTTGGTGGATTGTGCAAAAAACCAATCCACGGTCTTTTATATGGAATGTTTTTAGATAACACGCCCTTATAATATAATGCAAGATCCCACGAAAATGTTTTCTCTATAAATGAATCTATTAAAATACCAGACGAGCAGTGATATCGCTTTAGCTGATTCATGCAATATCCCCAGCCCGATCTGTGTGTCTTAAAGCTAACTATGTCGCTAAGATCAAATTTCATATTATCTTTTTACCAAGCATCCCCTCAAATAATCCTAGTTGATATTGGCATTTTAGTATGACTAGAAATTCTAAATATTCAATACCAATCTTTTCTTTGTCCTCCTCAAACAACCACCTTGGAGATTCATAATCAAGTATTTCCGGAGAATGAACAAACTTGTGCCATATATCATTTTTCTTGCTGTTTAAATTTTTGATCGATAGCAATACTCCCTCCAGATATCCCTTCTCATAATAGTACCTAGATATAGATTCATGGTTTAAATTTTTTTCATTAAGTGATTTTAATTTAAAAAGATTTTTACAATATAATATCTTATATTTTTTGGAGACAAGCTCTATAAAATATTTATTTTCTATAGTATATCCTCTTGGTGTTTTTAATGGGGTAAAGCCAATTTCATTATAGCAATTACCAGTGATAACCGATCCCAATATAGGTCCATGATTTTGTTCTTCTTTAGTAATATCACAGACAATTAAATTATCTATACCTAGATCATATCTGTGGTAATTGTCTTTTATGGCTTTTATGAAAGATTCTTTTTTAGATTCTGTAATAATTGGCCCAAAGAAAATACCGGTATCCCTAAATATATTATTGTAACTACACAGATTAAATATATAATCTCCGGGGATAAAAGAATCAGCATCAAGAAATACTACTAGATTAGATCTTACATTTGTTGGTATATTTTCTATATCTACATTTAATATTTCATATTCTAAAGATGTTGATTTAAGTTGATTATCTATAGATGTAAAGGAATCTTTTAATAATACGCCGTTGTAGTGTGCTGTTTTTTCAGACTTATTGCCAATAATGAATACTGTAATATCTTTCATACCGACCTCAAATTTTAAGTATTTTTTAGAAAGCCGGTGGCAGGAGTTGCACCCGCGACATTCAAATTACAAATCTGACGCTCTGCTGACTGAGCTACACCGGCAAATGCCGGATTTGTGGGACCGGCTACCCAGTTTTATTAATCAATATTTAAATTTATAACTTTATTTTTTGGATTTTGCTTTGTTCTTTTTGGAATCTTTACGACCAAAAGTCCACTATCCATTTTAGCACTAACATTATCGATGTCAAATAAATTTTCTGGAACAAGAAAAGATCTACAAAAACTAGATCTACATAATTCAGTTTTATGATATTTAGCATCCCTTCTGTCTTGGGCAGTGCCGCCTATTGTTAGCATGTTTTCAGAATACTGAAGAGTTATATCTTCTTTTTTTACGCCCGTGAGAGAAGCTTCTATTGTAATATCGGAGTCGGTTTCAGAAACATCTACCCTCGGATATCCTAGCTGGCTTAATTTTTTACCATTATTCATAAAATAATTATCAAAATCTTTTTCCAGAGAATCAAACCAGTTATTAAGCCTAGTACCTAAATCATTTCTAATGATATTCATAATATTTCCCCCGTGTGAGAACTATGGATTGCGCCAACATGGTCGCAATATATTATATAAGTAGTTATGATCTTTAACACGATAAAAATTATGGAATATATTTTTTGCAAATTAAAAAAAGATTATCATCAAATCTATTATCGGTATCAAGGTTATTATTTTTCATAAAATCTCCTACAATACCGATAAAGTCTTTGGGTAGCCCGTGACAGTTCCAAGAGTTTTTATAAATTATCTTAATATCTTGATAGTATTTTTCAAGCTCTAATTTTAGATATTTTTCCGATAGCTCTCTTGGGTGTGGCGGATATGTAAAAATCTCCTCCCTATAGATCCAGTTATACAAAACTTTATAGCAGTGTATATTGGGGGTTGATAATAATAGATGGCCGCCATCTTTTAACAGTCTATAAGATTCGCTGATTAATGATTTTATTCCAGATCCTGTAAATGTACTTAGGCAGTTTATATCGTTGGATTCTTGATCTTTTATATGCTCAATAACCTCAAGACATAAAACAAGGTTATATCTTTCCTGTTTTTTAATTTCATATCTTAGGTCGCATTTAGTTTCGTCGATATTTACTTTAAATTTAGTTAATATAAATTCTTTGAATTTTTCGCACGACCCTAGACTAAGAACATTATCTCCATTTTTTAATAGATTATATTTATCTATAATGTCTAGGGTTGTATCGTATCTTTTTTTATGAATTTCATAATATGAATTCATTTACCAACTCCACTGGCAACATTTTTATCACCAGGCCTTGCAGCTCCAGTACCGGGCTTTCCATCTTGGGCCTGGATTTTTATCGCACCCATGTCGCGCCCTAAAGCTCTTTCGACGCTCAGGAATATTCTTTTTAATCTTCATGTTAGGATCGCCGAAGTTTACTTTAACAACATTACCTTTGTCATTTTTCACATAAACGCTAAATTTTTTAGGACCATCCGGAGTTCTGAATGGTCTACCGAGCTGTACTTTTCTTCCTTGATATTCTGCCGATTTACCAACAAAAACTAAATCAACTCCATCTTTTTTATATACGCTCTGTCTTTCATAAAAATGAATTTCACCAGTTTTTGGATTTTTATATTTAAATTTACTTTGCGCTTTCTTCCATGCTTCTGGATCTGGACGATCTTTATCGCCGGGCTTAGCTGGCTTATAATCCTTACCCTCTCGCTCTCTCTTTTTCCTGATATTCTCCCAAAGTCCCGGCCTTGCTACAGAAATATCATATTCTTCAAAATCTAACTCTGACAAATCAAATTCTTCTGCTGTTACATATTCAGATTCATTTGGGCAGTAAAAACTGTCTTCATCAAGATCTTCTGTATAGCCAAATTCTTCAAAAGAATAGGCGAAATCAATAGCTTCTGTTTTATCCATATTTTCTGTTGCTTGACTAATGCATATAGCAACTCTCTGCTTATTATCCTTATATTCCTTCTTCATTGTTGGATCGCTCATACATCTGGTCATAAATTTGTTGCGATCTTCTTCTTCTTTTCTACTTGGGATAGGCATAATAACTCCTTAACTTTTAAAATTGTTTATAATTTGGGAAAAGTTTATATCGGATGTTTTCCCAAATAGCTCCGGTTATTATCATCGACGCCTCTGTGTCGGATGGATAATGAACACCCTGCATCATTCTAGCCTTAGAAACTATACCAACCTTATCAAAGAATTTTCCAGAGTGCTCTGGATATTTTGCGGCTAGTATATACGCAGCAACAGCTGCGTAAGCAGAATGCCCGGATGGATAGGCCGGGGTTGTTATTGATGGTGTTTTTATTTCTTTTAAAAATATATTATATATTTGTGCTAGTTGTATTGGTCTTGGTCTGTTATAGATATATTTTATATTTTGTATAACTGGAGATACTATGTTCCACACTCTTTTAAAATCTTCATGTGGAAAATCTAAATTTAATCTATCTAATACATCTATATAAAGAAACTTAGAATCCTTATCAACAGCATATATTAGATCTAAATCTTTTGATGTTACGCTTTTAGTCAATCCAGATAAATATTCTAGTTCTTTTTTTGTTGTTTCGCTATTATTTTTTGGTGGTGAAGCAAGAACTTTATCCCAGTGTATTGTAACTAATTTACTTATCTTAAATTTTTTTATATCATCAGTGTATTTTATATCGTTAATAGCTATTGATATAGCCTTATCTACTTCTTCTAAATAAAATCTATTTTTTTGTAAAGGCATCTTTTATAAGATCCGCAACATTTGTGTATTGTTTATTTTGAGCTAAATCATCGATTATTCTTTTTGCCTGAGCCTTCTTAAAACCAGTTCCAACCAAAGCGAATATTGCATTTTTAATTATTTGATTTGGCTTATTTTCCTTCTTTTGTACCGGCCTTTCAGTTTTTTGTTTTGAGACCTCTACTGATCTAACCGAGTTTTTCGGTTGAGCGTAGCTATCGCTTTTAACATTAACTGAATTTGTTGGCCGTCTTGATTGTGCTGGTCTATCGACATATTTTACAACTTCCCTATAAACCGGCTTTTCTATATACACAATTTTCTCATTCTTTTCAAAAAGTTGAGATATACGTAGGAGAAAACCGGCAAGAAAATATAGAACAATTGGTGAGAAAAAAACTAAAACATAGAAAATGGCTAAGTCTGAGTTCCATCTTCCTTCGTTAAACATCTGTCTTTCCTAAAGGTGGTTTCCCTATTTTGAATTTTCTCGATTTCTCTTTGTAGCTTATGAGTCTCTTTATTTTCCTTAGCTTCTTTTCTTTTAAAAAGTCTAGCTTTTAAGATCTGTAGCCTCTTCTTCTTCTGCTTATCATTTTCTTTTTTTATCTTTCTTCTCTCACGCCTGGTGTTCATTTAACTTTTTCCTAAGTTTTTCGGCATCTTTATCTAGTTTAGATTTCTTTTTATTAATTCTTTTTATCTCGGAAATAGAAAGTTCCGGATTATACATTTTCTCAGAGAGGAGAGAAATTTGAAATTCTATATTGTTCAGTCTTAAATAAATTCTTTCGTCTTTCATTTCACGTAGCGCCCCGAGTTGGGGCGCTTTACCTATTTAATAACTATTTAAAATTCAATCTGCTCATTTTCATCAGACGATTGATACGATTCGGCAGATGAAGTGACATATTGTTGAGATTGCGACTTGACAACCTTAGCGAAGGAGGATGGTATAACGGTATATGATACTCGATTAACACCATTCTTGTCAAGCCAGTTTCTTTGTCGCAATCGCCCCTCTACAATAACACGATCACCCTTCGTTAAAGATACGCTACGAGCATACTTAACATGATTATCCCATCCATCAACATCAAAATACATTGTTTCTTCCTTGCCATTTCCAATGTACTCATTTACGGCAACGCGAAAAGTAACTAGATCCTTTTCTGAAACATTTTTGTATTCTGGATCTTTTGTCAAATTGCCTTTAATATAAATTCTACTATTAACCATAATAAGCTCCTTAAACTAATCAAAATTTTTCATTATTACTAAAGATATTATCAATATATAATCATTGATTTCATTTGGGGTTATTTCTATCCCCGATTCTGCAAGCTTGTTTCGCCATATTAATTTTTCACGCGAACTCATAGAGCCAATTTTTTTTAAATACTCTATATTATCCTTGTCGGAATTCTTAAAATTTTTAACGCATCTTAGATAGATCTCCCAAGCAGTTTCGGAATTTATGGATGAATTACCATAGTTATTTAATATTCTTATAAATGTTTTTTTATTCATTTTATAATCCTGTTGTGATATCACTATATACACAAAAGGATTTTTATTTTTTTAATCTTTGCTATCGTCAATCAGACTAGGTTTGTAAAGACAAAGATCTACTCCGGCCTCATAAAATATTTTACTCGATAAATTAAAATTGTCAACCCATCTTTGATTATTATTTTCTAGGCTGACCACCCTCGTTATTCCAGACTGAATGATCAGACTAGCACAGTTAGAGCATGGCTGAAATGGGTATGTATATATAGTATAGCCTTCCAGATCCCGTTTTGCAAATAAAATACTATTAATTTCCGCATGAATTATAATAGAATATTTATCCTTCCTATTTAATAATCTTTCATCGTCTTTTATTTTTCTCGGAAAGCCGTTATACCCCATTGAAATTATTTCATTTTTTTGATTTGTTATAACAGCCCCAACCTTTGTCGATGGATCTTTTGAAGAATATGAAATTTCTCTCGCCAATCTTAGAAATGTTTTATCCCATTTCTTATAGTGTTCAGGAAACAAATCTAATTTCTGGTTAAATATTCTGTTCATTCTTCATTTCCATACATATTCAAAAAATTATTTGGTTGTTTTAATTTTTTATTTAATATCATACCAGCTTCTTCTGGCAATCTATTTCTTTTTTTTGTATTACACGATTTACAACAGGCGACAAGATTTTCCCATGTTGATTTACCACCTCTAGATATCGGGACGACGTGATCAACAGATACCGTGCGCACGCAAAGTTTATTAGAGCAGTACCCACACTCCCAATTATCTCTTGTAAGTATATACTTTTTGCTAGCCCTCTTTTTTGGCGGTATTTTTATATACTTCATATAAACCATAACAGAAGGAACTTCAAATAAGCCATTTTCTGATCTGAGTTTGAATTTATGATATTCTAAAACTTTTATGTGTGGATTAGTTAGGTACAAAGAAAAAGCCCGTTTT
>Ga0172364_10005576_pt1 | contig 10023 bp, 8 predicted proteins | sample LakKivSesite10cm_FD_114545 | JGI IMG/M metagenome (GOLD analysis project Ga0172364, IMG submission 114545) | Sediment microbial communities from Lake Kivu, Rwanda - Sediment site 10cm | ecosystem: Environmental > Aquatic > Freshwater > Lake > Sediment | place: Rwanda: Western Province, Lake Kivu... | reverse complement strand
GCCGCCAGGCGCGACAGACGGTACTTCGCGTAGTTGTAGCGCAGGAACAGCACCTTCTCCTGGTCGCAGGTCAGCGGCGCCCGCCCGGCGCGCGGTTCGTCGCCGCCTGCATCATGACCCTCGGTGAGCCGGAAGTGCTGGACGGGGATGTCGGCCTCCTCGCAGCCCCACAGGCCGTTCTCCGCCTTGGGCGAAGCGAACGACTTGTGGTAGACGTACTCGAGGCTGCCGGGCGCCGGCCAGACCGCGCCGCCGCGGGGACCGTCCGAAAGGCCCACCAGTCCGCAGTCGCGCAGCGGCGGGCGCTTCGTCGTCGTTGCCTGATCGATGTCAACTCCTCTGGCGACCATGGGTGCGCTTCCTTTCTCACGCGGGGCGCCGGGGCGAGCGGCCCGGCAGCCGGAAGAACGGCGCCGTACCGGAACATGAGCAGCGTCGCGGTCCGCCCGGCCGTGGCGCCGGCGCCGGCGGACCCGCGGCCGGTTCGCACGGGCCGTTCGCCCGCGCGGGTAGGCCTCAGGCGGACGCCCGCAGGGGCACGCCCGCCAGCGAGGGATGCCTCATCTCGACCGTGTTCGTCCGCAGCTTGCGGTCGAGCTCGCGCGGCAGCGACACGTCGAGGCTGGCCAGGTACCCCGCGACCGCCTCGTGGATCCGCGCCTTGGCCTCCTCGTGCGTCTGGGCGAAGACGTAGCAGCCCGGCAGCGCCGGGCACCATGCCCTGTAGCCGAAACCCTCGTGCGGGGCGATCTTGACGACCAGTTGCATTGCTGGCTCTCCTTTCCCGTATCTTCCGCTTCGTCCGGCCCGACTCGGCCCGGCCGCACGCCGCGGCGACCTGCATGTCCACTATTGCATTGTTGCCTTCCCGAAAATCTATACAAGCGGGGCGCAACCGCGTTTTCGCGGCGGGAAAACCGCCCCGCCGCATAGGAAAACCCCCTATGGGCTGATGACCGGAAATGCCGTGCTCGCGAGGGAAAGACGTAACGACACAGAGGCGCAGAGGTACAGAGGTGGGGAATGCCATGCTCGCGCGGGAACGACACCGCACTTACTGAGAAGGGCTCGGGCGCTGAAGCCCACGACAGGACTTCGTGAGCCCCCGGGGTCAAGAACGAGCCTGTCCCGGGTTACCTGGCCGCTTCCGCGTACATCGCCTCCGCCCCGAAGCGAAGGGCCGCCAGCACGCCTTCGCGCGTCAACCGCGGGTGCGCCTCCAGAAGTTGCTCGATGGCCTCTCCGTCGCCGAGCTTCTCCAGGATCAGCTCGACGGTGATGCGCGTCCCCTTCACGACGGGCTTGCCCATCATAGCGTTCGGGTCGGACTCTATCAACGGATGCACCATCGTATCACCCATCGCTGCGCAGTGTCCTCGCCGTCAGGCCTTCACCATGGGTATACGCCCGACGAACCGGCTGTTCAACCCGCCCGGGCGGCGGTGCGCTGCGCCCGCTTCAGCTTGACCTGAAAGCCCCGGGGCAGGGCGTCGCTGACGTGGACGGGCAGGCGCCCGATGCTGGGGATGCGACCGCACATCAGGTCCACGACGGCCTCGATCGTCAGCGGCGAGACGCCGAAGCAGCAGACGACGGCGGCGACCGCATCGGGAAGTTCGCCGGCCAGGTAGGGCGCGCCGGTGATCATCGCGACCAGCGGCTTGCCGACGGCGAGGGTTTTCTTCAGCGCCTCCAGGACGGGGGCCTCCTGGCCGACGGCGGCCTCGCCGCTGCGCACCGCCGCCAGCATGAAGATCACCACGTCGGCGTTCTTGGCCAGGCCCTCCAGCTCGAAGGTCTGGTCTGCTGTGGGGTTCTGGTCGATCACGGTGCCCCAGGCTCCCGGGAAGTGCCGCCGCACGCTGTTGAGCAGCATGTCGTGCGAGCGGTTGCGGTCGTTGGCGACGCAGATCGAGCAGCTCCGCTGCGCCACCACCAGCGGCGAGCGGAAGCGGTCGGCCGTCAGCGGCAGCAGGTCGCCGACGTTCCGCAGGCACAGCACCGCCTTGCGGGCCAGCCGCCGGCCGGCCTTCACCTGCGCCGCCGTCCCCACGCCGCGCCGCACGCGACGCGGGTCGAATGGCCGCCGCTCGAACATGCCGTACTTGCGCTTCAGCTTCAGCACCTTCTCCACCGAGCGGTTGACCTGCTCCTCGCTGAGGCGCCCCTCGCGTATGAACCGCACCGTCTCCCGCACGGCCGGCGTCAGCTCCTTGTTGACCTTCATCAGGATCATGTCGTTGCCGGCCGCGAACGCCATCGCACAGGCGGTGGGCACGCCCCAGCGGTTGGAGATGGCCAGCATGGACAGGTCGTCGGTGTAGACCACGCCCTTGAAGCCGAGCTGCCCGCGCAGCACGTCCTGGATGATCGCCCGCGACAGCGAGGCGGGGAACTCCGCGTCGCCCAGGGCCGGGTAGATGCTGTGCGAGAGCATCACCATCTCGACGCCGGCCCTGATGGCCGCGCGGAACGGCGGGAACTCGACGGCCTCGAAATGCTCGCGCGGCATGTCCAGCACGTCGAAATCGGCGTGGACGTTCACCTCCGCGTGCCCGCGGCCGGGAAAATGCTTGGCCGTGCAGAACAGCCCGGCGTCCATGTAGGCCCGGATGACCTGCTTACCCAGCCGCGCGACCGTGGCCGGCTCGTCGCCCAGCGCCCGGTGGGCGATCTCCGGGTTGCGGGGGTTGCTGTTGACGTCCAGGCAGGCCCCCAGGAGCATGTCCACGCCGACGGCCTTGAGCTGGCTGGCCGACAGGTAGGCGTTGGCATAGGCCTCCTTCGCCTCGCCGATGGCGGCCAGGCCCATCTGGTTTGGCGTGAGCACGGTGGGGCTGCGGCGGAACTCGCTTTCCTCCATGCCCCCCTCCTGGTCGCACGTGCAGATCGTGGGGACGCCCATGATCTGCCAGCTCAGCTCCTTGACGTCGTGGAGGAAGCGGGCCGTCCGCTCGATGGGCACGAACCTGCCGATGCCGCAGGGATGGTAGCTGCCGCCGCGGATGAACCGCGCGAAGTTGTAGCTCAGCGAGTAGCCGCCGAAGTGGTTTTCCTCCATGTACGCCCGCACCTGCTCCAGCGACTCCTCGGCCACGATGCCGCTGAGGAAGAGCTGCGCGATCCTCTGCTCCAGCGTCATCCCTTCGATGATCCTGCGGATGTTCACGCTCGCCATCGCTGCGCTCACTCCCATTTGCCTTTGTCGTTCGGCCCGGCCCAGAACTGGCCCTTCCGCTTCCAGCCGGGCTCGTCGATGGTCATCGGCTTGGTCTTCCAGCCGGCCTCGATGCGCCGCGTCAGGTCGTCGAAGCCCTTGTTCCAGCTCAGCCCGTCGGGGACGGTGACGTTCATGCTGCCGGCCGCGTTGCCGTACCGCAGGCAGCTCTCCACCGACTGCCCGCGAACGAAGGCGGTGAGGAAGCCGGCGATGGCCGAGTCGCCGCTGCCCAGCGCCCCGACGAACTGCTCTTCCTGGTAGACGGGGAACCACACCTCGCGGTCGGCCCAGTTGTCGATGTCGGCCGGCTTTGTGCCGGCGAAGGCGGCGATGCGCTCCCTGCCGGCCGTGCGGAGGTACAGCCCGCGGTGCCCGCACTTGACCATGGCCACTCCGGTGCCGAGGGCGAGCATCTCGCCGGCCAGGTGCTGCACGTCGCCGACGGACATGTGGTCCAGCACGGTGCTGTGGGCCCCGACGGCCCGCTTGCGTGCGAGGAACTCGTCGCGCTTCAGGAACAGGTAGACCTCCTCGGCGCTGGGGACCATGATGTCGCTGAGGGGGATCCAGTCTTCGAGGATCTTCCGCCACGGCTGCCGCCCGGCGTAGCCGTCGATGTCGGGAATCGACAGGTCCAGCACGGTGGTGGCGCGGCAGGCGCGGACCTCGCGCAGGATGCGCGTCAGCTCGACGCCGGTGTTCTCGTAGATCTTCCTCATCCACGGCGGGTAGCCGAACAGGAACACCCCCGCCCGCCGGACGATGCCGAAGTCCACGTCGTCGTAGCCGAACGTGTCGTTGGCCCCGCAGTGGTGGAGGTAGAACCGGTCGATGCCGGGGATGCAGATGGCGATGGTGTAGGAGGTCGATTCGCCGCCGACCATCCGCAGCCCCTCGAAGCGCCCCTCGTGGCGCTCGTACCAGCCGAAGATCTCCTGCCCGAACTCGTCCTCGCCGCACTTGCCGATCAGCTCGACCTTCGCGCCGAGGCGATGGATGGACACGCCGGCGTTGGTGACCGGCCCGCCGCCGGCCACGACGCAGCGGCCCATGTCGATCATCTTGCCCGGCACGAGGATCTGGTTGATGCTGTCCTGCTTGTCTGCGACGGTGAACTTGGGGATCAGGTCCAGGCACAGATGCCCGGCGATCACCATGTCCAGGTCGCGTTTGCGTTTGCCCATGCTGTCTCGTCCTTTCCTCGCCGCAACGAGCGGTGAATTCAAGCACACGCCCCGCAGCTCGACAAGCGCAAAAAACCGCGGCGCTCACGGAGCAGGTCGCCGAAACGCCCGTACGCGCTGGACGACCGGCTGGCACCGCGGCCGCGAGGCTTCCGCCGGGGCTCGCCTGCCGTTGGTCCGCCGCGCCGGTAACACAAGTGTCCAGGTGCGCGTGAACCGTTTGGCGGCCCGTGCCGCGCGCAGTTGGCAAGGCTAAGCTTCGCCATGATAAGGGATAAGCCGGCGCGAAAAAATTATTGGAAAAACCCGAAAAAGCCCAAACAACCGGGCCGCCGTTGCCGTATATTTCAGTAGAGCGAGCGAGAGGGACCTCCCTCCCCCCTGGGTCCCTCCGGCCGGCAGGGTTTCCGTCCTCCTTTCCCCTGCCGGCCGCGCTTTTATGCGCACCGGCTCGGACGGAAACCCATCGGGTCAGTCGGCCCGCTCCCCCGCCGCCGCCGCACCTACAGCCCGCAGTTGCACAGCGCCGCGTCGGGGTCCAGCCCGGCCGCACGCCAGATATCCGCCGTCTCCTCGCACAGGCCGACCGGGCAAACGTCCGATAACATGCCGCACACTTCGCGGTACAGGGCGATGCGCCGCGGCCGCCCGTAGCGTGCCAGCGACCGCGCGTCGGCCGGCACTTCCAGCGCGGCGAACAGGCCGTGGTTGACGCGATGCAGCAGGTTCGTCTCCGCGCGCAGGGTGCCCAGCGTCACGCGCTCGGGGGCCAACTGCCGCACCTGCTCGGCGATCCCGCGGTAGTCGTAGCCCAGGATCATCGGGTCGATCCGCATCCGCACGCGCCAGCCGGCCTGCCGGAGCTTCGCCGCGGCCGACACGCGGTCGCCCACCGGCGCCGCGCCGCGTTCGTGTTCCTCGGCCGCCTGGGGACTGTTCACGCTGAACGAGACGATCACATTTCGGCAGGGCGGCAGCTTCAGCAGCGGGCGGCAGACGGCCGTGCCGCCCTTGGTCACCAGCAGCAGGCAGTGCGGGCGGCCCTTCGCCTCCGCCTCGGCGCGGAACAGCTCCACCAACCTGCCCATCGCCGGGCGCAGCGGCTCGAACGTCAGGCTGTCCGACAGGTTGCCCGTGTTGAGGACGTAGGATTCCAGCCCGTCGCGTGCGATCCACGCGGCCGCCTCGGCCACCATGTCGTCCACGTTGGAGAACACGTGCGCCCGCCCGCCGAGGTGCCACAGCGAGCTTTTCAGGTAGCAGTACTCGCACAGCGGCTGGAAGAGGCAGCCGTTGGCGTGCGACAGGATGTAGAAGTTCGGGCAGACCGTCGCCGTCGGCGTGGTGCGGAGGATGTCCACGAACTTCGTCCTGCGGGTGCGGAGCTTCGGTCTCGTGCGGGGCTGGGTCTTCATTTCGCTCAACGCGTCTCGTCCGCTGGTGCCCAGGCCGCGCCGGACCTGGGCTTCGAAACCATCAAGGCAACTCCATCGATTCGCCGGGGTGCAGAACCACCAGGTCGGCGGGCACGCGCCGGCAGCCGCAGGTCTCCGTGAGGAACACCCCGGCCTCGTGCTCGGCCAGCTCCTCGTCGCTCAGGTGCATGAGGAACCATCGCCGCGGCGCGACCGCCTCGACGAACTGTGCCCACCCCGAGCCCTGCCACGGGCCGATGAACAGCGCGTCCAGCGGGCGCAGGGCGGCCGGGTCGAGGCAGCGCGTCTCCTCGTTGTCGCCGTCGTGGAAGAAACGCAAGCCGCCCATCTCCACGAGGTAGGAGTTGTGGTCGTGCGAATGCCGCGTGCGGAACGCGCTGACCTTCGCCGAGCGCACGACGGCCGTGGCCGCGGCGGCCAACTGCCCGCGCGGCGCGGGCGCCGGGTCCATCGCGACCATCCGCTCGGCCGGCAGACGCTTGCGCAGAGCCCGGCAGACGCCCGGCGGGCCGAGGACGCTCGCGCCGGTCCGCTCTGCCGCGGCCGCAACGGCGTCGGCGCCGAAGTGGTCCCAGTGCGAGTGCGTGACGAGGATCAACTCCGCCCGCCGCTCGGCGAGGCCCGGCGGCAGCGCCGGCACGGCGTCGCAGAAGGCGTCGATGAACACGCCGGCCCCGCCGGCGGCCACGTGAAAGCCCTCGTTGCCGATCAGCGTGATTGTCGCTCCCATGGGCGTCGCTCCGAAGGACAACAGCATACCGACCCGACGCCCGCGAGTTAAGCGCGGAGTTGCCCCATCGAGTTCCATCGCCACACCTCCCGCGAACCCGCGCTCTGGCCGGCCGGGGCCGTGCTCCGGGCCGCCGGCATGGGCTTGGGGGCAGAACTACTGGGCGGCGTCTGACCGCATTTGTCACAGTCCGGCGGTAGGCTCGGCCCGCAGATGGGAAAGGCAATGCCATGGCAGATGGATCGCCGACGAAAAACGACAGCCTGGACACCACCGAGGACGAGGCCGCTCTGCTTGGGGCGCTGATGGGCAGCCCGGAACAGGTCCCGGCCGCATCGTCGCGGCTGGGCGCCAAGGACCTGAGCACTCTGGCGGCGGGGGTGATCTACGATGCCATCCTGCAGTTGCATCAGGCTGGACGTGACACGGGAGTTCAGAACGTTGCAGCCCACCTTGGCCGATCGGGGCTCCTTGAAAAGGTGGGCGGTTTCGAGCATCTGTCCCACCTGCGGCAGCACAGGCGCGACGTCCGGGACGCCGGCGGTTTGGCGGCCGGCATTCGGGACAAAGCCATGCGCAGGGAGCTTGTTGCGATCGGCCGGAGGCTTGACGAAAGAGCCAGGGACATCGGCCGCGCAGCGGCACTGACGCTGGACGAGGCCGACTATGAGCTTTGTCTTACAGCCAGCTCATTCCAGGGCAGCGACCTGCCGGTCGCCCCGGTGCCGCTGTGTGATACGGCCGATGCGTTGACGGCCCGGCCGCGGCAGGGCGGCAGCCGCCGGGGTGTCCTCGCAAGCGGGCTGGCCGAGCTGGACAGGCTGATCGGAGGGTTCGCCAAAGGCAACCTCACCGTGCTGGCGGCGCGGCCCGGGATGCACGCCGACGCGCTTTTCACGCAGTGGATGGACGCCGTTGCGATTGAGCAAGGGCGTCCGACGCTCATCCTGGCTGCCGGGCAATCGACCGACCACGTGGCCCGCAGGCTCGTCCTGTCTCACGGCCGCATGTTCGCGGAGGGGGGCCAGGAACTTACCCACGATCAGGCCGAGGCGCTGTCGCGCGTGCGCAAGAAGTTGTCCCAGGTCCGGATATCGATCCAGACGAGGCGATGGCAGACCTTTGCGGAAATCTACGCCGTCACGCTGCGGGCCCGGGCGGGACTTGACATCGAGTGCGTTTTCATCGACGGCATCGCAGCCCTGTTCGAGAGAATCCTGCAATCGCGTGGGTCGCTGGCCGCGGAGGACCTATGCGACCGCCTGGGTGAGCTTTCTCGACGGTTCGAGATGCCGGTGATCGGAACGGTCGAGATCGATCCTCCCCAATCCGCGCAGCCAGGGCCGAGACCGTCCACGCGGGACCTCCGGTTGGCCGAACCACGCGGTATTGCTGGAGTGGCCGACACGGTCCTGATCCTCCACAACGAAGACCACTACCATCGGGGCGAGGAAGGCTACAAGCCCGCCGGCGTCACGGAGCTGGCCATCATCCGACACCCCTGCGGATGCGCCGGCTCAATCCCCCTGGTCTTCCAGCCGGAGCAAAACAGGTTCGGGGTGTTGGGGCCGGAAGGCGGTTAGAACGGCCAGGGGGGCAGACGCTCACTGCGTTACAGGAGCCCCCCGCAAGACACTCTGACCTCCGCCGGCCTGAGCGCGTATCCAGAGGAGCGCCGTGTTCAGACCCATTCATCAGCTAAGCACGCGAGGCGCTCAGGCTTGAGGCCAATGCTGGACGATCTCCCGCATGATCCGGTCGGGAGAACGGCGCTGCGGGTGGTCGCAGACAATCATCCTTGTAGGGCCATGCTGGCCGTGACTGACATTTTTCTCTGGCGCTAGCTTACTCCTTGTGTTACCGTGACTTACGTAACTAACCACGGAAGGAGTTAAGTTATGGGCGTCCAAAGGATTACGGCAGAGCAGTTGATGGCGGAGTTGCAGGGCGAGTTCAGGGCGATGGCCGAGAGCATCGCCGCGGCGATGAACGCTGCGAAGGCAGGACGGATCATCGCCGACACCGAGGAACCGGTGCGAGACGCGCACGCGGTCTTCCGAGAGGAAGCGTACCGCAAGGCTCTGGACCTCCTGGCCAAGCAGGCGGCCGAGGAGGCTTTTGCCCCCTGCACGCAGAGCGGCCCGGGGCGTTGGAGGAACAAGGGTAAGCAGAAGGTCTCGCACGTGACGGTCAACGGTGTGCTGGAAGTCGAACGAACGATTTACTGGAACAAGCAGCAAGGCACGGCGGCGCCGCTGGACCGCTGGCTGGGGATCGTCTGCCAGCGGTACAGTCCGGGTGTGCGTGAGATGGCTTGTCGGCTGGGCATCGGGAAGGCGTTCGTGCCCGCCAGCGATGACCTCAAGCGGCTGGCGCAGTTGTCCATCAGCTCCAGCGCCTTGGCGGAACTGGTGGAACGGGAAGGCCGGCGGGCGCATGCGGCGGTCCACCAGGGGGCCTACGGGCCGAACTGGACGGCGGCGGACTGCACGAACCAGACGGTCGTCACGGGTACCGACGGTGTGATGGTCCCGCTGGTGACCGACCAGCAGAAGCGCAAGCGCCGCGCGACGGAGACGCAGAAGCGTCAGCAGGAAGGGCGGCGCAGCACGGCGCGGCCGGGCCGGCCCAAGTCCGGCAGTGACGGGCCGTACAAGGAGTTCAAGATCTTCTCGTTGTACGATCCGGACAAGACGCACAAGTACGCGGTGGGAACCAGCGGGGATGCCGCGGCGCTGGGGCGAGTGATGCGTCGGGAGGCGAGCAAGGTGCGCCTTGACCGGGCCAAACACAAGTACGCGGTGACCGACGGGGCGGAGTGGATCGCCCGCCAGTACGGCCGGCAGTTACCGATGCTGGATGAGCACATCCTGGACTACTACCACCTTCGGAGCCACGTGATTGAAGCCAGCCACGCGCTGTACGGGGAGGGGTCGGCCAAGGCGCTGGCCTGGCGTGAGGACATGATGGGATACGTGTGGAATCAGGGCTCGCTGGTAATGCTGGACCATCTGGGCAACTACATGCGGGTCCACCGGAGCGGGCCGAAGGCCGAGGCGCTGCGTTCGCTGCGGGAGTACGTGGCCAAGCGTGTGGACATGACGGATTACCCGACGTTCCGCCAGATGGGCTACGACTGCGGCAGTGGCCCGACCGAATCTTTCTGCGGCACGCTGACGCTTCGCCTTAAAGGCAGAGGGATGCACTGGGACAGCGAGGGCGCCGAAGCGATCATGGCGCTGGGCAGCCTGTACTACTCCAACCAGTGGCAGGACTACTGGGCGCAACAGCGGGCAGCCTGACGGCCGGCCAGAAAAAAAGGTCACTCACGCGCGAACGGAGCATTTACGGGCTCAGGGACACTTGGAAACATACACTTGTACAGTGGGACGTTGCAGATTGACGAGTCCACCGCCGACGTGGATCGCGTCCAGGATACTACGCAGTTGAACG
>Ga0172364_10005572_pt1 | contig 10025 bp, 9 predicted proteins | sample LakKivSesite10cm_FD_114545 | JGI IMG/M metagenome (GOLD analysis project Ga0172364, IMG submission 114545) | Sediment microbial communities from Lake Kivu, Rwanda - Sediment site 10cm | ecosystem: Environmental > Aquatic > Freshwater > Lake > Sediment | place: Rwanda: Western Province, Lake Kivu... | reverse complement strand
ACGGGAACAGAAGCAGTTGAAGACAACTGAGCAAAACGAAGGTTTCTAGGCTCTTGGCTTCTGAACTAGTTCCTCAACTTTTGCCTTCTTGAGCAAGTTCACGTGTCTTTCCAGTTCCCCAACAACAGCTTCCAAAACCTTCCGCCCCTTCTCAGCCGAAGCCGTTACTGATTTACCAAAAACCCCTGAACGCGTAACGTCCACCGTGTCCAGCGGAAGAGTAAATCCTTCACCTTCCAGAGGATGTTCGCGAGGATCTGCATCCACAGACTTGCCCATGTCTACAAGATGAGGATACAAAGCCAGATTCAGCGAAGTCTCCTCCGCTGACGCATGATGTTTCTCTTCTTCTTCAAAAAGCTCAGGCAAAAGGTGACCTGAAGCGCGCCACCACTGGAAAATGGACATGAATATTCCTTTCTCTCTGAGTTCTCTAGCTAACTCGCTTAGAGCGGCAAGATTTCCACCGTGCCCGTTAACAACCACGATTTTCCTAACCCCATAGTAGTTCAGCGCCAAGCATGTTTCTTTCACATACATTCTGAAAGCTTCGGGCGATATGTAGATGGTTCCCCACAGCTGCTTATGATGAGAACTGACGCCGAAAGGCACCACCTGCAAACAAACCACCCCCGTGCGCTTAGCGGTTTCCTCAGCCAACGCCTTAGCTATCAAATGATCAGTTCCCAACGGATTCTGTGAACCATGCTGCTCGTTCGACCCAACTGGCAGAATCGCAATGTCATTCTTCGAAAAATACTCTTTAGCTTCAACCCAGCTCATCTCGTAAAGCAAGACTTTCATCCTGTTTCACCATTCCGCGAAATCGTTTTATTACAAGACAGGGGATATAAATCTGCGGTTCAGGACGGAATAAACTCTATGAAAGCTTTGGTTCTGGCAGGCGGATTCGGCACAAGACTAAGACCACTAAGCTGCACAAGACCGAAAACCCTCTTTCCAATAGTCAACAAGCCGCTACTGCAATGGACAATTGAAAGACTTGCCGAAAACAACGTTACAGAAGCAATTCTGGCAGTTAACTATCAAACCGAAATCGCAATAAAACAGTCCACCATCCAAAAATGCGGAGTGCACATAGCCTATTCCCGAGACCCGCCTAAAAAACCGCTCGGAACAGCTGGTCCGATAAAAAAGGCTGAAAAACAAATCGGCAACGATGCAGCATTCCTAGTTTTGAATGGGGATATATTCTCCAACGTAGACTACAGTGAAGTTCTCAAGAAACACGAGAAAGAACATAGAGTAGCCACAATAGTGCTTCACAAGGCTGAAGACCCAAGCAGATACGGCGTAGCCGAAATGGCGGCAGGCAATCGTATAGTGAGATTCATTGAGAAACCATCGCCTGAAAAAGCGCCGACAAACTTGATAAACGCGGGTGTCTACGTTTTCAGCCCCGAAATCTTCACATATATTCCTAAGGGACGAAAAGTGTCCCTTGAAAACGAAGTCTTCCCGAAACTTGCAGAAGAAGGAGAACTTTACGGATACGTTTTTGAAGGTTTATGGACAGACATAGGTAAGCCAGAGGACTATTTGGAAATAAACAGGCTCCTACTCAAGTCCCACATCAGCCTGCCTAAGAATAAAATGAAAAACAACGCAAAAATCCGAAATCCCTCCGCTCTTGATAAAGGAGTTTCAATAGGCGAAAGATCCGTCGTGGGACCATATGCTGTTTTGGGACAAAATGTCACTGTTGGAAACGACACCAAAATACGAAACTCCATAATTCTTTCAGGAACAGCAATATCCGATTTCTGCTCAATAAACGGAGCAATAATCGGCGAAAACGTGCATATTGGAAAAAACGTCAGAATCGACGAGAAATGCATAGTTGGAGACCATGTTAAGATAGGAGACAACGCAAAACTCACGAAAAACGTCTCCATTTGCCCAGCTAAAGAAATTCGTGAAAGCATATTAACGCCAAAATGCGTTTCCTAGAAGGAGAAAACCAAAAATGTTAAGCCAAAGAAGACTGTTCGGCACAAACGGAATCCGAGGATTAGTAAACAAAGAACTAACGCCAGAAATGGCAATCAAGATCAGCGCTGCGATAGGAACATTCTTCAAAAATGGAAAACTCGTGGTTGGATACGACGCTAGAACAAGTAGCCCGATGCTTACAAGAGCAGTCATCGCAGGCTTAAACGCCACAGGATGCAACACTCTGCTTGCGGGAATGGCTCCTACTCCAGCATTGCAGTACGCAGTAAGAATCAACCAAGCAGATGGGGCAGTAATAATAACGGCATCTCACAACCCGCCAGAATACAATGGAATAAAAGTCGTTTGGAACGATGGGATAGAGATTTCGCGGGAACAGGAAATCAAAATTGAAGACATGTTTTTTGAAGAGAAGACACTTCGTGCAGACTGGAACAAGCTGGGCGAAACATACGATCTGCACGGAGTGATTGACGATTACGTAGAGGGAATAGAGAAGAACGTGAACGTCGGGAAAATAGCCAAGAAACACTTCCACGTTGTTGTTGACGCCGCAAACAGCGTAGGAAGCCTTGCCGCACCACGTTTACTCAGAGAATTAGGATGCAAAGTCACAACTCTAAACGCAAACATTGACGGAACCTTCCCTGCAAGACTGCCTGAACCACGCCCAGAAAACCTCAAAGAGTTAGCTTTAACAGTGAAAGCTGTGGGTGCAGATTTAGGTGTAGCATATGACGGTGATGCTGATCGCTCAGTATTTGTTGATGAAAAAGGAGAGATTCACTGGGGAGACAAAACTTTCGGTCTCGTCGAAAAATACTTCTTAAAAGATAATCATGGCGAAAGAATAGTCACGCCTGTAAGCTCCTCAAGCCTAATCAAGGACATAGCAGAAGGCTACCACGGAGAAATTGTGTGGACAAAGGTGGGAAGCGTGACAGTCTCCCAAACTATGAAGAAACTGCACGCAAAACTTGGCGGTGAAGAAAACGGAGGGATTTTCTACGGTCCGCACCAATCAGTCAGAGACGGAGCAATGTCAACTGCTCTCATTTTGGACATTATGGCAAGGACGGATAAGAAACTTTCAAAACTAGTCGGAGAACTGCCGAAGTATTTCATTGAGAAAGCCAAACTTGAGTGCCCAGAAAGAATCAAAGAAAAGGCTCTTAGAAAACTTGAGGAGCAAATTGAGGAACTAGAAGTGAACACGATCGACGGAATCAAGGTCTGGTTCAAAGATAAAAGCGCCATTTTGGTCAGACCAAGCGGCACAGAACCCATATTCAGACTGTACGCTGAAGCCAAAACTGGAAAGAGAGTTGCGCAACTCATCAGGGAGTATAGTTTAAGACTCAAAAGAATAATTGAGGAAATGAAAAAGTAGAAACTTTCAGAGAGCAAAAAGGAGAACGTGCCTCTATGTCTTCGCCAACGTTAAGAGTAAAATCAGATGAAATTGACGACGTTAGCAAACGTGGAAAATACACGGTGAGCATAATAGACTGCGGGCAAAACGGTGTTTTCCATGCTTACCTTTTCGCTGATGCAGGGTTCAGCGTCAGATGCGTAGACGCAGACCAAACTGCAATAGACCACATCACAAAAGGAAGAAGAATTTTCCTAAATCAAGAAGCCAAATTCAAAATGAAAAACTACGTGAAGACAGCACGTCTGGAAGCAACCTGTGACGTCAAGGACGCTGTTTCTCGAAGCGACATCATCATAATTGCAGTTCCTGTGAAAATTGACGAAAAGAAAAAAGTCAACAACTCAGAAATGGTAAATGTCTGCAAACGAGTTGGGTCATGTCTTCAACGTGGTTGTCTAGTCATTGTTGTGAGCATCGTTGGGTTGGGCGTCATAGAAGGATTGATTAGGGAAACGCTGGAGAATACGTCAGGACTCAAAGTCGGAGTTGACTTCGGTCTAGCCTACAGCCCAATAGCAGAGCCTGAAGGACAAACACTTGATTCAGCGACAAACAACTCGCGGATCGTTGCAGCGCTGGACAAGAACAGTTTGGAGGCAGCCTCTGCGATATTGGAGATCATAACGAAAAAGAAAGTGAAAAGAGCACAAAACACGAAAACCGCAGAGCTGGCTACGCTCTTCAAAGGAACCCAACGCGACGTGAATTCCGCCGTTGCCAACGAGTTCGCTCTTTTCTGCGAGAAAGCAGGAGTAGACTGCCTGGAAGTCTATAAACTAGTGGAAACAGACACATGTTCAGCATCTTCATTGTCGACACCTACGTGTGGAAGCCTTCAGAAAGAGCCTTACATTCTGCTTGAAGATGCGGAAAACTATAATGTGAAAATGCGAGTGCCCGCCGTTGCCAGAGAAACAAATGAAGAGATGGTCAAGCATGTGGTGGACATGAGTAGAGAAGCGTTGAGAGCCTGCGGGAAAAGTTTGAGAAGAGCCCGAGTTTCTCTGCTGGGGATTTCACGTGCGCAGAACATGGAAGATTCTTCGAGAGCGCTAGTTAAGGAATTGACGGAAAGATTGGAATCGAAAGGCGCTAAAGTGAACGTTTATGATCCGAACTTTTCAGCTGACGAATTAGGTGATTTGCAGAGCAACTTTAAGAGAAATCTGACTGAAGCTGCTGAAAACGCGGACTGCATAGTAGTTCTTGCAAACCACGACCAGTTTAGACACCTCAATTTGAAGAAACTAAAGGTTGTGATGAAAACGCCGGCGGCAATTGTTGACGTTGAAGGCATAATCGAGCCAGACAAGGTTGAAAAGGAAGAGTTCATATATCGTGGCCTAGGAAGAGGAGTCTGGAAAAAATGAAGAAGCTTGGAGTGGCAGTCATAGGCACAGGTTTCTGGGGAAAAAACCACGCAAGAGTCTACAAGGAACTGGAAGAAACCGAACTCATAGCCATCTGCGACATAAACGCTGAAAGAGCACAAACCGTGGCCAGACAATTCGGCGCAAAACCCTACACGCATGTGGGCAAGATGCTCAAAAACAAAGATGTCGAAGCCGTAAGCGTGTGTACTTGGTCAACAAGCCTTGCCAAAGAAGCTTTGAGAGCGTTGAAGGCTGGAAAACACGTTCTGGTTGAAAAACCCATGGCGGCAAACGTGAAGCAGGCAGAAAAACTTTTGAAAACCGCTGAAAAAGAAGCGTTACACCTTACTGTCGGATTTTTAATGCGATTCATTCCCGGACTACAGCACATTGAACGATCAGTTGCAGACAAGACGATCGGCGAGCTTGTGTGTGCTACTTCGAAAAGGGTTTCACAGTGGCCTGAAAGAATTGGAGACGTGGGAGTAGTCAAGGACACCGCGATTCACGACATAGACGTAATGAGGTACATTTTTGGTGAAGACCCCGTTGCTGTTTACGCGAAGACAGGGAACATGATGCACAAGAAGTTTGACGACTACGCTCAGATAATGCTCACGTTTAAAGGGGGAAAAAGCGCGTTTATCGAATCCAACTGGCTGACGCCATACAAGACGAGAATGCTGATAGCCACTGGAAGCAAGGCAATCATGAAGCTTGACTACATTACTCAAGAATTGACAATAGAGAATGAAAAGGAAACAGTGCAGCCAAGGTATCTTTTGAAAGAGCCTTTGAAACTTGAACTTCAGAACTTTGCAAAATGCGTCTTAGAAAAAGAGAAGCCTCTAGTGACTGGAAATGACGGGTTGAAGGCACTTCAAATAGCTGAAACCGCTTTGAAATCTTCAACTTTGGGCAGAGCAGTGAAGCTAAAGTAAAAAAAGATCAGGCTTTCTTTCCACTTTTCAGGCTGAACGGTTTACCTTCAAGCAGAATCTTGTCAGGAATCTTGTTTCTCCATTTCTTCAGAAAAGGCAAATCTTCATTTTCTTTCCGAAGCTTGTCAGGAAGCATCTCCGGAATTTCTTCTCGGATAGGATACCATCTTTGGCATTTGGGGCAGACTATCAAGCCTTCCACGATCTCTTCTTTTTCTTCGAAAACAAGCAGTTCAAGTGGGTGGTGTTTGTCAATGGGGCAGGCAAGTATTTCCATCAACTGCTTTTTAACGGCGAATCCCTCCACTGCAAACATTAAGGGTGAAGGCTATAAAACGTTTTCACGAATCTTCTTGTCATCGACGAAAAGGTAAGACTTTTCTTGAAAACTTTGTTTCAGTATCAAGCTCTTCCAAGCAGCTACTCAAGCGCTATCTTCTGTCTTTAACAACAGAATGGCGTCTGGAAACATTTAAAAGCAGAATGGATTTCCTTTGTACAGAGAGGGAAAAATAGCGGTGGAAAAGACGCCGAGTGGAACAGTCTACGAGTGCGTGAGATGCGGAGCAAAGGTTCCTTCCGAAGAACTGGAGCTTCGCGGTGGAGAAATAAAATGCATAATTTGCGGCTACAGAATTCTGAAAAAGATTAAGCCGCCAGTTGTCAAACGTATACAAGCAAGATAAAAGATAGAGTAAGGCTTAGGCTACTTCGCGCAAGATTTTGCCCACTTTTGCCAGCAACAAGTCAACAGTGACGCTAAAAGATTTCTTTTTCTCCGATCTTGCGAAGAGCTCTTCCTCGAAGCTTCACGGTTTCGCCGATGAATTCGTCGGGTTGCTTCTCAACAGTCTTCCGTTTTATAGTCTCTCCGCAGACTCCGTGGGGAAGCAGTCGCCTTTTCAAGCAAATAGAGTATGTACAGTTTGCAACATTGCACATTTCCTCAGTCCATCTGCACCATACGCTATTCCCGCGATAGACAACGGCATCTTTAACGCACTTGAACGATGGGCATGTGGGAGAACATGTTTTTACTTGAGTCAACATATGCACAACCTTTACAGCTTCATTAACAAAACTTCGGTGGCACTAAACTTCAACAAGGAATACTATCCACAAGAATTTTATAAAGTTTTTTCCACTCTGCTACTTATTACGCATCTATTCCTCGGTTTTTGCTGCTTTGACACGTTTTCTCCTGTAGATCTCTATTGAAAGAACAAGAATCAACGCTAGCACACCGATTATTAGCAGTGCGAATTGACCTGTCTCGACGAACATGCCTGCTAGAACCACGTATTTCTCCACTTTAATGGTTGTTGAAGTTGACTCATTGACTGTGAACGTCGTCTCCAAGAAGGGATTTGGTTGATCAAAAAGGTATACGGTTGCCTGCAGTGTTCCACCAGTGAGTCCGTTGAATGCGGCTTGTCCGTCGGCTTGAGTGCGTGCTGAATATAACTGCTGGTTTTCTCGTTGTAAGGTAACATTTGCGTTTGAAATAGGTTGCCCAAAGTAGTCAACGACTCTCACTGAAAACGTCAATCCGTAAAGATGACAAAGAAGTGACGCATTCTGATTCTCGAATAAATCTAACGTTGTTTCATTCAGCTCTATCCCGTCTGAGTCATAGACTTTAATTATGTATCTACCGAAAGCACGGGTGAAGACTGCTTGCCCATCAGCGTTGGTGTTTGCTTCTGCGTACAGTCCGCCCATTGATTCGTGAATTTCCACTCTAACATTGTTAATAGGCTGGCTGTTTCCGTCCGTTACGTTGACCTGCAACGAAAAGTTCGGGCAAATGACTGTCACATTAAGCCACGCCACGACATCTCCGTCCACAAGCAACGATGGAATCGTGGTTGTGTTAAACTGCACGCCGTAACGAGAAACGTTCAAAACATAGGAAGAGTTAGGCAACAACGAATGTATTACCGCTGACCCACTAAAGTCTGTCACCGTCTGGTTTTCTAGCGTTTGTGGTGTGAGAGCACGTGTCAAGTTCAAGTTTGCGCCAGGAACTTGCAGTTCGGTTTCATCTGCAACTGCTAAAACCAAAACGCCCAAGTTAGTTAGGTTGCAGTAGAAATCTGATGCTGTGGCGCTGGTAACGTTTAGCAGCATTTCACCAACTGTTTCATTTTGGAAGTAGGCTTTGCAGGTGTAGTTTCCACGTTCAAGCTTCAGCTTCGCCACTCCGTCTGAGTTGCTTGTTTTGCTGTCAACAGGCAAATCATTCTCGTAGGCTGTAACATTCACATCAGCCACAAGGTCACCGGCGAGATTCTTTGCCGTCATGTTTATGGTGAAGCCTGGAATCAAGAAGACCTCAATGTCTGGTGGATGTTTAACCGTTCCACCTGTTGTTATGGAAGTGACGTTGACAGTGAAGGAGCCGATTGAAGTGTTTGAAGGAACAGTCCAAGTATTGTAATGAACGATTCCTGTGCCATCAGCCGTCACATTGGCAGAGTGAGTTGCGTCTTTTCCTGTTATCGTGATGGTAACATTTTCGTTGGGTTGATACAATGCTTTGATGTCTACAGCTTCATCTCTGTGGTATTCTGTTGATTTTGTCAACCCCAAAGAGAAGGATGTCGTTGCAAGTGTGGTGTTCAGGGACACTTCGTACTCGCCAACAAAGCTGGTGTTAGCGCTCACAAAATCGGTCGGATAAGCGGCTATTGCACTGCCTGTTCCGAGGCTGGAGGTACTGACGTTGAACAATTTTGCATGTGACGCTCCATTAGGATCTTGTATCGCAATGTTTGCAGCTATGGTAGCGTTTGGATTGCAACCGTTCACTGTTACGTTGATTGAAGCTACGTCGCCTTCCTGCATATGAGTTGGCAATTCTGGTATGACAACGGCTAAAGAATAGGAGGGTACAACTAGGAAGTTAATCGTAGCGTTTTCTAGACCAGCAACATCAACCAGCTTTATGGTGTGGTTGCCGGCGATAGCTTGAGGAACTGTAAACTCGGCAGTTGCGCTGTTATTCACAGCAGTCCCGTTCGCCACACGAATCAAATCGTCCCAATAAACTTCATATGTCCCGTTCACGGTGCTAACGTTACACCTAATAGCGACTGCCCCACCAACATTTCCAGAGGTTGGATTTATGGATATTATCGCTGTTTGAGCCTCAGCTGGAGGCAGAAACGAAAAGGCAATTATGGTAGACGACAAAATCAAGAACAAAACTACTAGTGACTGAATTTTCTTGAACAGAGATTTTGCCAAACGTTTTCCCTCTCGATCAATACGTGGATTGTGAACACTTCTAATACTGGGAACATTTTAAACTTTACCTTTATTTTTCCACCTTTATCTTTCACTTTCTTTTTCTGAAGATCTTGACATCATTCATGTCGCAGATGCATTCGAAGCCAACTTCCAGTAGCTTGCATGCTTCGTCCAGAGTTCTGGCAATATTGAAAAGGAGTGCGTTATGATTGTTGTGTTTATCCCATACCCAGATGGATCAACATGTGAACATACAGGGGAAAATATACTTAAACAAGAAAAAGCAAATACTTATCCGTGCAATTTTTGCACGCTTTTGCTGCACCACAGGGAAGCCGAGACGTAGAGTGACCCGCTTCTAAATGCAAGGTCCCTCTCAGCGAGTGCAACTGTTGCAAGGCGAAGAGCTAATTCTGTCAAATCGAGAACTCACAACAAGCAGTGTTAGAAATTTCAAGAAACTTGAGAGAAGGAGAATTGTCTTTGTCGTGCGCGCTGCTTACAACACTCCTCTTGAGAAGCTCAGGAAAATTCCCAAGTTGATAGAGGAGATTTTCGGCAGAATTGAATATGCTAAATTGGATATGATACACTTCAAGGAAATAGGAGCTTCCAGTTTCGATTTTGAGATAGTGTACTATATGCAGACACCAGATTACTCAAAATATCTAGATACACAGGAGATGATAAATTTCGCCATAGTCGAAGCCTTTCAGAAAGAAGACATAGAGATGCCATTTCCAACACAGACGGTCTTTATAAACAGCAACGGGCACAAATTGAACACCTAGTGCACTTTGATACCTTCAAGGTTGTGACATCGCATTGTTTGAGGAGGAACTCGGTATATGGGGCAACACGCTTGTTCTAGTTGGCTCGCTAGCCATTCTCGCGAAGGCCAGCGATTTGACAATCAGCAATTCAGTAAAAGTTGCCAGTGTAACCGGCTTTGGAAAAACTACGATCGGTTTCATGCTTGTGGCTTTTTCCACTTCTCTGCCTGAGCTTGTTGTGTCCTTTTTCGCTGTGTTAGGGCAAGGATCCGTTGGT
>Ga0172364_10005571_pt1 | contig 10026 bp, 8 predicted proteins | sample LakKivSesite10cm_FD_114545 | JGI IMG/M metagenome (GOLD analysis project Ga0172364, IMG submission 114545) | Sediment microbial communities from Lake Kivu, Rwanda - Sediment site 10cm | ecosystem: Environmental > Aquatic > Freshwater > Lake > Sediment | place: Rwanda: Western Province, Lake Kivu... | reverse complement strand
GCGGAATGCCCGCCGACGTTCGGCACGCCGCCGCGGATGGTGCAGGGGATCATCGCCGGCGGGCGGCGGGCGCTGGTGCGAGCGGCCGAGGGCGCCGAGGACAGCGCTGCCGACGGTGCGGGCGCGATGGACCGCCGCCGCGTCGGCCCGCGTGACGTGGTGGTCGGCATCGCCGCCTGCGGGCTGACGCCGTTCGTCCGGGCGGCCGTGGCACGCGCCCGGCGGCGCGGCGCCGCCACCGTCTTCGTCACCTGCTGCCCCGAGGTGCGGCGCGCGATCCGCGCCGAGGTGGTCATCTGCCCCGTCGTCGGGCCGGAGGTGGTCACCGGCTCGACGCGGATGAAGGCGGGCACGGCCACCAAGCTGGTGCTCAACACGCTGACGACGGCGGCGATGGTGCGCCTGGGCAAGGTCTGCGGCAACCTGATGGTGGACCTGAAGGCCACCAACGCCAAGCTGCGGGACCGCTCGCGGCGGCTGGTGGAGGCGATGACGGGGCTGTCGCGCCCGGCGGCGCGGCGCCTGCTCGCCCGGGCGGGCGGGGAGGTCAAGACGGCCGTGGTGATGCACGTTCGCCGGCTGGACGCCGCCGCCGCCCGGCGCGAGCTGAAGCGCGCCGGCGGGTTCCTGCGGAAGGCGATCGACCCGCCCCGGTCGGGGGCGTTCGGTTGACTCATTCCGGGCCCTCGCGCGGCGGCGCGGGCGCCCGCGCTCGGCCCTTGGTTTTACTCAGCATCTTGAGTAAATTTACTCATGGCCTTGAGCAGGCAGGCCCGATCAGGGAAACAGGCGCCGCATGTTCAAGCGTCCCCTATATGACCAGTTGGCCCGGCGGCTGCGGGAGCCGCGACGCTTCCTCCAGGTCCTTGCCGGCGCCAGGCAGACAGGCAAGACGACGCTCGTCCGACAGGTCCTGGACGACCTGTCCCGGCCCCACCACTACGCCTCCGCCGACGAGCCCGCCCTAAAGGACCGGAGCTGGATCGAGCAGCAGTGGGAGGCCGGCCGGCACCTGGCCGGCCACAGGACGGCCCCGGCCGTGCTGGCGCTGGACGAGATCCAGAAGGTCCCCGGCTGGTCGGAAACGGTGAAGCGGCTTTGGGACGAGGACGCGGCCGCGAGGCTGCCGCTGCACGTGGTGGTGCTGGGTTCGGCGCCGTTGCTGGTTCAGGCGGGGCTTTCCGAGAGCCTTGCCGGGCGGTTCGAGGTCGTCCGCGTCCCGCACTGGTCGTTCGCGGAGATGCGCGAGGCGTTCGGGTGGTCGCTGGACCAGTACGCTTACTATGGAGGCTACCCCGGCGCCGCCCCGCTTATCGCCGAGCCGCAGCGCTGGCGGCGGTACATCCTCGACTCGCTCATCGAGACCACCGTCTCCCGCGACATCCTGCTGATGCGCCGCGTGGACAAACCGGCGCTGCTGCGCCGGCTCTTCGAGCTCGGCTGCCAATACTCCGGGCAGGTGCTGTCCTACACCAAGATGCTCGTGCAGCTCCAGGACGCCGGCAACTCCACCACGCTGGCGCACTACCTGGACCTGCTCCGGGGCGCCGGCCTGCTCGAGGGCCTGCCGAAATACGCGGGGCAGAAGGTCCGGCAGAGAGGCTCAAGCCCGAAGCTCCAGGTCCACAACACCGCCCTCATCACCGCCCAGTCGGACATCTCGTTCGAGGAAGCACGGCGCGACGGGCAGTTCTGGGGCCGCCTGGTGGAATCCGCCGTCGGCCAGTGGCTCGTCAACGCCGCCAAGGCCGGGTCCTTCGAGGTCTACTACTGGGCGGGCGGCAACCGCGAAGTCGACTTCGTCCTGGCCAGCGGCCGCAAGGTGGTCGCCGTCGAGGTCAAGAGCTCCAGGAGGCGAGCGGCCCTGCCCGGCGTCGAGGCGTTCTCCTCCCAGTTCAAGGTACACAGGAAGTTGCTCGTCGGCAGAGACGGCATCGGCCTGGAGGACTTCCTGACGACGGACGCGGCAAGCTGGTTCTGATTGGCCGGGCCGGCGGCCTGGCGGGCGCGGAGGCCGCCCCGTCAGACACGCCCTGCCCCTTGCGGGGAGGCACATGACAATCCATCTGACATTCCTCGGTGCGGCACAGAACGTCACGGGCAGCCGGCACCTCGTCGAGGCCGACGGCGCGCGGGTGCTCGTGGAGTGCGGGCTGTACCAGGAGCGCCACCTGCTGGGGCGCAACTGGGAGCCGTTCCCCGTCTCGCCGCGGAAGATCGACGCGGTGCTGCTGACCCACGCCCACCTGGACCACTGCGGGCTGCTGCCGAAGCTCGTGCGCGAGGGCTTCGCCGGGCCGATCCACTGCACGCCCGCCACGGCGGAGCTGGCGCGCATCATCCTGCTCGACTCGGGCCACATTCAGGAAGAGGACGCCGCCTACAAGCTGAAGCGCCACCGCAAGGAGGGGCGGGCAGGCCCGCGCCCCGTAGTGCCCCTCTACACCGCCGCCGACGCCGAACGCTGCACGCCGCTGTTCGCCCCCGTGCCCTACGGCACGCCCCGCCAAGTCGCGCGCGGCATGACCGCCACGTTCCGCGACGCCGGGCACGTGCTCGGCTCGGCCATGGTGGCACTCGACGTCGACCGCGACGGCGAGTCGCGCACCGTGCTGTTCTCCGGCGACGTGGGGCGCGAGAACACGCCCATCCTGGCCGACCCGTCGGCCCCCCGCCGCGCCGACTACGTCCTGGTCGAGAGCACCTACGGCGACCGCGAGCACTCCCCGCCGCAGGACGTGGCCGACCGCCTCGCCGCCGTCATCAACGAGACCGTCGCCCGCGGCGGGAAGGTGGTGATCCCGGCCTTCGCGCTGGAGCGATCGCAGGCCATCCTGTACTACCTCAACGAGCTGCTCCAGGCGGGCAAGGTGCCGCGGGTGCCGGTGTTCCTCGACAGCCCGATGGCCATCAGCATCACGAAGGTCTTCCAGCGGCACCCGGAGCTGTACGACGCGGAGATGAACGACTACGAGCGGCGGCACCTCTCGCCGTTCAAGCTGCCGGGGCTGAAGATGACGCAGACCGTCGAGGAGTCCAAGGCGATCAACGAGTTTCGCCGGCCGGCGATCATCCTGGCCGGCAGCGGCATGTGCACCGGCGGGCGGGTCAAGCACCACCTGGTGAACAACATCGAGCGGGCGGAGTGCACTGTGCTGTTCGTCGGCTACCAGTCGCGGGGCACGCTGGGCCGGCAGATCGCCGAGGGGGCGGCGGAGGTGCGCATCCACGGCAAGACGCGCCAGGTCCGCGCGCGGGTGGAGCGGATCGGGGGCTTTTCGGCTCACGCCGACCGCGGCGAGCTGCTGGCCTGGCTGCGCGGGCTGGAGGGCCGCCCGCGCGGCGTGTTCGTCGTCCACGGCGAGCCGGAAAGCGCCGCGGCCTTCGGCGAGTTCCTGCGCAGCCGGACCGGCTGGCGCGTCTCCGTGCCGCGGTACGGCGACCAGGCCGTCCTGAACGGCCCGCCCGCCTGATCGGCCCGCGGCTGCCTTTTCGGCGGAGGCATTTGATATTCGCCCGGGGCGTGCATAGGATTCCAAGATCGTACTGGTTCCGATTCAGGAGACGGCCAGTTGGGCGTGCCGAAGGCGGAAATCGAGCGGCGGATGGCGGATTTCGCCCGCGTGTGCCGGGAGCGGGGCCTGAAGTCCACGCACCAGCGGATGGAGGTCTTCCGCGAGCTGGCCGGCAGCGACCGGCACCCCGACGCCGAGACCGTCTACCGCGCCGTGCGGCGGCGCGTGCCGGCGATCTCGCGCGACACGGTCTACCGGACGCTGGCGACCCTGGCCGCCCAGGGGCTGGTCCGCCGCGCCGAGGCCCTGACCGGACCGGCCCGCTACGACGCCAACACCGCCCGGCACCACCACTTCGTCTGCATCCGCTGCGGGCGCGTGGAGGACTTCTACAGCGAGGCGCTGGACGGCCTGCCGGTCCCCAAGGCCGTCCGGGCTTTCGGGCGCGTCGAGGACGTCCAGGTGCAGGTCCGCGGGGTGTGCACGTCATGTGCCGCCGGCGGGCGGAAGGGCCGGCGACGCTGGCCGGCGTAGCGCGTTTCGCGCGCGCATGGCATGAACAGGAATGATTACGAAATAGGACAAACCGGAAGCCAAGACAACCGAAACACAACAGGAGAAAACGCATGAGCAGCGAAGGCAAATGCCCGGTGACGGGCGGGAATCACGAGCATCCGGCCGGCAAAGGCACGTCGAACCGCGACTGGTGGCCGAACCAGGTGAACCTCAGAATCCTGCACCAGCACTCCGCCCGGAGCAATCCGATGGGCGGCGATTTCCGCTACGCCGAGGAGTTTCGGAAGCTCGACCTGAAGGCCGTCAAGGAGGACCTCTACGCGCTGATGACCGACTCGCAGGACTGGTGGCCTGCCGACTGGGGGCATTACGGGCCGCTGTTCATCCGGATGGCGTGGCACAGCGCCGGCACGTACCGCGTGGGCGACGGGCGCGGGGGGGCGGGGTCCGGCAGCCAGCGCCTCGCGCCTCTCAACAGTTGGCCGGACAACGTGAACCTCGACAAGGCGCGCCGGCTGCTGTGGCCGATCAAGCAGAAGTACGGCCGCAGGATCTCCTGGGCCGACCTGATGATCCTGGCCGGCAACTGCGCGCTGGAGTCGATGGGATTCAAGACCTTCGGCTTCGGCGGCGGGCGCGTGGACGTCTGGGAGCCGGAAGAGGACATCTACTGGGGCTCCGAGGACAAGTGGCTCGGTGACAAGCGCTACTCCGGCGATCGGGACCTCGAGAACCCTCTCGCCGCCGTGCAGATGGGCCTGATCTACGTCAACCCGGAAGGGCCGAACGGCAACCCGGACCCGGTGGCGTCCGGGCGCGACGTGCGAGAGACCTTCGCGCGCATGGCCATGAACGACGAGGAGACGGTCGCGCTGGTGGCCGGCGGGCACACGTTCGGCAAGTGCCACGGTGCCGGCCCCGCGATGCACGTGGGGCCCGAGCCCGAGGCCGCCCCGATCGAGCAGCAGGGCCTCGGCTGGAAGAGCAGCTTCCGCAGCGGCAAGGGCGGCGATGCGATCGGCAGCGGCATCGAGGGCGCCTGAAAGCCCGACCCGACCCGCTGGGACATGGGCTACCTGAACACGCTGTTCAGATACGAGTGGGAGCTGGTCAAAAGCCCGGCCGGGGCGAACCAGTGGCTGGCCAAGGACGTGGCCGAGGAGGACATGGTCGTTGACGCGCACGACCCGACGACCAAGCACCGGCCGATGATGACCACGGCGGACCTGTCGCTTCGCTTCGACCCGATCTACGAGCCGATCGCGCGGCGCTACCAGCAGAACCCCGACGAGTTCGCCGATGCCTTCGCCCGGGCGTGGTTCAAGCTGACCCACCGCGACATGGGCCCCCGCAGCCGCTATCTCGGTCCGGAGGTGCCGGCCGAGGAGCTGATCTGGCAGGACCCGCTGCCCGCGGTCGATCACAAGCTGATCGGCAAGAAGGACATCGCCGCTCTCAAGGGCAAGCTCCTGGCGTCGGGCCTGTCGATTGCGGAGCTGGTCTCGACGGCCTGGGCGTCGGCGTCCACGTTCCGCGGTTCGGACAAGCGCGGCGGGGCGAACGGGGCGCGCATCCGCCTTGCCCCGCAGAAGGACTGGCCCGTCAACCAGCCGGCCCGGCTGGCGAAAGTGCTGAAGAAACTCGACGCGATCCGAAAGGCGTTCAACAAGTCGCAGGCCGGCGGCAAGAAGGTCTCGCTGGCCGACCTGGTCGTTCTGGGCGGCTGCGCCGCCGTCGAAGCGGCGGCGAAGAAGGCCGGCCACGACGTGACGGTCCCCTTCGCGCCGGGGCGCACCGACGCCTCGCAGAAGCAGACCGACGCGGCCTCGTTTGCCGTGCTGGAGCCGGTCGCGGACGGGTTCCGCAACTACCTCAAGACCAGGTTCAGCGTGGCGGCGGAGCATCTGCTCGTGGATCGGGCGCAGTTGCTGACGCTGACGGCCCCCGAGATGACGGTTCTCATCGGCGGCCTGCGGGTGCTGGGCGCCAATTTCGGCCAGACGCCCCACGGCGTGTTCACGAAGCGCCCCGGGACGCTGACGAACGACTTTTTCGTGAACCTGCTCGACATGCGCACGGAGTGGAAGCCGGCGTCGGAAGACGGCGGCGTGTTCGAGGGCCGCGACCGGGCGACGGGCGAGCTGCGATGGACCGGCACCCGCGTGGACCTCATCTTCGGTGCCAACTCCCAACTCCGCGCCATCGCGGAAGTGTACGCATGTGCGGACTCGCGGCAGAAGTTCGTGCAGGACTTCGTGGCCGCGTGGGACAAGGTGATGAACCTGGACCGGTTCGACCTCGCCTGAACCCGGCGCCGGCCGCGCCATGGCGACTTCGCCGCGGCCCGGCCGCTCCGGCGTGCTCGTCCCGGCTCGGCATCGCGACCGGCTCGGCGCTTGCGCGCGTGTGGGCGAGTATGCTACAGTGCCGGCACCCGCGGCGGCGGAAGGGCGCCGCCAGAGGAGCGGGCCATGCGGCGGTTCGATCGGCGGCAGGTCCTTCGGGCGGCGGGCGCGGCGGCCGCGGCGCCGTATTTCGTCCGCGCCTCGGCGCTGGGCGCGGGCGGCGGCGGGCCGGCACCCAGCGACCGCATCACCATGGGCGCCATCGGCTGCGGCGGGCGCGGCTCGCACGACCTGGCCGCGTTCCTGCGGTACCGCGACGTGCGCGTGCTGGCCGTCTGCGACGTGATGGCCGACCGCCGCCAGCGCGCCAAGGCCGCGGTGGACCGCCAGTACCGCGGCAGCGACTGCGCCGCCTACGGCGATTTTCGCGAGCTGCTGGCCCGCGGCGACATCGACGCCGTGCTCATCGCCACGCCCGAGCACTGGCACGCGGTGCACTGCGTGTCCGCCGCCGGCGCCGGCAAGGACATCTTCTGCGAGAAGCCCCTGTCGCTGACGGTCCGCGAGGCCCGCGCCGTCGCCGACGCCGTCGCCCGTTACAACCGCATCTGCCAGGTCGGCACCCAGCAGCGATCCGACGGCACATTCCGCCACGCCTGCGAGCTGGTCCGCAACGGGCGGCTGGGCAAGCTGCTGTCGGCCGAAACGCAGACCGGCGGGCCGTCGCGCCCATGCGACCTGCCCGCACAGGCCGTCCCGCCGGGGCTGGACTGGGACACGTGGCTCGGCCCGGCCCCGTGGGCGCCGTACCACCCGCACCGCTGCCAGTCGCTGTTCGACTGGTGGAACTGGGCCGACTACTCCGGCGGGCAGATGACCGACCGCGGGGCGCACGACTTCGACACCGTCCAGTGGGCGTTCGGCATGGACCGCTCCGGGCCGCTGGAGATCGCGCCCGACCCGCAGCGCGACAGCATCGTCTACCGCTACGCCGGCGGCGTGGAGCTGCTGCCCACCCGGCGCGACTACGACGGGCGCGGCTGGACCGCCAAGGTGACCTTCCGCGGCACGGCCGGGACGCTCAGCGTCTGGCGCGGCGGGATGACCAGCGAGCCGGCCGGGCTGGCGCGCTCGCAGATCGGCCCCGACGAGGTGCACCTGTACCGCAGCGACGACCACCCGGGCAACTTCCTGGCCGGCGTGCGGACGCGAAAGCCCTGCGTCGCCGACGCCGAGACCGCCTGCCGCTCCGTGACCGTCTGCCACGTCGGCAACATCTGCTACGAGCTCGGGCGATCGCTGAGGTGGGACCCCGCGGCCGAACGGTTCATCGCCGACGACGAGGCCAACCGCCTGCTGGACCGCCCCAAGCGTCAGCCGTGGCGGCTGTGAGCGGGACGGCGGGGATGGGCCTGCCAACGTGGGCATCTTGCCCCGTCTGAGGCGGCGGCTGTCCGCGCGGGCGGTCAGGGCTCCTCGGCCGGCGGCTTGAGCAGGTCCAGCGACGGCAGGGGCCGCGGCGACTTGTGGTGCACCTTCAGGTGGCCCCAGCGGCTGCGATGCTCCGTCGTGGGGCCGGCCAGGCCCAACCAGTCCCAGTCGGGTCTCTTGTCCTGCCCCGCGGGCCTGGCACCTGCCGGCTTGCCGGACAGCCCGAGCCAGTCCCAATCGGGCCTCTTTTCCATCGCGGCCTGGCGGGCGGCGCGGTACTGCGCGATGGTCTTCCTGTCGGTCCTGGCCACCGGGGCCGACCCGCTGGCGTTGGCGGGCGCGCCGAGCGTGCCCTGTGTCTCGCGGGCGGCGGCAAGGCCACCCGCTCGGTCGGCTCGCACGCCGGACGACTTGCCGCCGCACCCGGCCGCCAGCGTCAAACCCGCCACGGCAACCAGAACCCGTGCACCCGTCTGTCCCATGTCGCCCTCTGCTGCTGATATCGGCCGGAAACCGGCGCGCGTGAAGCTGCGCACAGGCGCGGCTTCCGGCGCAGGCCGAGGGCGCCGAAGCGGTGGCGTCGCCCGGGGTGCCCGCGGTATGCTCCGCGGTGTGGCGGCAGGAATGAAAGGACCGCACCGATGACCGCGCCCGCGACGACGGCGCCCGGCGACGGCGTACACGGCACAGTGAGCGAGGAGAGGATGGACCCGCTGGCGCGCCGCCGGCGGGCCATGTACCGCCTCACGCCCGACGAGCCGCTGCTCCGCACCGAGTTCGGCTTCATGGAGGGGCTGTGGGAGGCATGGAAGGCCCAGGGCATGCCGCCCGACGTGCCGCGAGAGCGGCTGTTCGACTACGACGGCAAGACGGAGCACGGCCTGGGCGGCCTGGGCTGGTGCGAGGCGGCCTTCTGCCCGGCCTTCGAGACGCGCGTCCTGGAGGACCGCGGCGCCCACGAGCTGGTGCAGGACTTCGCCGGGCGGAAGGTGCTGTGCTTCAAGGGCCGGCGGAACGGCTTCATGCCCGAGTACGTCGAGCACCCCGTCAAGGACATGCGCACCTGGCAGGAGCACGTCGCCTGGCGCCTCGACCCCGCCACGCCGCAGCGGTGGGCCGACTTCGACCGCGCGATGCGCGACGCCCGCGACGCGGCCGGCAGGGGCTTCATGATCTCCCAACGCGTCGTCGGGGGGTACATGTACTTGCGCAGCCTCATCGGCCCCGAAGAGGTGCTCTACGCCTTCTACGACCAGCCGCAACTCGTCCACGCCTGCATGAGGACCTGGCTGGCGCTGGCCGACGCGGTGACCGCCCGCCACCAGCAGCACGTCACGATCGACGAGATATTCTTCGCCGAGGACATCTGCTACAACCACGGCATCCTCATCAGCCCCGATACGATGAAGGAGTTCCTCCTGCCGTACTACCAGCAGCTCATCGCCAGCCTGCGCCGCCGGCAGCTCGACCCGTCGCGCCACCTGTACGTCAAGGTCGACACCGACGGCGACGCCCGGCCGGTGCTGCCGGTCTACCGCGAGGCGATCGCCCTGGACGCCATGACGCCCTTCGAGGTCGCCAGCGGCTGCGACGTGGTCGCCATCGGCCGGCAGTACCCGGACCTGGTGATCTTCGGCGGCATCGATAAGCGTGTGCTGGCGGCGGGGAGGGCGGCCATCGACCGGATGGTGGAGCGGATCTTCCCGCCCATGCGGCGTCGCGGCGGCTACGTGCCCTGCTGCGACCACGCCGTGCCCGTCGAGGTGCGCTACGAGCACTACCTGCACTACCGCCGGCGGGCCGTCGAGCTGGGCGGCTGACCGGCCCCGCCAAGCCCGCTGCCTGCTGCCTGCAAGCTCCAGCCCTGCCGCTGGCGGTTCCCCGACGGTACGACTTCAGCCGTCTGCAACGGCTGAAATCGGCTGTCAGCCATCGGCGGTCAGCTTTCAGCTTGTCGTGGTGGGCACGAGGGACCCTCGCAGCAACTGAGCGCTTGGGCCTGCTCGGCTGACTGCTGATCGCTGAATGCTGACGGCTTTTCGACGTTCGTGCACACCGGTGAACTGCTACGCGGCCGCGGGCTAGCGGCTACTGGCTACGGGCTACCGGCTACTGGTTCCGGGTTCCGAGTTCCCGGTTCCGGGTTCCGAGTTCCGGGTTCCGGGTTCCCGGTTCCGGGTTCCGAGTTCCGGGTTCCGGGTTCCCGGTTCCGGGTTCCG
>Ga0172364_10005570_pt1 | contig 10026 bp, 12 predicted proteins | sample LakKivSesite10cm_FD_114545 | JGI IMG/M metagenome (GOLD analysis project Ga0172364, IMG submission 114545) | Sediment microbial communities from Lake Kivu, Rwanda - Sediment site 10cm | ecosystem: Environmental > Aquatic > Freshwater > Lake > Sediment | place: Rwanda: Western Province, Lake... | reverse complement strand
TAGTAGCACTTTTTCTGTTCTCTAAAGCCTTTAAAATCCTTCTCTCATGTTCATGTAATTGCTTCTCTAAATCCATATTATCTTTTAAAAGATTGGGAGTAGAAATTCAAAAATGTTCTTATCTAATTGGTTTGTATATTTTAACGCTAGGGCCTTTGCCTGTTAGTAAATATTTCAAATGAAAACCAAGATACATGAATATTGCTTTAATTCTGCCCCATTTTTCAAATCTACGTGGAGAAGTAAAAACTAGAGTATTTTCCAGAAATACAGTTTTTCCATTTTTGCCAATTCTTGAAGACAAATCATAATCTTCCCAAGTCTCTATATTTTCATCAAACCCGCCAATTTTTTCAAAAACATCTTTTCTGTAAGCGCAACATATACCTGGTATTTGTGAGTTTCCATATTTTATACTGGTTTTCATAAAGATGTTGTACATCCAATAAATTATGAAATCTTTGAAATGTGGACTTAAAGCAACGACAGGAAATCCTGTACCTACTATATTCTTTTTTTGGAATTTTTTAGATACCTCTGTTAATGCATTATATAGAGGAATAGTGTCTGCATCAACAAATAATAAAATCTTAGCATTAGCTGCCTTTGCACCAGCATTCCTTGCTGCTCCAATACCTCGTTTTTTTAATACTATAACTTTGTCTGCATATTTTTTTGCTATTTTTACTGTATTGTCTTTACTCATTCCGTCAACAACAATTATCTCGAATTTACCCTTGAAATCCTGGTTTCTTAATGTTTTAAGAGTAGTTTCAATATATTTTTCTTCGTTTAAAGATGGAACAACTATTGATATTAGTGGTTTCATAAAATTAATTTAATAAGTTATAAAGATAAAATTACCAGATTTAAACACAAGTATAAAAATTGATTCATATGTTAAACTCGTTGGTTTCAAATTTCATTTATAATAAAAAAGCAGTTCTGTTTGCAATAAACAATACTTGCAATTGCAGATGTGAAATGTGCTCTATCTGGAAAAATAAAAACAAAAAAATAATTAGATATGAAGAGGCAAAAAAAGCATTAATTAAATTACGCAAGAATAATTTTGGATATCTTCAGATAACTGGTGGCGAACCTCTGTTAAATCCAGATGTTTTTAAAATTATAAGTTTTGCCAAAAAAATTGGTTTTACAATTTTTTTAGTAACCAATGGCACATTAATCGATGAAAATGTAGCCAAGAAAATTTCTGAAAGTAAAGTCGACAATGTTGGTATATCTTTCCATCATTATAATGAAAAATTTTTTGAAAGAATATCCAACCATAAAGATATTTTAAATAAGGTTATAAACGCTGTTAAATTTCTTAAAAAAGAAAATGTCAATACTGAAGCAATGTTCACAATTTCTAAGCTTAATAAAAATGAAATTAGAGAAACAGTCCATTTAATCAATAAATTGGGTATAGGAACCTCTTTTTGTATTCCAATTACAACAACTGAAACTTCTTATAGAATCGGCGGAAATAGCTGTGTTGATTTTACAAATGAAGAATTAAGTCGAGTCATTTTAGAAATAATATCATTGAAGAATGAAGGTTATTATATAATTAATAATATAACATTTTTTAAAGAAGTTTTGAATTTTTTGAATAGAAAAAGTAAATATTATTGCTTAGGCGGATACAAAATTTTCTATTTGGATTGGGATTTAAACCTTTTTCCATGTATGTTTAGAGGAAAGCCTATTGAAATTAACAACGTTAGTTTTAATTTCGAAAACGAAAAGTGTAACAAATGTTTATTTCAATGTTTTAAAGAACCGAGTTTATTTTTATTATCGAAACCATTATCTATTAAATTAATTTTAAATAACTTCGAGGATTATATCAAATTTATTTGAATCAAATACAAAAATGAATGATAAAAATGATCTTAAAAAAAATCTTTTATTTTCTTTACCCAATCAATATATTAAAGAATTTTTTACAGTACATAATTGGAGCTATTTTGTTTTTCATATTTTACAATCAAATTTCCTTTGTTAAATTTTTCTTTGGGTTATTGTCATTTATTCTTTCTTATTCTTTTGTTTACGGATTAAATGACATAATTGATTATGACAATGATAAAAAAGATAAAAAAATACGAATGAAAAAACGCTATGGTTTTAAATCTCCACTGATGTTGAATATCACAAGCAAGGAAGAGCTTTTTTGTTTTTCATCTTTTGTTTTAATATTAGGAATTTTACTTTCTTTTTTTGTAAATTTTATATACTCTCTTTTAATATTTGTCTTAATTTTTCTAAACATAATACATTCAAATCCATTTATAAATGTTAAAAAATTTCAATTGATTTTAATACCCAATCTGTTTTTGATAGAATTCATTAAATTCTCTATGGGATGGTTTACTCAAAGCAGTCAATTTAATTTATTTCCAAGTTGGTTGATAACAGTTTTTTCTGGAATTTATGTGTTTGTTTATGTAGCTATCAGATCTCACTCTAATTTTAATAAAAATTCATTTAATAAAAAAATTTCAATCATGATATTAGCTATTTTTTTATCTATTGCTTATTTGTTTTCATATTTTCTCTATGATATTATTTTACCTTTATTCATTACAACCATTATTTTATTGATTTTAATAATTTCTTGTGTTAATCTTAGTAAAAAATTTGAATTTAAAAAGAAAATTTTAGTCGGTTTTTTAATGACTTATGTATCTATTTTTATAGTAGTGGTTTCAATGCTTTTGATAAAATTTAATCCATTTCTTTGGAGAGTAAATCAAGAAATTTCTGAAAATATCACCCACAACCCACAAATAAAACAATTCATTTTGCTATTAAATCAATCTAATTATGAATTGATACCTTTGAATAATACATTTGTTAACATTACTCTTGATGATATTTGTAAGTATTATGTATCAAAATAACTTTTGAAAATATTTAGCGGATTACAGGATATTTATCTGTTGAAGGCAAGATGTGGTGTCTGTTAAAAAACATTGACCAATATTCTTTTGACCATAAAAAAATTGTTCTGAGATAACCTTTCTTTTCGAATCTTCTGATATTTGATATAACATGAGTGTCTTTGATATCTTTCTTAATACCAACTTTTTTCAATCTAAAACTTAGTTCAATATCTTCGCAGATTACATTTCTAAAACCATCAACCTTTTCAAATAACTCTTTTTTAATAAAAAAACAATTCCCATAAACTCCTTTTGTTATGGGAAAGAGTTCTTGTAAATAAAAATAAAAATTCAGAAGTTTACATTTGATATTTAAATTTTCAAATCTTAATGAAACATTGCCATATGAGATTTTATTATTTTGTTCTAGAGTTTCGTGAATTTTTTTAGTTAAATCATTTGGTAAAATCGTATCTGCATCTACAAATAACAGTATTTCTCCTTTTGCAATTTTTGTTCCAGCATTTCTAGCAGCGCCTGTTCCACGTTTTTTTTCTACTATAACTCTGTCTGCATATTCCCTTGCTATTTTTACTGTATTATCTTTACTCAATCCATCAATGATTATTATTTCAAAATTATGTAATTTTTGATTTTTTATGGTTTTTAGGGTAGATTCAATATATTTTTCTTCGTTTAAACATGGTATTATTATAGAAATTAAAGGATTTTTTGGTTTTATCATTTTTTATATTCATCTCTTTTTAATTAATTTGTTGATTCGTTTTGTTTTTTAATAGTATTTTAAATGTAATATAATTCAAAATTTATCTATAATTAATTAAGTGTTAAAAGTTATGGTCAAAATAGATTTACATGTTCATTCTAAATATTCATGCGATTCTTATTTAGAACCAAAAATAATTATAAAAATTATTAAAAAAAGAAACTTAGATGGGGTGGCAATAACAGATCATAATTCTTTGAAAGGTTCTAATGAAGCAAAAAAAATTGCTACCGATTTTTTAATAGTGCAAGCTTCTGAGATAAAAACATCTACTGGAGAAATTCTTGCATATGGCATACAAGAAGAAATTGAACCAAAGCAAAATATCTATGAGACTATTGATCAAATTCATGAACAAGATGGAGTAGCTATAGCCCCTCACCCTTTTGATATGTTTAGAAGGTATAATGGTAAAAATATTGTTAAAGGAATTGATGGAATAGAAATTTTCAATTCAAGATGCATCCTTAATTTTTTCAACTATAAGGCAATAAAAAAAGCAAAAGAAATGAACTTTCCAATGACTGCTGGAAGCGATGCACATACAATGGAAGAGATAGGTAATGCATTCACTGTATTTGATTCTGATTTAGACATAATAAAAATGATTAGAAAAGGTCTATGTAAACCAGGGGGAAAATTATCCTTACCAACAGTACATGTAAAATCTAATTTAACAAAATTATTTAAAAAATTTTAATTTAGGAATTAAAAAACAGTATTATGACCGATATAAAAACTTTAATAAGATTGATGAGAATAAGAGAATTTCTAAATATACCTTTGATATCATCCTTAGTATTTCTGATTTCGCCACAAAACCTTTTTACATATAAAACGATTATTGTTTTCTTGGCAAATTTTTTCCTCACAGCCTCTATTTTCGTAATAAATGATGTAGAAGATGCTGAAGATGATTATCACGATTTAAAAAAAAGAAAAAGAAACTCCATTGCTAATGGTGAATTGAACAAAAAACAAGGATATCTAGTCGGTTTCTCATTTTTATTTTTAGGTTTATTTTTACTTTTAAATATAAGTTATTTAGTTTTTTTAGTCGCTATTATTCTAACTCCAGTAGGAATTTTTTATTCTTGGAGACTCATAAGGCTTAAATCTATACCTGTAATAGATGTTATTTCTCATTCTATCTGTTTGGGTGTTTTACAATTATCAACAATGTATTTAACGTTTTATTCTTCTGCTTTGCAATTTATATCACTTTTAATAATGATCATTCCTTATTCCATTATGATAGAAATCACTCAAGAATTAAGAGATTTTGAAGTGGATAAAAAAACAAAAATAAGCAACACTGTTCAAAAGTTCGGTAAATTTAATCCAACAAAATTTTATATAATAGTATGTATAATCATGTTGGCAGGTTATACTATTCTGTATAAAACTATAGATAGAAACAATCTTTTTTTCCCGCTCTCTATACTTCTAGGTATATTGCTATTATTAAATGGAGATAGTTTTAAACAATTATCCGAAAGAATTTCACAATTTAATTTCACTCAATAAAATTTAATTTTGGAACTATTTTCTTTGCCTTCTCAAAATTCTTCTCAAAATTTTTCATGAATTCAGTTAATTTTTCGCACGTAATATCCTTGATTTTTCCTGTTGTCATCCTCCCAGCTTTATATTCATCATAAATTTCTCTCAATTCTTTATCATCTTCTATGAAGTGTTGTTTTAACAAAATGAATGACATGTCTTTTTCTGGTATCGCTCCATATTTTCTATGGTCTGCTAAAGTCTTTCTTGCTCCAGATAAGGCTCTCTTAATTTTTTTACATGCCTCACCGATATCATCAGGAATGGTTATACAGGATTGTGGCTTAGACTTACTCATTTTCAAGTCTCCGTCTAGAGAAGGAGTGAATTGATTGTAAAGACCCGAAGGCGGAACGAAATTGAAGATTGTTTTAGTCCTATTGACAATATCCCTTGACAGTAAAACATGTGGAGATTGATCCGGTCCTACTGGTATTACACCAGGCATTCTTTTCTCTAGTTGCGGGAACAAAATATCACCTGCTTGCAACAAAGAAGACATTATTCTAGCTGGTTCAGTGCTACCATATATAGCTCTGAATTCGTTAAGAGTAATCTTTTTAGAGAAAATGTATCCAAGGTTCTTCACCTTTTCATTAGTTGATTGAAAATAGAATACAGTTTTTTTTGGGTCTAAACCTAAAGCGATGTAAGCTGGAATATGAAAATCTAAAGCTCTTTGTCTACCTTCTTCTAAAGAAACTCCCCTCGTTGCAGCAGCTTCTAAGTCCGCTACAAGAACGAAAGTCTTAGCACCATGATTTTGAAAGAATCTCATGTTTTCGATAACGAGTTTTGTCCCTAAGTGAATCTTATCCATTGTTGGCATTATTCCTGTTAAGGCGTAGAAATCTTTTTTTTGATTGATTGCATCTACGATTCTACCAAAATCTGTGTGCGCAAAAACGATCTTTCTTCTCATCAACTTATTTGGATTTGGAATCTTGGCTAGTAATGCATCTGAGAAAGGCTCTAAACCATACTGACCGATTAGTTTTTCATAGTCTTTTACTAAAAAAGATCCCCATGGATCTATCGTTATTTTTGTCATTTAATCACTTATTTTGTTTTTGAATTTATCACCTTAAGTTTCTAATTTCATATTAAATATTTTAATGGTATATTCAAATTTAATGGTCTATTTGGTATTATATGTCTACTGGTTTTAACTGGTAATTTCTCTTCTGTTAATCCAGCCTTAATTACATCCTTTTTCATAATTTTCTCTCCATTTCTCCAATTTTCAACTTTGATTTCTGGTAAGTTATAATCTACAAAGTATGCAAGAATTTTAGTGCAATTTAATTGTTTTAAACTATTAAATCTATGATGACCATCCAAAATTATGTTCGTATTCTTATCTACTATTATCGGATTTTTTAAGTATCCATCTCTTTCTATCTCTCGTTTTAGTTGTATTAAATGTTCTAATGAAACTTCTTCATGCTCTTTTAATTTCTTCAATTCTATGATTCCAAACTACACCACTCATGATATCACCTTCAAGAATAGAGAGAATCACAATTTTCCCTCCATAAAATCTTGGTATCCTTTCAAGTCAAAAAATCCATGTCCACTGAAATTTACTGCAATTATCTTTTCTTCTTTGTTTTCTTTCGCTTTTAATGCAGAATCTATCGTAGCTTTTATAGCATGGCATGTTTCTGGTGCTGGTACAATACCTTCTGTTTTTGTGAATATTTTTCCAGCTTCAAAGATTTCATTTTGATTGTAAATTCTCGTAGTTATTATTCCTTTATTTGCTAAGACGCTTATGATCGGTGCAATTCCATGATATCTTAATCCCCCTGCATGTATAGCTGGAGGTATAAAGTCACATCCAAGCGTATGCATTTTAATTAATGGTGTTTGTTTTGCTGTATCTCCGTAATCGTACTTATATTTTCCTTTTGTTACTGATGCACAAGCGGTTGGTTCTACTGCTATGAACTCTGTATTTTTTTTCTTTATTGCCTCTTCTACAAATGGGAGAGCAAATCCACCGAAATTTGATCCACCACCAATACAACCAATCATAACGTCTGGATATAATCCAAATTCTCTAAATTGTTCTTTGACTTCTAATCCGATAATTGTCTGATGCATTAAAACTGCGTTCAGCACAGAACCTAAAGCATATGCAGTATCTTCATGTCTTATTGCATCTTCTATGGCTTCAGCTATTGCGATCCCCAAAGAACCAGAAGTATCTGGTATTTTCTGTAATATTTTTTTTCCAAACATTGTCCTATCACTTGGAGATGATAAGATTTCAGCCCCGAATAATTTCATCAAAATTTTTCTGTATGGTTTCTGTTCATAAGAACATTTTACCATGTAGACTGTACAATCTAGCCCCATCTTATTACATGCAAAAGATAAGGCAGAGCCCCACTGTCCTGCTCCTGTTTCTGTAGTTATTCTTTTGAATCCTTCTTTCATCGCTAAAAATGCCTGCATTATCGCTGTGTTAGGTTTATGGCTTCCAGTTGGTGATACGTCCTCTCTTTTGTAGAATATCTGTATATTTTCTGATAACTTTAGATGTTTTTCTAATCTGGTTGCTCTCACTAATGGTGTAGGTCTATACTGGCTTAAAATTTTCCTGACTTCTTTTGGTATTGGTACGAATTTTTCTTTACACATTTCTTGTTTCAAAAACTCTTTTGGAAAGATTTTAGGCAGAATTTTTATATTATCCCCTTTAGGTGGAGGAATCTCTAAGATACTTTGTATATTATAAAATTTTCTTGGAATTTTTGTTCCAAAAACATTCACCTTTCATTTTAATCACCTCATTTATATGGTTCATGTTCAGGCTTACGAGACTCAAATTTTACAAATCTAAGATTTGATCCGACATGATCAGTCCTATATTTAGAAGGATCTAATTTACCTGTTGTTGCTTCTCTGAGTGCAGAAATATATTCAATTTTTTCTTTCGTAAACGGTGGTTTTTCTAATATACGAATAACATCATCTAAAAACCTTCCATCCACACAAATATTTGATATTCCTGCTTTTTTTCGTAAACTTTGTAATAGAGAATGATCTCCGTAATTTTTTGAAAATATGATTTCATAATCTTCTAGCGTAACAAATGTATTAATTCTATCAACTGCATCTATTATGCCGAGTGGTCTATTAGCTTCAGCTCTTCTTCTTGATTCTTCATATTCTTTTAATTTTTGATCTATTGTTCTGACTTTCTTACATTCTCCTAAGTTTCCTTGATGTGGACATAGATAAAATTTTCTTAAATATCCCCTTGTTTCTTTATGTAAATATATACAAGTCGGGTCATCTTCGGTATTATAACTTTTACCTAAAAATTTTCTAATAGAATCAATTACACCTTTCGGTCGATATTCAAGAAATTTACATTTTTCTTGTTGAACTTGATTTTTTCCAAACACCTTCACCAGTCATTTTGACTCACCTCTCAAAATTTCAAAAAATGTATTTCCTAAATTAGTAAAAACTAACGGCTTCCCTTTACAATTCTGATTTCCAAAGTCTATCAAATTGAATTCTTTAAATCTTTGAAGAACACATTTCACAGTGCTTTCAGGATAATTTTCGTTAGCTAATCTTCTTACAACAGCTGAGAACGTAATTCCTTGAAATTCATACAAAATCAAGAACAATTCTTTTTCTTTAGTTTTGAGTGATCGCTCTAAGAAAATCCTAAGTTCTCTTTCACATATGCCAAACGCGACCACTTCTCATCTTTATCACTCAATATTATGATTAGTCAATATTAAAAATCTTTTGGACAAAAAAATTGACCACTTATTAACAAATATATTGATACAACACAATAATTCTCTCATGGTTTTAAAAGTAGAAACACACATCGATATCAAAGGTGAAGAAGGTCGTAGAATATACAGAGAAATATCTAATATCATAGAACAATTCATATTGAGAGATCAAATTGAAAGACTTAAAAAAATTCGAATTTACGTAACTAACGATCCTATAAAAATATGTAGAAGAATAGTTCCTTCTAGAGTCAAACTTAAAATTCATGGTGAAATGAGAGAATGGATATGTGAAAATGCTCCAAGCTTTTCTTATTATGAAAAAAATAAACAATCAACTATAATGTTAAGCGCAAATCAATCTATTTTTAAGGAAAGAAATTATGCTGCAATAAGGGGTCTTCTTGCTCATGAACTAATGCATCTTTTAGATAAAGTTGATGGAATCGACGAAAAACTACAAGAGGAAACTGAAACAGTTGGGAAAAATATATTTATGTATCTTGAAAAACATAAACCCGTTAAACCTTTCACAAAAGACAGACTTCTAGTATCATTTTTGAGAGTCATGTCAACAATATCAATGCTTATAAAAGATGTTCTTGCAAACACTAGGGCAATGACTTTCGGTTATGATATGGATATTTACAAAAATTATGAAGCTACTTTAACTGACATTAGAGATTTAGTAAGTTTCAATGAAAAGGATATAATAAAAGCTTTAAAAAAAGATGAAAAACATATTCTAGATGACGCATTTCTTACTTACTTGGCATTTAACGTCAGTTGGATAACTTTTAAGATGTTTCATAACATGTTGTACAAAAAATTACAAGATATGGCAGATATACAAGTGCCTAGAAATATTAAAAAAAATTCTAAACTAATTTTAAATGAAATGCTAAAATTAAGGTCTGCAAGCGATAGAAAACAAATAGCAAAGATTTTAAGATTATCTGGGCAAAACTATTTCAATATTGTTCAATATTTTTGTAAGAGGTTAAGGTGATTTAAATGG
>Ga0172364_10005566_pt1 | contig 10027 bp, 8 predicted proteins | sample LakKivSesite10cm_FD_114545 | JGI IMG/M metagenome (GOLD analysis project Ga0172364, IMG submission 114545) | Sediment microbial communities from Lake Kivu, Rwanda - Sediment site 10cm | ecosystem: Environmental > Aquatic > Freshwater > Lake > Sediment | place: Rwanda: Western Province, Lake Kivu... | reverse complement strand
TTGGCAGTTGGAACGCAGCCCTAATGCTTCATGCACATAAACGGCAACGGGTTTGCTGTGATCCACTCCTGACTCAGTGCCGACTACAAGCGTGCCGATTTCACTATAGTCGATGTCAAATTTATCAATGGCCTTACGAGCAGCGTTTACTGCCAATGTCACGGTATCTTCCATCGGCGTCGCCACAGCCATTTTTAATTGGCCCAAGCCTTTGGTAAATTTATCGGGATCTATACCTCTTGCCTCTGCCAAGTCTTCCAAATCGATGTAGTGTTGAGGGCTGTGGAATGCTATAGCTTCGATACCAACTCTCACGCGTAATCCATCCTTTCCTTATAGTTCAAGACGAAGATTAAAGGGCCCCTTTGGTTGCTTTATGTTACCCTCTCAACAATCATCGCCATTCCCTGTCCTCCTCCAACACAAAGTGAAGCAAGGCCGAGCGTAACGCCCCTACGTACCATCTCATGCAAGAGAGTCACAAGAATTCTTGTCCCGCTGGCGCCAACAGGATGTCCTAGCGCAATTGCACCTCCCAACACGTTTACTTTATCCAGGTCCCATTGCATCTCACGGTTTACTTGTATCGACTGTGATGCAAATGCCTCATTGACTTCTATCAAATCAAGATCGGTAATAGTGCATTTCGCCTTCTTAATCGCGCCTTTTGAGGCGCTTATCGGCCCTAAGCCCATGTAAGCCGGGTCCAGTCCAACAGAATGTGTTGCAATAATTTTAAATGCCCAGTCAGGTTTCATTTCATTCATTTTATTTTCTGAGACAACGAACACCGCACCGGCGCCATCATTGATACCAGAGGCGTTTCCGGCTGTTACTGTTCCATTTTTCTTGAACGCAGGTTCTAATCTTGAGAGAGATTCTACGGTCGTGCCGGCCCGGGGATGTTCATCAGTATCAAAAACGATATCCTCTCCTTTTTTCTGTTTGATCATCACGGGAACTATCTCATCCTTAAACTTGCCTCCAGTTATTGCTTTCTCTGTTTTTTGCTGTGAATTTGCGGCAAACTCGTCCTGTTCTTCTCGAGAGATGCCGTATTTTTCAGCAATGTTCTCCGCGATGATTCCCATATGACAGTCGTAAAAATTGTCCCATAACGCATCACAGACCATGGAATCGATCATTTCGCCGTGCCCCAAACGCTGTCCCCACCTGGCATGCTTAAGCAGATAGGGAGCGTTTGTCATATGTTCCATACCACCGGCAATAATCACATTTGCCGCACCACGATCAACCGCCTGCGCTGCGAGTGCTACAGACTTCAATCCTGATGCACAGACCTTGTTAATCGTAAAGGAGGGTACATCATAGGGTAATCCAGCACGGACAGCAGCCAGCCGTGCAGGATTCTGTCCAAGCCCAGCCTGTAGTACATTGCCCATGATTACTTCGTCGACGTGATTTACATCTATGGAGGTACCTTCAATCAAACCTTTAATCACAATAGAGCCTAATTCGACTGCAGAAAGCGATGCCAGGGACCCGTTAAATCGGCCCGTTGCCAATCGTTTACCACTCACTATATAGGCTGCCATAGCAATTACCTTCCACCTTACTTTTCGTCGATGGGTCACACATCTGTCGGATCATTCTCGAAGCTACCGTGCCACCGTTGGAGCATCCTTCTGAAGCGATGGTAGAATAAGCTCACTGATTGAATTCTCCCCAACTTCCATAGGCCAACATAGATGTTGGATAGGAAGCATCCACCTTTGCTCTTGTGCGGAGTACCCCGAATCCGCCCTTCATCGACAAACGTACTTACCCAGATATGTGAGTGATACATCGTTGCATCCGTAGCACGAACAAACAAGTCATCCCAATGTTCCCCAAACTCGGAAACAGCTTCTATGCCTTCTACAACCTGTAAGCCAATCCGTTCATTTTGTATGGAATCTGTTTCGTACAACACTTTATCTGGGAATATTACTCGCATATTTAGTTTAAAATTAATAATTTCTAATTTACAGTACCGCGGTTTTCTGTTTAAAGCGGCGTATTATCCTTCTGATGTGATGATAAAACGAGCGTAAACAATTAACTCTTGCCAGATACCAGGTAAGATAATAAGACATGGCTATTAAATGTCCCCTATATCCACGTCCCAATACGATCCTATCAATCCTGGAGGTGTTTGTAGCCCAAAAACGTTTATATGCAGCATCTCCGTGCAAGAAATCGAAAAATACAATCCCATCATTACAGGCATCACGAACAACCTGCATGAGTAGTATTTGTCCAATAGACAGCGACGATTCGTATTTAAGCTTAAATGCTGGCCAGTAATAGTGAAGCTTTCCATGGGCGACAAATGCATAGGCAAATGCAGCATCGTCTCCATCAATTGTCATCAACCAAACGTAACTGAAACCGGCTTTAGCCATATTCGCAAGGAGCTTCTGGTAGAATGGTTGCCCAAGGACCGCCGCGCCGCGCCTTTTCATCCAGCTTTCAAGCTGAATTTCGGCGACGCGTTTGTTGATTTCCGGTGTAACCGCCTGGCCAATATAGCGTATGACCTTTACGTCCGCTGATTGAAAGAGTTTTCTCTCCTCAAAACGTAATTTATAACGCCGTTTTCCTTTCGGGATTTTCCTCTTAAGGTAATCATCGAAAGAACAACCCAGCTGGATATAATGTGCCGGATCTCGAAAAACACTGCGGCAGGAATATCCTTGCTCGACCAGCCTGAGAAGCAAATCATTTGTTGCCGAGTCTTCTGAGTATAGGTCTGTATTATAGAACACATCAAAAACTTTCTTTGATTTGATTAGAGTCGCAATATAATTTATAGTTGACTGATAATCTGGATCAAGTAACAAACCCAGATAAGAACCCTGACCGATGCCTATCGGCACGGCGACTTTTACACCAAGAATCTTCCGAACTGCAAGAGGAAAAAGTGCAACCAGCTTACCTTCGCACCATGCCAGTATAAATACTGCTGTTCCATGTAACCTTCCTCTATCGATAAAAGTGCTGACCCATGAGCGTGCCAAATATGGCGTCGCATCGACGGCACGAGCAAACAGGTCATCCCAATGCTCTCCAAACTCGGAAATACTTCCTGCACCTTCTACAATATCTACATCAATGGGTTGGTCTTTTTGTGAGAATTCAGATCTCATTACTCGGTTAACAACACCTGTTTCATTCCAGGAACAACCTTAAACCTATAACTTTACGTTAGTCCTTAAGCTCGTCCTGCCCCACCTCTTTGTCTATATACTCTCTTCGCGTATATAGCACTTTAACCAACTGCATGATTCCATCACATTTTCGAACCGTCCGACGCGCAATAACACAAAGTATTCAGCCCGCCCAGCACCCAATGTCAAACACAATGTCATCTCTTGAGGGTTTCAGCAAATACGAAAATTTCCTTAATTTCATATAGGAATATGCTTTATTCCACAGAGAATCACTAAATCGTGTATGATGATTGATCGTCTCCACTGGCTGTGAAACGGTATCAATATCAAGCATTCGATCAATTAGTTTGGAACTGTATGCCAATGACTTCAAATAAGACTTTCGGAGGAAAGAAGATTCTTGTAATAATGAGAGCAACTGTATCGTTACCATTAAACTTCAATCAGCTAACACTGACTTGCTCAACCATTCGAACGGGGTGATTCCGTAACAGAGAGACTTGACTGGGGACCTGCCAATTGAAACCGCTGCTGCACAAGGAACTAATCATTCCGATGGAACAATAAACAAGCGTCGATAATTGCCCAAAGAAACTCACGGATATCCAGGCTATTGTAACGGAAAACAATAGACTCCCGAAAGCCCAACACAAAGATTTTACGATTGGATCAGACATTTTCCTGTATGTAGATATGAGACCCCGAAATGACCTTGCGAGAACCGCACAAAGAGCTATAACGCCAAGAATACCATATCTGACGCCATTGAGAATATACTCATTTGTGATATCCGAACGTCCCATACCAAAGTATTCGCCCCAACCAGGATCCATGTCACCATAACCAATCATCCACCATTCGCCGAATTTTTCGATAGCAACATCAATAAGTTTAGCCCGATGCCAACCGGCTCCACCAAGCGGGTTCGCCCATGAAGCTATTACGTGATAAAAAGGCCTGTTGCTTGCTACTCCAATTAATATGCACGAAATCAAAAAAAATATGAATAGCGGCTTTATGAATTTCCTGTGTTTTTCCATTGCCAGGCAGAAAATGACCACAATTACCATAACCCATGGTCCACTGGACATACTGCTCAACGCACCGAGTAAAAGTATCCCGGCTATAATATAAGCAAAGTTCCGCCAGTCTCCTCTTTCGTGACGTAAATAATAGATCAGCGGCAAAAACATCGCAAACACGCCGCCAAACAAAATAGCATGACTAAACGGCCCGACGGCTCTGGCAAATCCGTAACGTCCTTCCGAAACAATTGGCCCGCCTCTGAACCATGGAGAAAAACGCCATAGTGGTGCATACGGCTGCCAGTGGGTAATAGATTCGATAACACCTAATATAGCAAGGGGAACCAGGGCAACACTTACGCACTTGATAATAGAAATAAGCTTAGACCTATCGGTCACAATAAACCTGGCAGCCAGATAAGCACACCATGTATCCATCAAAAAACCAGCTCGGCCCTCCAAAGTTTCTGCAATTGGAACGACTTGAGTGATTAAATATGCACCGACATAAACAACCATGCTCAGCGTAACCAATGTATCTAATCGATTCCAAATGAATTTACGTCGAATATTATCATCGAAAAAGCATCGCATGAGCAGCACGGCAACCACAAAGCGACCAGCTAATATGTCTATAGTGCCTATACTCACAGCCAGATAAGAGGGATACCATAACAAACTTATAAGATATACAACAAAGGCATACTTTGGCCGTAGCGCTACAACCAATACAGAAAGAACCAGGGCAAATGTTAAAGTTACACCTTGCATTGCGATCTATATTCCTCAATTAAGTCAGATTCTTGAATCATAGATTGTTTTTTGCATTGTCATTTTCCGCGCCATAAACGTCGCGTAACTTTCCACAGAAATCTCCGTAAATGGTAAATTGTGTCCGTCTCAGTTCTCGTTTCACTAACGTCCACGTGGGTGAATGCTCTGTTATTTGACTTAAGCCTGATTCTGGGCGGCGGAGATTGTATCAACATTGCATTATTTTGAAACTTAGAGGTCCAAACCGACAAACGTTTCAACGGTATCTCAATATCGCCGAGCATGTCTAACCATGTTAATGGAACATAATGGGGATTTCTGTACCCGGAAAACAAGGTCACCGGCCGCCTTTCCGACGCCGCAGCTTGAATATGTGCTTGAAGGTCACACACGAGCGAGAAAATCGCACGGTAAACTAATAAATCCACAGGCATTGCAAAGCCATACATCCACTCAAGGTCAATAATGTACCACTTCTTCTCCCCAACCATTATGTTACGCGGAATACAGTCGATAGGAGCACATGTAAAGCAACGTACGGATTTAGATATTTCGTGACGGGGAATTTCAAACTCTCGCATGAATTCCTCTGGAATACATAATCGTGAAGGCAGACTCCGAATGAACCTCATGTATTCCACGATCAGAGATTTTCCAAAATCCGAAGCCCCTTCAGTAATAGCCTTGGCAATCAACTCCTCCAGAGTGGCCATATACAAATAGGGGTAATATAAGCTGGAATCTTTCAATCTGGCGGTGACAACTTCAGCGCGACCGAGAAAAAACTCTTTAGCCAAGGCTTCTCTTTCAACAAATCCTCGCATGAAGCGCACTGCCTGGCTATTGTCTGCACTTTTGACAAATGTCTTTTCAGAACCATCGGTAAGTATCCGTTTGTTAATCCTGAATTCGGTTTTTCTACCTAAATCGGCACCATCAAAGCGCAGGCATCGTGTGCTTTCAGACATTTCATTCATTGTGCAGATCACCAGAAACGAGTTCGCCATCTGATCAAATAAACCTGCACGTGCCATAGTCTTTGCGAACCGTTTTTCCGCTATGATCTCTTTACGAGGAACGGACCCTGTCCGAGCAGGATACAAATCCCAAACGGAATCCAAATCGCCCGGAACAACCTGGTCTGACAGAATCGCTTTCGGCAATTTGTAATCGGGCAAGGGATAATACCAGGTTAGATTTTGAAATCCGGCCGAATTTAATAAATCCGTTAGTTCGTTCTTGCAAAATGTTCGGACTCCACTATTAAAGGGATAGTCATATATTGAATCAAAGATTCGTCCGGTATGATCTTCCGGTGCACCGGCAATATATTTCAAACCAATCTTGTTCTCTATCGCAAGTATCAGGACACCATTATTTTTTATAAGTTTTCGCGACTTGCACAAAAAGGACTCATACGGATTACTGCCCCCATAGAATCTGCCCGCATATTCTAAAACACCGATGACTGTTATATAATCATACAGTTTATTCGTTTCAAAATTCTGAAATCCACCAATAACAACGTCGAGATTTGAATTGTCGGAATACCGCTGGGCAATCACTAACGCCCTCTGACGACTGTACTCCAACGCTGTAACGTGCCTGAGTTTGTTGCATAGAAGCCCTGTAAGGGCACCGCACCCCGCCCCAACCTCGAGAACGCATCCTTCAGGATCGAATGGAAACCATTCCAGCAGATTACGACGAACAGGAGAAAGGTGATACTCGTGAGCCCATGATGGAAATGTATAGCCATTATCGATATCACCATAATTTGCATTCTTCTGGAATCCACAGTGAAGCTCTTTTTCAACTGGTCCGTCACTATAAACCGGATCGTCTTTAGAATTCGTCCCAATTTGTCTGACCAGGACATTGCCTACCTTTTCCGAATCCTCGAACTGCATACTCATAAGTGCTTCTTTTTTCTTAAATATTTGCCAATTGAACGACTCAAGTGCCAGTAATAGAATCAACTTATCCGCAATCACGTGAAATACGCATACCTTCTCCATCCTCCATCAGCCTCGTAAACTCGTTCAAATCCTTCTGCAATTCTTGGATGTCTTTGTCCCACCATTTCGACGCCTTGATTTTTCGCTGCATCTCTTCTGAGAAACGATACTTTACGATTTTTGCAGGATTTCCGACAACAACGGCAAAATCCGGCACATCTTTCGTAACCACAGCTCCCGCACCAATGACAGCCCCGTCTCCGATACTTTTAACATTGGGTAAAATCACGGCGTTTTGCCCTACCCAGACATCATTTCCAATAACCAACTCACCTCTGGAAACCAACTCCTGGCTAACATATCCGAAGGCGGGACTGTAAAAGTAAGGATGCATTGATTTACATTTCACAGGATGGTTGGCATTAAACCTCCACACGTCTGCCGCAAAAGAACAGTATCGTCCGATTTTCGTATGGGCCCCAATGCGTACTGGATCGAAGCAGCCCCCGTAGCTGTACTTCCCAATCTCAATATCATGATAATCCAGATATATACGGCGTATCGTAGGCGAAACCATCTCTCCTCCTTCAAGCCTTTCAAGATAACGCAGTATATGGTTCCTCAGCCTCCTTTTCCTGTAAGCATATAGTTTGTATAAAAGCTTAGATAGCACAGATAAACAATCCGATATCTCAATAGCTGAATTCTGTCACGCCGTGATAATACACCTTCAGATTAAAATAAGGTTATCAACCTCAACCTACCCTTAAATTGTTTCGTGACCGGAGAGCTTCACCAGGGCGGTTCAAAACCAATACACTTATCGCCAACATCACAATAAATACCGAAGCGGTAACAGCAAGGACAATTAGAGGGGAATCCACCCCAAAGATCTGAAGAAAACCGGCGACCATTAAGATTGGCAATGCCGTCAATAAGCCGGGGATGTAGGAGCGCATGTACCGGTTTAAATCCAGGCCAATTACCTCTCGCGCTTTTATGACCTGCATGAACAAAACGGCAATAATACAAAGAACGACAACAACAGGAGCACCTATAGGTCCCAAAAAAACGGCCATCGGGTACATAAATACAATAATAGCCACCGCTCGAACTATGGCAAACCGACGTTGCAAGTGAGGTTGACCTACAGCCAAGTACACTCCGGCTAAGCTTACAGCCTGATTCTGAAACAGAATTTCAAAGCACAAAACAGCAAATGGAACGGCCATAGCGACATATTCGGGGCCGTAGGATAACAACAGCAGCTCTCTCGAACAACAAACCATGAAAGCAACTAAAGGGATAACAAAACAAGCTGTCCACTGAGTAGTATGCAGAATACCCCGGCAAAGAGCGTTCTTGTCATTCTGCTTTTCAGAGAAGGCCGGAAGCACAACGGGGACGATTATCCTTGAGTATAAGTCAATGGGAATATAGCTAAGAAGAGCAGCATAGCTATATAAGCCTAACTGATCATCCGATATTACCTTGCCAAGTATCAGGATAGGTGCTTGAGAACTGAGCGCCGTCAGCACCGGCAGACCGAACATCCCGCGAGCAAATTTCATTAATTCAACCAGACTGCCTCTGTCAATTTCAAATCTTGGCATGAAGGGCACCAATATGAAAGATAAAATAGATAATATTGCCATCTCAATCACAAAGCCGATAACTAGCGCCCAGACATTCCGTATCACCAAAGCCAAACCGATCGATATAATTGCGCCCAATATGGCACTTCCCTGAATGAGGAATACCGCCCTGCCAAATTTATATTCTTTTTCGAGAACGTAAGCACGAGGACTAACAAAACCCCTCAACGCTATAGCAAGAAAGGCAACTCGCAGTAATGGCAACAATTCAGGATTATCGTAGAACGAGCTGATCCATGGCGCCGAAAGAACAGCGAGCCCGTAAAGGCACAGCCCACGAATGATCTGCATCCACCAAGCTACATTTAGATAATGGGTGTTTGCACCCTGTTTGTTTTGTATAATCGATTGCTTTACTCCTACTTCTGTGAGAGCCTCAAAAGCCAGCGAAAAGCTCATTATTATGGCCATTATACCAATTTGATCCGGAGCCAGAATTCGAGCAAGAATCATGCTCCGTATAAACCTCACGCCCCGCCCGGCAAACGTTCCAATGCTTAACGTCACCACGGCGCGGGCGCTCTTGGCCTTAATATCCGTACCTCTCAATTGACAAATTTTGTCCGAGATTATCTTGCGTATTGCGCGGGATGAAAAAATGCAGCTTAAATCCTGTGTCACGTTCTTACTCTGACCTAAAGCAAATCAAATTGAATCATAAAGACTGGCCGGCGATTTTTTTAAGCTCTTGAAACAAATCAGAGCAATAAAAGTATTGTTTGACTCCGGACGCACTCCGTCCCCGTCGGGCGCTCGAATAAACAACCCTAATCCTATTAATCAAAATCACTTATACAGTAATTGCTGAAGCCGGATTTCACCGGTATCATTTCGTTCTATTTTTTTACACCGCTCGAAGATTCAACATAATCAAGCGCCCTGACGTACCCATTCTCATCAGGGAAAAAATCGAGCACCAGTTCGGCAATATCCCTTGCCGCCGATCGAATCGAATTCTCAAACACCGAGCTTATCTGAACCTGTGTCACGTAACGTGCCGGATCGCCATTAATGTTCGGCGTCCTCCATCCTACGCCGGAAAAAACCCTTTCGTCCGATGTAAGCTGACCGTTGACAATGTAGAAATTTAAAACAATTGTCTCCTCTGTTTCCGGGTAGGGTCTGCGAAAGCGATGTAACAAGCATGGAAATTCTCTGCCGGTACTGGAAGTAACGCTTGTACGTTCAGTGCTTTCATGCACCCACCCGCTGGCAACATAGCAAATCTGAGGTTGGTGACCCAGCATTGTTCGGGGACGGGCGGTATAAGCAATGTAAACGTTGGCCCATTGTTTATTAAGTTTATTTACGAATAAACGGCTCAGAAAGGCGTCATTTTTGGCTGCTCGTTGAATATTCAGCGAAATTGGTACATCCTCACCAGTCCAATCACCAATATCTTTGGGGAAAGAGCTTAGCGGCACAGGCAACTCAACAGGAGT
>Ga0172364_10005565_pt1 | contig 10028 bp, 9 predicted proteins | sample LakKivSesite10cm_FD_114545 | JGI IMG/M metagenome (GOLD analysis project Ga0172364, IMG submission 114545) | Sediment microbial communities from Lake Kivu, Rwanda - Sediment site 10cm | ecosystem: Environmental > Aquatic > Freshwater > Lake > Sediment | place: Rwanda: Western Province, Lake Kivu... | reverse complement strand
GTTTACAGCATTGACGCCGCCTTTTTCATTGATAGCAGAAGCAATCTCTCTGATCCCGTTCGCTGTCGCTTCGGCGACTTTCAAGATTTCGACGGCCCGGCCTTCGGCCTCGTTTATACGTTTTTGTTTTTCGCCCTCGGACTGCGCAATCATCTGTTGTTTTTCGCCTTCGGCCCGGTTTATCTTTGCCTGCCTGTCGCCTTCCGATTCGGCAATCGTCGCACGTTTTTCCCGCTCGGCGCGCATCTGCTTTTCCATTGCGTCCTTAATGCTCTGGGGCGGCATAATATTCTTTACCTCATATCGCGTTACCTTCACCCCCCACGGATCGGAGGCTTTGTCCACGGCGTCAACAATCGCGCTGTTTATCGTTTCCCTTTCCTCAAAAGTCTTGTCCAGCTCGAGCTTGCCCATCACGCTTCTCATCGTTGTCTGGGCCAATTGTGCCGATGCAAAAAGATAGTTGTTTATGCCATAGGACGCCTTTTTCGGATCGACCACCTGCATATAAAGGATGCCGTCCACTTCCACTGCGATGTTGTCCTTGGTGATACACTGCTGCGGGGCAACGTCAACAGCCTGCTCTTTCAGGTTGTGCTTGTATGAGACCTTGTCTAAGAACGGCACGAGGATGTGGAAGCCGGCCTCCAGCGTAGTCGAATACTTTCCGAGTCGCTCGACGATAAATGCCTGCTTCTGGGGTACGATTCGTATGGTCTTGAAAAATATAATCAGCGCGAATAACAGTATGCCGACAAGAATGATTGTCAACGTGATCCCACTTGGTAATGCAGCCAACATCGTTATTTCCTTTCATCGTAAAATGGTTTAAGTTTTTTTTCCCGATTTTGATTGTAATCGATTATCAGGCGTTTCATGCCGCCGTGTTATATGGCTTTGACCTTCAGAGTGATGTTGTCCTTTCCGGTAATCTCGACAACGGTTCCCGTCTCGATCTGCTCATCGGCCTGGGCCTCCCAGTTGCTTCCGTGAAATTCAACCTTTCCACCGAGCTTCGGCACAATCTTCTCCTTGACGACCGCCTGCTGGCCGACAAACTCTTCGAGGTCGTGAGTAAGGTCCTGTTTCGAGACTGTGTGACCGAGAAATACGCTTTTGAGCCACTTTCGCAAGAGAAGCAATGACAGAACCGAGGCGGCGATAAATATGAGCAGTTGAGTGTTGGTGCTGACGTCTGTCAACAGGCAGACAATCCCGACGATCCACGCCCCGATGCCGAAGAAGCCGATAATCAGTCCCGGCGTAACAAGCTCCAGAACCAGCAGCACAAGCCCGATCAGGAACCATATCAGCTCCGGCTTCAAAAAATCTTTAATTGCATCCATTTGGTCTCCTTTAGCTAAAACCGACAAGGATTATCATTACCATACTGACAGTTATTCGACCACTACGGCCGTGCCGTAAACCATTATCTCCGCCGCCCTTTGCATCGTTTCTGTTGTTGAGAACCTTACTCCGATGATTGCATTGGCGCCGAGCTTCTGTGCCTGTTCAATCATTCGGTCAATCGCCTGCTCACGCGACTCGGCCATCATCTTGGTATAGTCGGTTATCTCGCCTCCGACCATGTTCCGAAGGCCGGCCATAATGTCCCTGCCTATGTGACGTGCTCGTACCGTATTGCCGCGCACAAGCCCCAGGTGCTTCACGATTTTCCTGCCGTGAATTGTATATGTAGTGGACAAAAGCATCGCCTTATCTCCTTACATCCTTATATCTGTCTTTTTGCCAGAAATAAATGCGTTCCCGAAGCACCGACACGAACAATATAGCCAGTCCTGTGATAAGTGCAAGCAGGGCGGTTTTCAATAACATTCCGGTATTGGCGTCCGTGATGATCGTCTCTATCAGTTTGAATCCCCCGTATATCGCCAGAAGGATTGCGGAAATTGAGAATATTATCCATCCGAGGCCGCGCTCGACGCGGTTGTAAATCCCATTCCAGTAATCCTGCCATATCCTGCCCTCAGGCTCGACTAATGTTACCTCGTCGGTTATCGCCTTGAGCTTCTGGAACTCTTTAAGCTCGCCGGCGCATTCGGGGCATCCAGCCAAATGCTCTTCGAACCGGCGTTTTTGCTCGTCGCTCAGCTCGTTGTCTATGTAGCCCATCATCAGGTCTTTATAATCATGGCATGTCATGGTTACAACCTCCATTTATTGTGCCTAACAATTCTTCGAGTCTCTTGCGGGCGTAGTACAGCCTGCTCGTCACGGTGCCCTTATTGCAAAAAAGGGCCTCGGCAATCTCGTCGTATGACATGTTTTGAAAGTGTCGTAGTATAATCACCTCGCGGTGCTTGTCGTCGAGCATTCCGATTGCCTGCCAGACTTTGTCTTTGATTTCGTCCCTGCTTGCCACCTCATCGGGTGAAAAGCAGTCAGCCGTAGAGGCGGCTTCCGGGCAGTCCTCCGAATCGAGGGAGCTGGCCTGCCTGTACCGTCGTTTTCTTAGATGGCTGACGCACAGGTTTTTTAGTATTTGGTAGAACCACGGGAAAAACTTCCTGCCGGGCTTGACGTCTTTGATATGCCGGTATGCTCGAACGAAGGCCTCCTGCGACAGGTCCATCGCATCTTCGCGATTGCCCACAAGACCTAATGCAATAAAGTACGCGTCTTTCATGTATCTGTTTACGAAAACTTCGTAAGCCTCCGGCGAGCCTCGCTGGCAACGCTGCAACACTATCGTTTCTTCCTGGCACAACCTTGTCACTCTCTTAGGCTCCAAAACCAGAGTCTTTCGGTTCAAACGCAGTTTCTTAAATATATTTCCACAATAATATACACTCGAGGGGGTATATTTCTTCAATTATTCTATTTTTTTCTCCACAGAGGGTTTTCATTTTCTTGTTATTATGGATATGATGAATCATAATAGCGTTAAAAAAAGCAGGGGTGTTACTATGAGACGTAGCTCAAGTCATGCCATGAGTGATATTGGAAACTAATTCTCAGGCATAAAGCCCATTTGTTATCGGAACAATTCATGCTCGGCAAAGTGAGGATTATTTTTCTTTGGGTTCGGCCAGTTTCTGGATCAGGACTTCGCGGATGCTAAGTGTCGAGGGCGTCCCGCCCTCGAATCGCGGGCTGGAAGCCCGCGACACATCGGGGGACTTTTCGATATATAATCCGATTTTTCCTTTTGCCGGCTCGATTCCCCGGACGGAGCCGATTTCCTCGCCGTTCAGCCAGACCTGGACTTTGTCGCCCTCGATCCTCGTTGAAATAGTGTTCCAGCTTTCGCGATCCACGAGGTCCTCGCGAATATTGGTCAGAACCAGTCCCTTTTCGGGTATCAGGATGCTGCCGGTAAAGGCGGGCCTGGAATCGAAAATCTCGATCCGCGGGCCGTTTTGCGGTTCGGTGCCGCGCAGCCATATTCCGGCGTGAACCGGCCAGGTCGCCCGGAAAGTTATCGCCAGCAGGTAATTCTCGTATGTTGCTTCGGTCCAAAGCGTGCTGCCTTTATCGTTCGCACCGGCGGTTCCAACTATCCGGCCGGATTTAACAGTCCAGTTAGCGGCGTCGGAAGTCTGCCAGCCTGCCAGGTCGCTGCCGTTGAAGGCGGCAATCCATTGAGGCTGCTCGTTGCCGGACTTTGTTTCGAGCGGCTTGCTGATATTGTGAGTGCCGTGACAGTCCGTACAGACCGAATTATGCGTGACGGCCCGGCCGTTCGGGCGCATCCGTCCGGTCCATTTCTCGAAAAATTCTTCCACCGCCTTGGGGTTCTTGTGGTCCTGGCGCCCGTAAATTTCTCTATCGCCGCCGGGCTTGTGGCACGTCGGATTCGAGCACATCCTCTCCACCTCCGACCGACCGAACTTAAGGTCCGGCTCGGTCATCAGCATTTCATCGTGCATGTGCTCGGTTGTTGGGCCGTGACATTCATCGCATGAAACGCCCATTTCGATGTGGCTTGTCGTAATCTCCTCGGTTTTCATATCGGGATGACAGACATAGCATTTGCTGTTCTCGTTCGGCTTTTCGGCCTGCGGTTCTTCTGCCGAGCAGATTGCTATCACACCGACGAAAACAGCAATGACAATTATCGCCGTGATTAGGTACGGTATTTTTCGAATGTATGAGCGCACTTTTCTCTCCTTGTTTTGGCCGATTCGAGTGATGCGATGCCGCGTCCGGTAGGGTGTGCAACTTGTTGCACGCGTGGGCAAAACAAAATTTGCCCACCCTACCGTTGTATTTGGTGTTTTGCCTTTACACAATTTCCCAGTCGCGCAGCCACTGGTATTCCTCGGGCAGATTTGCCCACTGCCTGTCTGTGATTTCCGTCAGCCACTGCTTATCCGCGGCGGACATTCCGAGCGGACGGGTATAGGATGCACGAGCGGCGTTCTCCGCTTCGTAAGGCGTCGAAAGCCCCGGCACCGTTGCCGTGACGGCCGGATTGGCGAGAATGCACTGGAGAGTCAGCCTCGCAAGGTCGTTTTCCGTCTTGCTGCCTACGCCCATGACGGGGAATTTAACCTTGCCGTAGCTCTCGAACAGGCTGCCGCCGAAGTAGGGTTTAATCGTCACGATTCCGACGTCCTGCTTGACGACCGTCTCGAAGATGCTCTGCGTCTGGTCGGAGCCGTGACCCGGATTGACTTCTTCGATATTGCCGGTGACCGGAGAGCTGTCCTTGGCCTTCGTCTTGGCGCTGCACGGAAAGATTATCATCTCGAACTCGGGGTACTTATTTAGCACGTGCTCGAACCAGGGCCGGCAGTGACATGACATGCCGAGATGCCGCACCTTGCCTTCTTTTTTCAGCTTCTGGAAGGTCTCGATCAGGGACTCGACTTCTTCGTCCGTGTTGAGCTGGTCGGTGCCGAGCTGGCCGGCCATTTTTGCCTGCGGCCGCCAGATATCGAGGTAATCGGTCTTCAGCAGTCTCAGGCACGTCTCGACGTTGAAGGTCTGGTCTTTGACGTTGCATAGTTTGGAGCTGCGCGGGCCGAGGTTGTGGATATCGGCGCCGACGTGCATCTTGTCCCGGCGGCCTTTAATGGCTTCGCCGTAGCAGAGGCACTCGGCGGCAGTTGTAATATCGAGATAATTTATGCCGGAATCGATACAGGCGCTGACCACTTCCGTGCGGTTCTTGGCGACGTCCGCAGGCACTTCCTCGTTGGCAAAGCTGTCCCAGTAGCGGCCGGCGTTGCGGTTCTTCCAGTGCCCGCCTAAGCTGACCTCGGATATCATCAGGTTCGTCTTGCCCATCCGGCGGTAGTGCATCTTTTCGTGGAAGTTCATAATCTTCGACGTATTTACGGGTTCGGCGGCCTTAGTGTTGCCCGCCAGCGCCCCGGCGATGGTTCCCGCGGCCACTACTGAGGTATTCCGCATGAAATCTCTTCGTGAAAACTTCTCATTATTCATTGCTCTTCTCCTTCTCGATTGGAACTGGTTTTGGCTGTCATATTCTAAGACGGCAAGCCGCTCTTAAACTCTATTCAAAATCAGACTTCAGACATGATTGCATAATCAGAGACAAATGTCAAATACTTTCTTGAATTGTTTGCCGTTGTTATAAAAAACAGCCGAAAAAAGTGCCAAAGCTCAATGTACACAATTTTTCAGAGCCTTTCCATAGAGCATACCAGACACCTTTAATTCTTCTCACGATCGGAGGAAGTAACTGGCACCGTACTGTGTACCCCTAACGATCAAGCTCAGGCATGGAAACCCACTGGCCCGGCCCGGAAAGCAACTGGCCTGACGCGCCGGAACGCTGCATAAGCAACTGTGCGTCGGCGTCACCGAGCGTGATACGATTGACACTGGAAGAGACCTCTTGCTCCTTGTCCTGACGTGACAGAATATAGAAGAACTCGAAATTGCTGCGCTGGGTCGGATTACCCGCAGCGTCGGTTGCCGTCACGATGTCGTAAAGCAAGAAAGCAATGGTTGCGTTGTCAGGCAAGTCGGACAAGTCAGGGCCGCCCACTTCGTACTCGGCTTCCTGCCGTGGCAGAATGATGCCGTTAAGAAAATCCTCGTATCTGGCCTTCGGCACGTTCGCTTGTTTGCCAGCAATCTGGAATGAAACGACGGTGCCAGCCAGACGTAATACTCGCTCAAGCCGGTTGTAAATCTTGACCTTGAGCCGAACCGCATCGGGAGTGACCGCAATGCTCGGAATCTCTCTCACCTCAGACGGATGCTGATTCTGCATGACGACAAGGGACGGGGCGATGCGATACTCCCTGCGTACTACCGTCTTTGCGGTGTATGTGTACGGCGCGACGGAAACTCGGATACCGTCTTTCTCTTGCTCCTGCTTGTCGGGCTCAACCGGCGTGAGTATCGGGAGCCTGTACTGTAGCGTTGTGTGGCTTGGTGGAGGCGTTGCGTCCATCGTTTCGCAGCCGACCAGCGCGATTGCAGTGGCTGCCAGTACTGAGCAGCAAAGTCTTGTGTACATCGTTTCTCCTTTCGTTCTTTGTAGGCTATTGTTTGTCGTTTTCTGCAATATGCAGGACACCACACTCAATTCCTTCAAAAACAGGAAGATGTCCCCGGAATTCAGTGTAAAGGATGATTTGTCGACGATTTTCCACCATCCCTTGTGAAATCAACCGAGATGCTTGGCGACCTCAGCCTGGCCTTTCCTCCTCTCAAGTTCATCGAACACCGCCTGATGCACGCACTTCTTGTTTACTGGGTTGAGATAGGTACCGAGCGACTTCGCAACCACTAACGCAACAGGTATTCCGACGATGGTGACGAAGAGGAATGCGACTTGAAGGACCGCCATTATGCTCAGTAGGATTCCGAACGGGAGATAAATGATCGTGATGACAGTAGAGTAAGTCTTCCATGCCTTGTTCTGCTCCACGCTGAGTTCAGACTTGCTCACCATCGCGTGGCCAAACGGAGCAAAGAGGAACTTCCCATACTCCATGAGACCAAGACCGATTGGTGCGCCGACCACTGTCGCGGTTAGAATCAGGCCAAGAAGGTAGACCAAGATGGCATTGACGAAGCCAAAGAAGGGGAAGTGCCACAGGATATTACCCAAAGTTTTCATAGATTTCTCCTTTCGATCTTTGTGGATTGTTATTTGTAGTTCTCTGCAATATGCACCCATTATGTATGCACCCGCGAGAATCATCGTCTGCTCCTATCAATTTCGAGTTTGTCGCTCGCTCTGCACGCCAGAAGTAGTGGTGATACGTCTGTACGAAGCACCGCAGACCTTATCAACGAGCTTATCGTCCTTGATTGTAAATGTGCTGTGCTCTATTGCATTTCCATTCTCATCTTCGCCAAAAATCTTTACTAAACTACCATCTACAATTCTCCATCTCCAAATTACTGAACCTGTTGACAGAAAGGTCTTATCTGGCCTTATCTTTAGCCTCCAACTTGTACTACGAGGTACAGCTTTTAGGTATTGAAAATTCTCCCAGATATATTCACTCCAAATTTTTCCTTGTGAGGTTGTTTCGACTATCTCAGCATCAGGGCCTCTTGTTAAGACGGTGGCGTCGCCAACGCTACCGATCTTAACGTCTCTTATCTCATTGTCATCTATCTGCCCGGTAGCCTTCAGGCCACTCTGTTCTATGAAAGAGAAGTTTATTCTGTTGTCCCTGGTAATTTCCCATTCACCACTGCTACAATCCGAAGCCCTGATCCTGACATTGCCCAAGGGCCCAACCATCAAGACAGTCCCGCCTTTTTCAAACTGCAAGGTCGTGATTTCGGCCAGGCGAGAGTCATTATCATATACCCATTTTCCCAGGATACTCATCCCAGTGCTGGGCATTTGGGAAAAGGATTCGCGGATGGAGGCTGGCGTTGCTACAACTACGGCACCTTTCCAGTCGCCGTCAGACCAGTTGTCGTTCATCGCAGAAAGGAAAACGCTTCTTCTATATCGTGCGTTTTTTCCGAAACGACGGCCAGAATCATTGCAGATGATGTACTCAGCGGAATAGCCCGTTACGACCACCCAATGGCCCTGTTCGTAGTCAACGGTGTTGCTCACCCATTCAGTATCCTTCTTGTACTCAATCGGGATGTTCATACCTGCGATGGCAGCGACAACAGGCCAACCTTGATCAATGGAGGCAACAATATTTTGCAGGTTCCACTGGTTAGCCGTGTAGCTTTGGCCAAGCCCGCCGTACTCGCGAGCGAGGGTGACAAGTTTGTGCCGATCTGTGAACGAGCCGTTATAGTCTCTAACTTCATCACCATATTTACTGCTTAACCAATCATCTATTTCCTTGATCCTGTCCGCGACGGGAACGGTATTGTCGTAGTAAGAGAGCACCATCAATATGCTTGCCTGTCCGCAATTTCTCGTCTTGTCCCAAGTACCGGGGGGAGACTGGGTTATGAAGGGAACGTCAAGCACCCGGACATTGGGAGTGGTACTATGCTCGCAAACGTAGAGTACAGGATCCACCCAGCCTTTTTCACTGATGATTTCGAGTGTCGCGGTACTTGGCGCTATACCCCAGCCGCTCTTTTGCGGATGGTGGTAGTAGCCATGCCCTTGCGTGTTCACGCCCAAGTGCAGGTGCGCCTTGGGCCACGCTCCCGGGTATGTGATAGGTCCTATCTCCCCAATTTGTTGTCCTGCGGCCACACGGTCTCCGACTCGCAGTAAGGCTCCCTTTCGCGGGTCTCTCACATGACCATACACAAAAACAACACCACTATCGTCAACTATGAATACCGCGGACATGTACACGTCCTCATAAGATTCTGTCTTCAGTTTGTCGTCAACTCTCCCAGGACAGATAGAAAAAACGGGCGTACCGACATTGACGGGATCGTTTGATGAGCCAAGTAGGTCCACGCCCAAATGAATGCCTGCATCCTTCGGATATTGTGAATCCATGAACCCTCCATAGGAAGAGACATACATGTTCTCTGAAGGCAGAGGATTGGTCCAACCCCACTCCGCGAAATTGACCTGTGACCCATGCAACTCAGAAGACTTGGCACAGGAAGTGGGCTTCTGAGGAGAACTCAGAGGCGGAGCAACAGGTGTTGTTGAATTAGGCAGTTGGGGTGCGGTAGGTAGTTTCTGGAGGAAGGCGTATCTTGTACAGGTTGAGGAGATGCTCTGGGACCACAAGTTCGGCTGGTAGGAGTCCTTTGCAGCAGTGAATGTCCAGGTACCCGGTCTGCCGTATATGGTCACGTATCCGGACGTATTTGTGGTCTGGTCGAAGTTGCTGCCTCCTCCATCCTGGCCGGTCACCCTTGCTCCGAGGATCAGCGGACCAGTGACGCTGCCCTCGTAAACATACAGGGTCAAGGCGACGCGCGATACGGGAGGCTGCAGTGGGGCTGTCGCCTGTAACCCATCCTGGACCACCCATCCTGAGTACGATCCTGGGCCAAAGTCAATCCCCCACCAAGTATAGCCATTCGCGGTTTGTGGGCCAGACGTGATCTTGCCCAACGTCACTGCTCCTGCTGTGCCCGAATAATCGGGGTCTGTGATCTCAGCGTAGCTTGTGCCTGGCCCGGCCCTCACATTCGTATTGGTAATGACTTTGACTATGTCACCTACGTCAAAGGCCGACGCACCTATAGTCATCACACAGACCAACAATACCGCTACACGCAACCAAGAAGTGACTTCGCTTCTCATATTTGTTTCCATCGCGAATAATTCAAATCCTTGGCGTTCTCTATCCCAAAGCCGCTATCAAAAGAACTCATCCGGGACAACCAAATCTCCCCGGTCCATTTTCTTGATAAAATTTGCCTGTTTCCTTAAAAGGCCTCATCTTTTTCCTGTTTTCGCAAGAATGATATTGCTCCCGTCTTCTGACGCGCAATCAAGGGCGTCATTCCATAATTGTAATCATTACTCCATCTTGTAGCAAAAAAATTTTGCTAAAAAAAAACGGAAAAATTAAAAAACAGAATAAAGGACACAGGAGATAGAATTCAGGATTTGAATCTTAAAAGGCCATTATAGTGCCGAGTAATGGAGATTTTTTTGGAATTTGCTTGATTTTTCGGGT
>Ga0172364_10005564_pt1 | contig 10029 bp, 7 predicted proteins | sample LakKivSesite10cm_FD_114545 | JGI IMG/M metagenome (GOLD analysis project Ga0172364, IMG submission 114545) | Sediment microbial communities from Lake Kivu, Rwanda - Sediment site 10cm | ecosystem: Environmental > Aquatic > Freshwater > Lake > Sediment | place: Rwanda: Western Province, Lake Kivu... | reverse complement strand
AGAAGCACAGGTATCATCGTAATTATTCCGAGGAGCAAAGACCGCCTATTGAAATAGAATATTATGGTAAGCGCTATCAATGAAAATAATATTGTGATAATCAGCGAACTGAGCATGCTTTTGCTTAAGGTATCTGTTATTACGTAAATAAGTATTGATAACCCTGTGACAGTTGAACCCTTGAGCGTCCCATTCGATGCTAATGTATTGAGCGGCTTGTTATCTTCTTCTAGCTCGGCGTTTAGTTCCTTAGCTCTTTTTCTATGTTCCGTATCGACCTTAATCCTGATAACAGAACCATCATAAGACCCATCTTCGGCTCTGTGCAAAACCGTTTTAACCGTATCAGTTGTGTTTTTATCAGCATAGAGCAAGTCATATAACACAGTGATATTCCTAGTTGGAATACCATCCGCACCTATACTGTTTTCATACACCAATTTAAACTCATCAGAGTATAAATCCATGGGGGTGCCCAATCTGTTATCATCTGCAACATCCTTCATTACCGATAAAATAGATGTTACATCCGCTTTTCCATCCACATTTTTCGTAACGTAAATATCATTGTTCATATTGTTTATTGTATCATCCATTGCTTTTAATACAGTTGTGTTCGTCATGTCTCCTTTTATAAGTATGCTTGCGGTTTCCATGCTGAGATTAAAATTATTCGTTAAGTAATTGATATCCTGCGTTACTTCCAGCTCCTCTGGCAAAAAGTCATTTAAATCAAACTCCGCACCTAGATGTAAGCCCAATCCTATACTTGCACCTGTGATTATCAGAACAATACTGAGGACAATCATAGGATGATGTGTTGCACCGACAGCACCTGCGCTCAACCCTTTATTAAAAATTCTTTTAATTTTATCCCATTTGCTCAAGGGCGATTCTGAAAGGTTCATATTTTTCAAAATTTTCTTGCCTTTCTTAAGCTTATACTCATCTACAAGCTGCTCGCAGCTGGGTATGAACAATATCGATATCACAAAGGAACTGAGTATGCCTACTGCAACTAATATTCCAAATTCTCTTATCACGCGCATATCCGAGCTTAAATTCGATAGAAATGCAACCATAGTTGTAAATACACAGAGCATTATTGCAGTGCCAAGATATTTCAAAGTAGCTTTGGATGCATCCTTGGGAGTGCGTCCTTTTCTGACTTCTTCTCTATATCGCAACGTGAGATATATGGCATAAGCTATACCAATGCCTATGATGATAACAGGTGCTGCGATAGTCATGGGATTGAAGACAAAACCTGCAAGTGTGCCGATACCGTATACCCATATTACTGCAAAGCCCAATGCGAGCCCTGAGAAGACGACATCTAATATCCTTCTGTAAATGATAATTAGAATAATGAAAACCAGAATAAATGCTGTAGGTATGAGAATTTCAATAGATTTTTCAGACGCAGTTACGATCTCGTTCTGGATGAGCTCTGCACCCATTACATCCATATCTGCGGTTGTTAAATTCTGCGCTTTGATTATAGCAACCATCCTATTCTCTAACTTAAGAAACCTATCTGATTTAGCCTTATCATTTTCACCCGGCAAATTAGAAGAATTAAACAGCAGGATCATCACAGTGCCTTTTGCCTCTAAATGCTCAGCAGTAAAATCTGTAGTAAGGATCATAGACATGGAACGGTTAATTAGTGCTATGTTGGAATCGAAAGTTTTAACATCAAAATTTTGAACGAACGAAGAAATGCTGTGGATCATTTCGCTTAGTTGCTGGAGAAGTGATATAATATTTTGGAGTGCTACTTCTGCCTCAGAAGATATATTCAGATTTGAAAGGTTTGTTAAATTTGTATTTAATGTAGTGATCAATCTCTGAGCATAACTTAAAATCATGCCGAAATCATGGGTAGTTTCGTTGAGAGTTTCTGTTTTGCTATTATTGTAATGAGTGATATTTACAATGAGCTCTCTAACTTCTAAATCACTCATGACGCTCATATTTTCTAGTTTTGCGTCTACAGGAATTACAGGAAGGAACATTAAATTTTCAAACGTAGTCATCTCACTAAGTGTTGAAATTTGTGAAAATTGTGTGAAATTTGCAATTAAACTTTTATTTAACTCTATTATAACTGCATTTAGTTGGTCTATGGGTAGTAACTCAAACAAATCTATATATCCCATATAATTTTCTAATTGCGAGCTAAGATAATAGAACGAGTTATTCATTGTATTAAAACTTTCATTCAAATCGTCTATCAATTCAAAAAGCATTTTACCCAAATAAATAGCATCTGCCACACAAATTACTCGTTCTGGATTTATCTCAGAAACTAAGGTCGAATTTATTTCGGCATCTTCCAAAAAACCTTTCTCAACTCTCAGCATTTCTATTAAACTTTCGTTTCTTAGTACACTATCTTTTGATTTTACAAGTATCTGGACAGAGTTTATGGTACAGTAGTCTCTTTCAATTTCTAGTTCCGCGTTTACAAGTTCATTATCAGGCAGATATGTTTCTTCTGTAGCCTCCATCTTAGTGGCGTAGCCTGCGTAGCCTCCATCTGTCTTAGTGCCCTTCACAAAATAGGTAGCACCTAAAAGCAGTGTAATGATTATTATTGCTATTATGCATGTTTTAGGAACTTTTGATATGCCCTTACCGAGTTTTTCCATTATCATTTATATCACCGTATCTCCAAATTTTTCCTTCATATAATTCATTATCTCATCTTTTATAATACTCAGTATCTCCGCTTTTATTAAAAAAATACCGGAAGAATCCTTTCGCTTTTCGCCAAAAACAAGAAGTTTATCGCCCGGTTTAATCTCATCTGCCGTTCTCAATTCAATAGGTAATGCTATTTGTCCGCGCTTGCCGACTGTTACACTGCCGTAGAATTTAAATATTCTTTCAAGCATAATAAGTTATATATAATAATAACTTTATATAAGAATTATACTCTTTGAACCTTCCAAAAGGGGTTGTAATCTATGAAAACTGAATTTTTTCAATCTCTGGGACTGACAAAGTCAGAAATTCGTGTCTACCTCACACTGTTATCAAAAGGACAGTGCGATGCTCGAACAATTTACCATCAATCGGCAGTACCTTTTGGAAAGATATACACAATTCTTTATTCTCTTGAAAACCATGGGTTGGTGAAAGTACAAAATTCAAGACCAAAGAAATTTCTGGCGGTTGAACCAGAAATCGCAATAAAATCCCTCCTTGAATTTAAGGAAAAAGAGATGCAATCAAATATACAATCGCTATTCAATCAAGCAGCAAAGGTTGTGGAAGAGTTGAAACAGACATACCCAGCAAAGATCGATAGGGGATTGTTCTGGAGTGTAGCAATGGGCATGGAAAATGGGTTTACCCTTTTCAAAAATGTTCTTAATGAGGCAAAAAGAGATGTGCTGATCTATTCAAATATGGCGACTCTGCAAAAGGAATTTAATGAGTTTGATGGTGAAGGGCCAACAAAGATATTGGGAAGGGACATAGAACGGCTCTTAAAAAATGTTGGGAAAAATATAAAGATGAAAATATTACTAGGCAGCGGGGATCCCAATGTGATTGTGAAAAATATCCAAAATACAAATTTTACTCTACCACGGGGTTGTGAGGTGAGAATTACACCGTTCATTACCGTCTCATTCATTTTGATTGACGGGGAAAAGGTGCTATTCGACGTAAAAAATCCTATAGCTCCTGATGAGCATCTTGCGGTTATTTATATCTGGGAAAAGAATCTCGGAAAGGCTCTGAAAGACAAGTTTGATAGAATGTGGACGAATGCCAAACAGTTAAAGTGAATCAAAACCTACCGAGGCATGACCATAGCCTTTGTTTTGAGTAAGAGCGTGGGAGATGCTTGTTTTTCGTTTCCGCGACCCCTATGTAAACCCAGCCGCCCACCAACGAACTCAAACTGGTTAGCAGATACTGTACTGCAGTTGCTGAAAATTGATGGCAGGTAGATATTCTTGAAGCTTACTCATTTTTTGCGCTATTCTTCTTTCTCAGCCATAATAGCTGTGGATGCTCTGCGATATTCGGATGAAATGCATCCGGATTATTCATTAAGTCAAGTTTTATCTTTCCAGAGTTCTTGAACTCTTTTGAGAACTCTACCCCGCCTCTGGATATAGTTTCTTTGATTGTGTTTTTTGTAAATACAAAAACCTCATCACCGATACCTTTCAAATCAACGTTTCCAACTACAAGATTTTCTAAATCCTTCGCTTGAGATTTGTGTGGGATCTTAAATTCGATATTTGCGAGATCTATGTCTAATAGGAGAGCTTCAATCAAAACAATATCTATGAACAGATCTTTATCGAAACCAAGTTTCGAGATTGTGCCAACATCGAACACATCTCTTGCGTATGGCACATCTACAGTTCTGGAAAGCATTGTACAGAACTTATTGGCGTATAGTTCTTCAGCTATCGGGGTTTTAAGCTCTGTAGTTTTTGCAGTAACTGGGTGGACATATTGCAGTATTGCATCCTTCTTGAGATTTGGAATCCTGCGCATATATCCAATTTCTATTTTTATTGAATCTTTTGTGCCAGCCTTTGTGGAATAGCGTATGTGAAATCTGCCTATGTTGTATAGGGCCTGTATGCGAATGTCTTTATCTGTGTAACCGAGGTCTTTCAGAATTGTCTTTATTAAAGAATCTAATTTTGTTCTCACAGCACCCCAATCCTCATCAGTCAAATGCCTGTAATTAAAGTCTAAATCTTCAGAAACTCTCGGCGGTTCTTTGAAATGAAGAAAGTTAAGTGCCGTGCCACCATAAAGAGAGAGACTATTTTTCAGCACAGAAACTTCGCTAATTCGCATCAAGATGTCCGAAATCCGTTCGACTTTTTCTCTGATCTCAGGAGCATACGCATTAAGATCCAATTATCTCACCCCTAAAAACATCTCCTCGAAATTTTTTGGAACATACACATTCCATCTTTCGATGAGCTTTGGTTTCTTGCATTTCATGAGATATGTTGGTTTTTTTCCGATGTTCGAGCGGATTTTTTCGAAATCTCTGTCCTTGATATGTCCATAATAAGGCGAATTTTTAGCCATCCACTCTAGAAAATAACCAACAGCTCTGTACAGAGAATCTTTGTTATAAAGTTCAAGCGATGCAAGAATTCCTTTTGCAGTTGTACCGCCAAGCCCGTCTAGGCTTTTTACTGCTTCCTCGTAACCGCCACATAAGTCTGGGCGATAAATGCACTCGACAAATGTGCGCGAGGGCGAAGAAATGCGAATATCCTGCCCTAAATGTTTTAGTGTGCTGACCTCTGTTTTAAGGTCTTTAGTTGCGATGCATCGAAAAGATAGATTATCGTATTTGAAAGGTCGAAATTTCAGATTGTCAGGAGTTGCTACATAACATGAGTTATAGGCAGAATACGCTGAGCCATGCAGCTCTAGCGCGGTATGCCATCCAAGATAGTATGTTCTTCTAAGTTTTACGCCGATGAGATATTTATCAGGCGGAAGTCTTTGCTTTTCATAGATGTTAACCGCAGCATAGATTCCTCTTCTTACTCGTTTCAATCGCCCGTCCGTCATCAGACGTCTTAAGTATTTTATATACAGGTATTGATAATTTTTTTCAAAGGCTTCTTCTGCAAATTGGGCAAGTTCATCAGAAGTCACGATTTTTCTTTCCATAGCAAATGCGTAAAGTCTATCTGTTTTGTCCATGAGCATATCACATCTTATTTTAATAATCACTGTATACCATTTTAGGGTATATAATGATTATCTATTTTAAAAATAAGAACGCTAATCGTTCGTTTCTTTAATTTGTATAATCACTGTATGCCATTTTATGGTATATTTTGACTATCGTAATAGTAATTATTTTCACGTCTCTGCGACCTCTACGTAAACCGAGCCTTCCACACAGCGAGCTTCAAAATGGTTTGCTGCATATCAAGCCGCCTACCGAGCCTGTGGATGTGGGGGATTATTTTACGATATGGGCTGACGAGGTTACTATCGATGTAAACCTTTTCAACAGACTCATGCTATTTTGGATTCAGAAATGAGTAAATGTTAAGAGTTTAGCAGACTGCGAACTATCGTAGCCGCTACTCTATCCTTTCTAGCAATTTCGGAGCGCAGCGAATTTCTTAGCTCCTTATTCTACACATTACCAAAATAGTTATATTTATGCAAATATATTAAGAAAATAATGAATTTCAAAAAGCTGTCAGGACTGGAGCAGGTACTGTATTTCAAACTGGAGGAAAAAGACCAGAAGGTATTCGATATAAAGGACGTAACTCATAACCGTTAAGCAAGGAAACTGCAACTTTTAAGTTGCATGAGGAATTGCGTCTATATTTTAGTTTGTGAGATTAATTACTGATTGGGGAGAAAAAACGTTCTCCCTAACCAGCCCGCTAATTTTGTATTAGCTGGGCTTTTCTTAAAGTTTGTGGAGGTAGAAAAAAGATGGAATATAAGCAGTGTTAGCCATGGCTATCTATGGAATGCGGAGCATTCCATACGAACGTACGGAATTGCATAGCAATTCCGTAGTTGGGCAGTTGGTGTACCATTTTGAATGGGCCTGTTTAGGAGGCAGCCGAAGTTCAGATTGTGCTATCCGAGAGGGCATCTTTGGTTTATAGGAAAGTCAGGCTTTCCTATAACTCAAAAATTTCTTACAAAATTTTCTCGAGCAAGGGCAAGTTTTACAGAACTGTTGGCGATACTGATTTACAAACGACAATTGGCTATGTACGAGAACAAAAAGAAAAGCACCAAATAACTCTAACTCAGTTCGGCATCTGAGAAACCGCATTGTAAATAGTTGGAAACTCTGTTTCCAACATATTTACGATGCGGAGTATGTCATTTCAACCCATGTCCCACTACTGCGTTCTGCCCTACAGAAATCCCACCATCACCATTTGGAATATTGTTATGTGTGAGCAATTTTTTTCCAGCACGGTTCACGAAACCTTCAACAACTCTGGTGATTGTAGTGTTGTATGATACTCCGCCTGTGATACCAATGTATCTAATGTTTTTCTCATCTGCTTTTTCAAGAGCAATTTCTGTTAGTTTTTTTAACAGATGATAAGCAAATGAGTATGATAAATCCGCTTTATTCCTTTCAGAATTTTTTTTGTTTTTTGTGTAATCAATCAACTGCTTGAACATATCAATTGTGCCAACAATTTTTCTTTCCTTGTTAACTACATCAACATCAAAATCATATTTTAATCCTCCATTTTCAAGATATTTCTCAAGCTTCATTGCAGGCTCACCATCATATGTCTGTCTCTGACATATTTCCAGATAGCAGGAAAGGGCATCAAGGACCCTGCCGAAGCTTGTTGTCAGAGGTGCATTTTTCATGCTTTTCCTGAGTATATTTGCTTCTTTTTCATTGAAATAACTATTTCTTACACCCAGTTTTTCAAAAACACCGAAAACAATCCTTCTCGGGTCTCTGACAGCAGCATCCCCACCTATCAGTGGTATTTCCTCCAATGAACCAATTCTTTCAAATGAACAATAATCAGATAACAAAACCTCACCGCCCCATATTTTTCCATCACTGCCATAGCCTGTGCCATCAAGTGTTAATGCAACAACAGGCTCATTGATTTTATTGTCAACCATTAAAGAGACTGCATGCGCCCAGTGATGCTGAACCCTGAACAGCTCTGCATCATATTTTTCTGAAATTTTTTCTCCAAACTTTTTTGTAACATACCAGGGATGAAGGTCAACACCAGCACCGTCTATTGAGCTTACCCCTAAAAGGTTCATAAGATGCTTTGTGCTCTCTTCCAGAAATGTGAGTGTTGGGTAGTATGTTATGTTGCCGATGTACTGTGAGGAATAAAGTCTTCCATTCCTTGAAACAGAGGCGGAAACATTCTGCTCAGCCCCAACACCAACAATGCTGCCATTGTAATCAACATCCATTTTCACTGGAACATACCCCCTGGATTTTCTGATAAAAAATTTCCTTTCATCGTAAACCCTGATAACTGAATCATCGCATCTGCTGACAATATCCCTGTTATGTAAAAGGTAGTATTCTGCTCCGAGTTCAAACACGTCGTTATTCCGAGTTATCATGGGCTCCCCTGATATGTTCGCAGACGTCATTACAAGACCATCGCTTTTCATGTAATGGAAAAGAATATGATGCAGTCCAGAATAAGGCAGCATAACACCAATATTTGGAAGACTCGGTGAAACATCTTCCAGGATCTCTTTAACACCTTTATTGGCTTTTTTCTTTAACAACACAACAGGCTTTTGAGGAGATATCAAAATATTTTTTTCCTCCCTACTTATTTCAGCATATCTTTTCACAGTATTCAACCCTTTCATCATAACTGCAAACGGCTTCTGCTCCCTTTTGTACCATTTTCTCAGTTTTTTTACAGCATTCAGGGAACAGCATATATGCATCCCCCCCCATCCTTTAACCACACCAATAACATTTTTGTCCAGAAGCATAGCAAATTCTTTTACTGGATTATCTGTATCAATAATCTCCCTGTTCTTATCATAAAGCACATATTCTGGCCCGCATCCAGGACAGGATGTTGTCTGAGCATGGAATCTCCTGTCTTCAGGGCTTAGATATTCTTTTCTGCATGATTCACATAAAATAAAATCATTCATTGATGTGTTGCTTCTGTCATAGGGCACATTTTTTATTAGAGAAAAACGGGCACCGCAGTTGGTGCAGTTTGTGAAAGGATAAATGTATCTTTTGTTTCCCCTATCAAACAGTTCCTTTAAGCAGTCATCACATATTCCAGTATCAGCAGGCAACGTTGAATGTTTCATGCCGTTTCTGCTTTTTAATATAATGAAATCATCGTATTTTTCACTCGTTTTTTTAACTGCGACATCATCAATTCTCGCAAGTGGTGGTAGCTCCATTCGCAGCATTGTTAAAAATTTTTTGTAACCCCTGTCAAGACATATTTCAACATTTGAGCCGTTATTTCTCACATAACCTTTTAATCCAATTTTTTTTGCTATTCTGTAAACTGCTGGTCTGAACCCCACGCCCTGAACAACACCCCTGATAAATATTTTGCAGCTCATAATAATCTGATTTCCGCTGGTTTTCCCTCAATCTCATACTCCACTGGTGCTTTGCTGTACCTCAGTGGTGATTTGTCAACAGAAAGAATTTTTCTGTACTCTTTTTGTGTGTTTAAGCCTTTCTTCCACATACTTATCTTTAGTGTTATAACTGAATTAAACGCCGACATAAGCCTGCCTATGTATTTTTGCGTATAGAATGTTCCCTCAACAAGATAAACAGATGTTCTTTTTGCGGATTCATAGGTTGTTTTTTCCCTAATAAGATGATTGTACAGTTGCTCTTCGCCGTGCCTCATTATAGATTCAGACAATGAAACAACAATGTTGAAAACATCCCCCTTTGGCACAAGTCTTTTTAACGTCTCCCTGTATTTTGATGCAAAATCAGATAGGTCAATATTGCCTAAAACGTCCCTTGTCCTTCCAACCGATGAAAGGTCAATAAAATAAAGTTTTTTTTCATCATAGAATTTTGTCAAATCAATATTATGTGATGCTGCATAGTTCATCATCTGTTCAGGAGGCATGGAGAAACAATCGATTAACCCAATGCTCCCTGATTCAATTCTTTTTTTCAGTAATATTAATAAAAATCTGTCGCCCAGACAGCCTCCCTCACCAAGGAATCCTCCCCATTCAACAATCAGGTTTGTTGTACCTCTCACAAAACCTCCGCCGAGAAGCTCATCAAGCTTTGGGTAACATGTAGATATGATTTCCATAAAACTACCAATGTAATACTCTGATATAAAAATATCGAATACTTCGGAATTTTACTTCGTAAAATTCCTCGTATTCTGCGAATGCATATGAGCAGTTCGCAGGAAAATAATTTCCTGCTCTCTTCAGTTTTCCTTCGGAAAACTGTCGAATATGAGGAATTTACTTTGTAAATTCCGAAATATTTTGCTCACTCGCTAATGCTCGTTTGTT
>Ga0172364_10005563_pt1 | contig 10030 bp, 8 predicted proteins | sample LakKivSesite10cm_FD_114545 | JGI IMG/M metagenome (GOLD analysis project Ga0172364, IMG submission 114545) | Sediment microbial communities from Lake Kivu, Rwanda - Sediment site 10cm | ecosystem: Environmental > Aquatic > Freshwater > Lake > Sediment | place: Rwanda: Western Province, Lake Kivu... | reverse complement strand
GTCCTCCTTACGCTCACTGAGTGAGGGTAAATGGATTTCGATGATATTCAACCGGTAAAACAGGTCTTCACGGAAATTGCCCTCTTCGATTTCCTTGCGTAAATCTTTGTTGGTGGCGGACAGGACTCGCACATCCACATGCAGGGCCGTGGAACTGCCTAAGGGCTTGATTTCTTTGGTTTCGATGGCCCGCAGGAGCTTGACCTGGGTGTGGATCGGGATTTCGCCGACTTCATCTAAAAAAAGCGTTCCACCATGCACCGCGCGAAAAACGCCTTCCTTATCGGTCGTGGCACCAGTAAACGACCCCTTCTTGAATCCGAATAGCTCCGATTCAAACAGGGTTTCGGGGATGGCCCCGCAGTTAATCGGGACGAACGGCGCAGTGGCACGGGGACTTTTCTGATGAATCGCCCGGGCTACCAGTTCCTTGCCTGTGCCGCTTTTTCCGGTAATCAGAATATTGGAGGAGGAATTCGCGACCTTATCGATCAGTTGATAAATATGCTTCATCGCCGGACTGGCACCGATGATGTGACCGAGGATGGTTTGCGTCTCCGCGGACAGATTCGCCAGGTCGGGATTGATGGGTGGTTGGGAGTTATACATTGCTACTGAATAATTTTTTCTGACGTTAATATAGACGATAATGCAGTCAGATACAAAGAGAATTTCAAAAAATGGTAAATGCAGGAGTTAGGCGGTAATCTTTTTTCATAATCGGGAATTATCGTCGGAACAAATCAATCGCCGCCAAGTAAAAGGAACCAGATGCATAACCGAAAAAAGAATTTGATCCGCTTCCTACCGAGCGCATTTCTTTGTCCTGAGAAAAAAATTATCGAGTTGAATAAGGCTGCGAAAAGCGGTCTGGGATACAGTAAATTATACACTAGGCGCAGTTTTTATTGACTTTTTAGGCGAGAAAATTTTAATTTCACCAGATAATTTTTAATAGCATCAATGAATAAAAAAGCACAGGAATTGACTCAATTGCGCGAACAGGTCGCCGCCCGTGGGCATCTGCCACGTCATATCGCCATCATTATGGATGGCAATGGACGCTGGGCCAAGCAACGCAACCTGCCGCGCATCGCCGGTCATAACGAAGGGATCAATTCCGTCCGCGAAGTGACCCGTGAGTGCGGTCTGATCGGAATCAAAGTGCTCACGTTATATACCTTTTCTGTGGAGAACTGGTCGCGTCCGCGGACGGAAGTGTCGGCGCTGATGATGCTTCTCCTGCGCACAATTCGCAATGAAATCGAAGAGCTGCATAAGAATAACGTCAGACTGACCCTGATCGGACGCCTGGAGGACCTACCGGCGGAACCGCTGAACGGTTTGCTGGAAGGGGTGGAACATACCCGTCACAATCAGGGATTGAATCTTAACTTAGCATTGAGCTATGGCAGTCGTACGGAAATTCTGGATGCTACCCGGGCGATCGCGCGTAAAGTGCAAGCCGGCCTCATCCAACCGGAAGCGATTGACGAGCGCCTTTTTTCCGAACATCTTTACACCCATCAGATGCCTGATCCGGATCTCCTGATCCGCACCAGCGGGGAACAGCGTATCAGCAATTTCTTGCTCTGGCAACTGGCCTACACCGAAATTTACGTCACACCGGTTTTCTGGCCGGATTTCAGGAGCCGTGAATTGCTGCTTGCCGTCAGCGATTACCAGCAACGCGAGCGCCGTTTCGGTAAAACCAGCGAACAGATAACCTCTCCTACAGGACAATAACTTTCTATGCATAAACGACTCCGTTGTTTTGGTTGGCTGATCGTTTTTAGCGCCGCTCTGCAACTTGCCGCGCAAACTCCCCCCGGTTTGAAACTTTTAGGAATTGCTGTGCAGGGGAATAAGACCATCTCGGAACACAGCATCAAAATCCAATCGGGATTGATGGAGGGCAAAGCGGTCAATCAGGAAGATGTCGCTCAAGCCATCCAGCGGCTGTGGAAATTGAACCTGTTTTCGGATGTCAAGGTTCTTCTTGACAAGGATTCTGACGAGGGGATTTTCATCATCATCCAGGTCGAAGAATATCCGCGTTTGGGAAAATTCGAGGTGCGCGGCAATAAGAAAATCCGGAAAAGTAAGTTCGACGAGGAATTGAATCTGATTTCGGGCAAAGTGTTGACCGCCTCGCTCCTGACCGAAATTAAAAGGAAAGTGCGTAATCTGTACACCAAGGAAGGCTTCCTGTTAGCGGAGGTCGAGACCGAATTGCGGGGCACGCCAACCGAAAACACCCGCGATTTGATACTTAATATCCGGGAAGGCAAACGGGTCCGCATCAAAGCCATTCGCTTCTCAGGCAACCGGCAATTTTCGGCCCAGCGTTTGCGCCGAGTGCTGAAAGAAACGCACCAACGCAACCTGTTCATTTTACGGACCGGGGAATACGACCAGAAAAAATTCACGGAAGATAAGGATAAATTGCGTGCCTTCTACCGCAAAGAAGGCTACCGTGACTTTCAGGTGCTGAACGATACCATCACCTATACGGAAAATAAAAAACGCATGTTCATTGATTTCAAAGTCTACGAAGGGCCGCGCTATAAATACGCCAGCATCAATTTTTCCGGCAATACCCTATTTACCGACGAGCAATTACAGAACGTTCTGCGCATCAAAGCCGGTGATTGGTATAATGAGGAGGAACTTCAAAAAGGGCTTTACGACCGCATCAACGGTGCTTATATGGATCGCGGCTATCTCTTTTTCCAGGTTAATCCTCTGGAAGTCCCGGTCGCGGATGATGCGATCGCGCTTACGCTGGATATCACCGAAAATCATCAGGTGGCGGTGAATCAGATTCATATTTACGGCAATTCCCGCACTTACGAGAATGTCATTCGCCGCGAATTAAAAATTTTCCCCGGCGAAATTTTCAGCCGCGAGGCACTCATCCGCAGTCAGCGCGAAGTATTTATCCTGAATTATTTTGCCAATGTTACGCCGGACGTTGTGCCGGTCAGCGATAAGGCGGTGGACGTCGAACTCACCGTCGAAGAAAAGTCCTCCGGTCGCGCCAACATGTCCTTCAGCATCAGTCAGATGTACGGGCTGATCGGCGGCGGTGGCTTCGAGTTCAACAACTTTTTGGGCCGCGGTCAGCAGTTGGCCATCAGTTATCAGCAGGGCACCCAGTATTCCGTTGTCGGCAGTGGCACCAATCCCTATAAATCCATTTCCCTCAGCTTTACCGAACCGTGGTTGTTCGATACACCGAATTTGGTCGGGGCGAGTTTTTATTACTCGGAGCGCGGGGGCAGTACCGGTTATTATTCCTATCCTTTTGATCTGAACATGATGGGTGGGTCATTACGCTGGGGGCGGCGGTTCCGCTGGCCGGACAACTATTTCCGGGGCAGTTGGATGCTGAGTGCCGCCAAGAAGGAATACACCAATTTCGAGAGCGAGGCATACTTGGAAACGGTTCTGCAGGGCCAATCCAAAACCACCGGCATCAGTCTGACCCAGGTCATATCGCGTGACAGCCGGGATCGTCCGGAATTCCCCACGATGGGGTCGGTGATGAGCTGGACTTCCACGCTGTCAGGAGGAGTACTGGGTGGTACCGAACATTTTCACAAGCATCTCTTTTCCATCGAGTATTACCTGCCGGCGATCTGGAAATTTGTACTCTACAATCATGCCGAATTCGGCGTCATAAAAAAACTGCGCGCGAGCAGTATTATTCCACCGGATGAACGTTTCATCATGGGTGGGGCCGGGATGATCTACGGCACCGCATTACGCGGCTATGACGATAATCAGGTTGGGCCGATGAATCCTGCCAGCTCCTATCCCTACGGTGGTGAGACGTTGTTTAAATATACACTCGAGTATCGTTTCCCGATTTCAGATAATCCGACCATCTACGCCTTAACCTTTGCCGAGGCCGGCAACGCCTGGAAGACTCTGAAAATGACCGATCCCTTCGACTTGAAACGTTCGGTCGGTTTTGGGGTTCGTTTCTTTATGCCGGCTATGGGCATGCTGGGTATTGACTTTGGTTACGGATTTGATGATATTGATGCCAAAGGTACGACCGGTTATGGAAAACCTGAAGGCTGGAAAACCCATTTTATCTTTGGAATGCCATATTAAAATAATGGAGGAAAAGTGAAGAAGACCGCGATTGTCATGTTTGGTTTGATCCTGTTGACCGGTGTGACCGGTATGGCGCAAGCGCAGATCAAGCTGGCTTTTGTGAATTCCGATCGCATCCTGGCGGAATTCGATGAAGCCAAGGAAGCGCAGAGCAAGCTCGATATCGAAGCCCGTAAACTGGAGGATCAATATCGAGGTATGCTGGGTCGGCTGGATAGTCTGCGCAAAGATTTCGAGCGTCAAAAGCTGATGATGAGCGAAACGCGTCGTAAGACCAAGGAAACCGAGATCGGGCAGTTGGAAGAATCCATCCAGAAATTCCAGATCGAAAAATTAGGCCCGGAGGGCGAGATCTACCGCAAACAAACGGAAATCGTTCAGCCGATTTTGGAAAAGGTCAAACGGGTCATCGAAAAAGTTGGCAAGGAAAACAAGTACGATTATATTTTTGACACGGTGGCCGGGAACATCCTGTATGCCGATCCGGCCCATGACCTGACCGACAAAGTCATTTATGAACTAAAACGTACCAAGTAACCATGCAACTGACATTGGGGCAAATCGCCCGGATGGTCGGCGGCTCTGTCACTGGTAGTGGAGAGACCGTGATCAGCGACGTGGCCGAAATTCAGCACGCCCTGCCGAATCAGATTACCTTTTTAGCGAATCCGCGCTATGCGAAATATGTCGCCACAACCAAAGCGGCCGCGATTATCGTGGATGAACAATTTACGGGGAATTATCCGCATTTAATCCGGGTGGCCAATCCCAATTATGCCTTCTCACAGATGTTAGCCTATTTCCGACCGGAACTGCCTAACCCGCCAGCGGCTATTCATCCTACCGCTGTCGTAGATCCAACGGTTCGTCTGGGGCAGAATGTCTATTTGGGGCCGCAGGTAGTTGTAGCCGCTGAGGCCGTCATTGCAGATGAAGCGGTCATTCACGCGGGCTGTTATATCGGGGTTGGCAGTACCATTGGGCGTGGCACAGTGCTCTTCCCTCGCGTAACTATTTACCATCGCTGTCATCTCGGACAAAAGGTGCGGGTGCACAGCGGAGTGGTGATCGGCAGTGACGGTTTCGGCTTTACCCGCGTCGGCAATGGCATCGAGAAAATTCCCCAGGCCGGGGGAGTCGTCATTCAGGATGAGGTCGAGATCGGTGCCAATACGACCATTGACCGCGGGACGGTTGGAGATACGGTAATCGGACGCGGGACCAAGCTGGATAACCTGATTCAGGTAGCCCACAACGTCAAAATCGGGCAATACTGTTTCTTTGCCGCATTGACCGGCATTGCCGGGAGCGCGATCATCGAGGATTACGTTGCCGTGGGCGGTCAGGTGGGAATTGCCGGTCATATCCGCGTCGGCACCAAGGCCATGATTGCCGCGCAATCGGGGGTCAGCAAAGATGTGCCACCCGGTGCTTTCATGTTCGGAGCACCTGCCGTAGATCGCACCCGCTTCATCCGGGATCAGGCCAGTATTCATGCGATACCGGAGCTCAAAGAACGTTTAAAAAAAGTGGAAGAATTATTAAAGGCAAATCAAGGTGAGGATCCAATATGCCGAGAAATCAATGTACCATAAAAAAATCGGTTTCGGTTTCAGGAGTCGGTTTGCATACCGGAGTGAAAAGCACTCTGACCTTTAAACCGGCGCCGGAAAATTCCTGGGTGCGCTTCGTGCGTACAGATGTTGAGAACGCTCCGGAAATTATAGCCGATATCAATCATGTCGTTGACATTTCACGCGGCACTACATTAGCGCAGAATGGCGTCCAGATTCATACAGTGGAGCACGTGTTGGCTGCGGTGGCCGGTCTGGAAATTGACAATGTCATCATCGAGGTCAATAACATCGAACCGCCGGTCTGTGACGGTAGTGCTATCGAGTTCGTCAAAGCCCTCAAGAAGGCGGAAATCGTCGAGCAGGATGCGCCGCAGGATTTCCTGGTGATCGACAAGATTATGACCTATACGGATCCCAAGAACCACGTTGATATGCACATCTTGCCGGCGGATAATTTTCGTATCACGTTTCTCATTGACTACAGTCGCATTCCGGCCATCGGGACCCAGTATTCCGCCACTTATTCGCTCACCGATGAATTTGAAACCGACTATGCTTCGGCGCGCACTTTTTGCACGCTGAGCGAGGTGGAGGAACTCAAAAACCGCGGCCTCATCAAAGGCGGCAGCGTCCAGAATGCCGTGGTTTTCATCGATCGGCACATCGAGCAATCCGAAGTCGAACGCATCCGCAAAATGTTCAATATCGCCAGCGATATCAGTATTGGTCAGCGTGGTACGCTGAACGGCGTGGAACTGCGGTATTACAACGAAGCCGTTCGGCATAAAATTCTCGACCTGATCGGCGATTTTGTGCTGTTGGGCGTGCCGATTCAGGGGCATGTCATCGCCGCGCGGAGCGGGCATGCGCACAATGTCAATTTTGTCAAGAAAATCCGCAAGGAATACGAAAAAGTCCTGATTACCAAAAAATACCAGAAAAGCAAAGTTCGTGGCGCGCTTTTCGACATTGACGGCATCGAGCGGATTTCGCCGCATCGTTATCCTTTTCTGTTGGTGGATAAGGTGCTGGATATGGTGCCCGGCGAGTCGGTTTCGGCGCTGAAAAATGTCACCGTCAACGAACCTTTCTTCAACGGCCATTTCCCGGTGAAGAAAATCATGCCGGGCGTTATGATTCTGGAAGCGTTGGCGCAGGCGGGCGGCTTGCTCCTGCTCAATACTATCGAGAATCCTAAAAAAGTGCTGGTCTATTTTACCGGTCTGGACGAAGTGCGTTTTCGTAAACCGGTTATTCCTGGTGACCAGATTCATTTGGAAGTCAAGCTGACCCAGTTCCGTTTAGCCACCAGTAAAATGAAAGCCCTGGCCCTGGTCAATGACGAGATCGTCGTCGAGGCAACCATGATGGCTTCCATAATCGATATGCAATCATGAGTAATATCCACCCAACCGCCATCATTGATCCGCAGGCCGAAATCGGGCAGAATGTAACGATAGGCCCCTTTGCCGAAATCCGCAATAATGTCGTTATTGGCGATGGCTGTCAAATTGGTAACGGCGCGATTATTTTTTCCGGCACCCGGCTCGGTCGCGAATGTAAAGTTTTCCATTACGCCATTGTGGGCGAAATTTGTCAGGACCTGAAATTCGCAGGCGAAGAGACGACCGCCGAAATCGGCGACCGCACGGTGATTAGGGAATTCGCCACCATCCATCGCGGAACCAAGGAACACTGGAAAACCGAGATCGGCAGTGACTGTCTGATCATGGCTTATGTGCACGTTGCCCACGATTGCATCATTGGTGACCGAGTCATCATTTCCAACGCGACCAATTTAGGCGGGCATGTCAAGGTGGAAGACTGGGCGATTATCGGAGGGATGTGCGGAGTGCATCAGTTCAGCCGCATCGGTTGTCATGCATTAGTCGGGGCTTACTCCCGGGTTACCAAGGATGTACCACCCTATGTGTTAGCTGGTCGCGACCCGCTGATCTACGAGGGATTAAACATGGTGGGTATGAAACGCCGGGGATTTACGCCCGAGACCATCAATGAACTGAAGGAAGCCTATCGCCTGATTTATCAGTCGGAGTATAATTTCAAAGATGCCCTGCTTAAAATCGAGGAAACTCAGACTCCCGGTCCGGAAGTACAGCACGTTGTCCAGTTCATCCGGGCGAGCGAACGCGGCATCATTCGCTGATTGGGATGAAATTGAGCACGGTACGTTACCTCGATCTGAAGATCGTCATCGCCCTGCTGATAATCGCCTCCATCGGCAAAGGCGCGAACTTTGATTTGGCGGTTGTACCAACCTCTCAAATCCGCACCTATCTGCGGCCGCGGCTGGCGCTGGCGGCGACGGAAAATTGCGTCCCGCTGACGATTCAGCACTTGGCCGGAAGCCAGGGGTTCGGAGGCGGATTGCGCTGGGGGCTGTGGGGCGCGCCGCAATGGAAAACCGGCGGACCGGGGTTCCCTTCCGTCTGGTTAGCCTTGACTCCGGGTAAAAATCTGACTATCGGAGGAGGATTGACTGCCGCTTTTCAGGATGGCGAAAATCTGAATGGTATGCAGGCTTTTGCGAGTTACGCCTGGGGGGCAGCGACGCCGACAAATAACCTGACCTGTGCCAATATTCACGTCAAGGGCCCGGACGATTTCCACTACCGCGACTTATTGCTCACTTACTCGCGGAATTGGGAACGGAAACCCTGGCGGTTAGCGTTGAGCTATACTGTTCATCTCCTGCAGTGCCGGATTCATATCCGCGACAGGGCATATTACGCAACAAAGAATTTTAACCTCGGACAGATGCACATCGGGCTTCAGCGCCAGTTGGGTGACATTTGGGAATGCGGCGCCGAAATCGCGCTCTCCCGTGACGCTTTTTATACGGGACTTTCCCTGTTTTATTTTCTGCAGTAAATGCCTACATTGTTCGCCGCAATTCGATGAAGTATCTAACAATTCTCGGCTCAACAGGTTCTATCGGGCAAAACGCCCTGAAAATCGTCTCGGCCTGCCCGGAACGCTTCCAGGTACGCTATTTGGCGGCGGGTAAGAATGGGGCCCTGCTATTGGAACAGGTTCGCCAATTCAGGCCACAGGCTGTTGCGATTGCCGACGAACGCGCCGCAGGTTTATTGATTTCCGCACTCAAGGGTGAACCGGTCGAGATTTTGATCGGCAAAGCAGGTCTCAACGCTCTTGCCGCGCGACCTGTTGACCTGGTGCTGAATGCCATCGTTGGTATGGCGGGTCTTGAGCCGACCTATTTCGCGATCGAGTCTGGAAACAGTGTGGCGCTTTCCAATAAGGAATCGTTGGTAATGGCGGGTGAATTGATCATGCGCCGTGCTCACCACAAAGGCGTCGCGCTGCTACCGGTGGACAGTGAGCATAGCGCCATCTGGCAGTGTCTGCGGGGCGAGCCCGGTGACAGTATCCGGAAGTTGATCATTACCGGTTCCGGAGGCCCTTTTCGGGAGCGTGCAATGGGCACTTTTGCAAGCATCACTCCTGAGGAAGCCCTGCGTCATCCGGTTTGGCGAATGGGACGGAAAATCACGATTGATTCCGCCACCTTATTCAATAAATGTCTGGAAATCATCGAAGCGCACTGGCTTTTCAATATCATTCCGGCGCAGATTGAGGTGGTAATTCATCCGCAATCCATCGTGCATTCGTTGGTTGAGTTTGTCGATGGTTCGGTAAAGGCGCAGTTGGGTATTCCGGATATGCGCCTGCCGATCCAGTATGCCCTGAATTATCCCGAGCGCTTGCCGCCGGTCTGGGAAGAGCTGGATTTGGTACGCCTGAAAACGCTGACCTTCGCCTCGCCCGATCCCGACAAATTCCCCGCCCTGCGCTTAGCCTATGCGGTCTTGGAAAGCGGCGGAACCGCCCCGGCGATTCTGAACGTCGCCAACGAACTGGCAGTTCACGCCTTTCTGAACGGTCGGATCCGATTTCACGAAATTGCCCAGTCCGTTGAAAGGACATTGGCAGCTGTACCACCCACTCCGGCGCTCAGTATTGAACAAATTTTAGCAGTCGAACCCGCGGTACGCCGGTTCCTGGATGCTCATTTAACTTAAATTAATTAGAAGGGTTTATACTTCCATGATCATCACTATTCTGGCCATTGTCATCGTTATCGGCGGAGTTGTGCTGGCGCATGAACTCGGGCATTTCCTGTTCGCCAAGTTGACCGGTATGCGGGTCGAGGTATTTTCGCTGGGTTTCCCGCCGCGTCTGTTGGGCAAACGGATTGGAGATACCGAATATCGGCTCTCGGCCATTCCTCTGGGAGGTTATGTCAAGGTAGCGGGGGTGATTGATGAAAGTATGGATGTTGAAGG
>Ga0172364_10005559_pt1 | contig 10034 bp, 3 predicted proteins | sample LakKivSesite10cm_FD_114545 | JGI IMG/M metagenome (GOLD analysis project Ga0172364, IMG submission 114545) | Sediment microbial communities from Lake Kivu, Rwanda - Sediment site 10cm | ecosystem: Environmental > Aquatic > Freshwater > Lake > Sediment | place: Rwanda: Western Province, Lake Kivu... | reverse complement strand
TATGCAAGGATCATATTCGCGGGGATTGTGATCATCTTCTTCAACAACATCGCTGGCGCCCTGCTGCGCGGCGAGGGGGATGCGAGGAGGTCCATGTACGCCATTGTCCTGGGGGCAGCGGCCAACGTGGTGCTGGACCCCATATTCATCTACTCGATGGGACTCGGCGTGGCAGGGGCGGCATGGGCAACCATCATATCGATGGCGCTCACATTCGCGCTACTCTCCTTCTGGATATTCGTGAGGAAGGACACCTACGTATCCTTCCGGTTCCGCGATTTCCGCCCTGATCGGTCGATCACTGCGGACATCCTGAGGGTGGGCATTCCAGCCTCCTTCATCCAGCTGGAGATGTCCTTCATGATGCTTGTCATGAACTTCGTAACGGTCAACGTTGGCGGCACCGACGGGGTGGCCATATTCGCGGGCGGCTGGAGGGTCGTCACGCTCGGGACCATGCCTTTGATGGGTATTTCAACTGCAGTCGTGTCCATCTCGGGCGCGTCATACGGCGCCCGTGAATACCTGAAGCTCGATACCTCGTACATGTACGCGATAAGGATGGGACTGATCATCGAAACGTCCGTGGCGGTCGTAGTATTCCTGTTTGCACCGCAGATCACCGCGCTCTTCACAATGACGGAGGAGGCGGCGAGGATCCGGGATGGGTTCGTGGTCTTCCTTCGGACGGCCTGCATCTTCTTCCCTGGGGTCGCGTTCGGCATGTTCTCCTCAGCGATGTTCCAGGGGATTGGGCGAGGCATCTATGCGCTGGTGCTGACGACGCTGAGGACGCTTGCGCTCACCCCCGTTCTCGCGATGGTGTTCGCCGTCGCCCTCAATAGGGGGCTTCCGGGCGTCTGGCAGGGGATCGTGATAGGGAACCTGACCGGATCCGCCATTGGCTTCGCCTGGGGCAAGACTCACATCAACGGGCTCATCAGGGCTGCCCGCCCCGGCGACGCTCAGCGGTAGGCCATTGCCAGTGTGCATCCATCGTCGAATTCCGGAGGTAGCAGATAACCAGGTCTGGAGGCACGCCGTTTCCGGCCATCCACCCTTACCTCGGGCCTGTGTCCGCCCTTCCAGGAGACCTCGAGGTAGAACTCCTTCCCTGCATAGGCTAAGGGGGCAACGGTCCTGAAGCCGTTCATGCCCTCGAGGCGCATCGGCGCGATGAGGAGCCCATCTGACATGGGGCTGAGCCCAAGCACCCCCTCCACAAGCAGGGTGAAGAGCGAGCCGTAGTTGCCTATCTCCGGCGACCAGTCCTTGTTCGATGTCCCGTCCGGGTAGATGTTGTTGTGGATCGTCCCTTCCTTCAGCTCGTAGTCCACGATGGCCTTGACCATTCTGGTCGCTTCCTTGGTGTACCCCGACCTGAGCCGCGCCACCGCCGCGTGGGCGCCCAACGTAAGCCAGACGTCGCCATCGGTGACTGTGTGGCCGTAGTGCATCCGGCGGGCCCCATTGCGAGGAAGGTGGTTGGTGAGCACCGGGAAGGACTCCTCGATCTCGGGATGGGAATCCAAGTATGACCAGATCCTGCGTGACTGCAGGGGCTTGGCGACCCCCCACAGGATCGAGAAGTAGTTCGCGGTCGACTCGAAGTAGCCATCGCCGTACATGCGCTGCCCCGCGCCATCGTTCCCGTGGAGGAAGTAGCCCTTCCCATCCCACCAGAACCCTCCACCTCGGGCGGCTCGCTGGAACTGGGATCTGATCTCCTGCGCCATGCCCGCGTACCGCTCTTCCATCTTCGTCCTGCCGAAGATCGACTCAACCTGCGAAAGCTGATCCAGACACTGCACCATGCAGACGTTGTTATTCGAGTTATCAGCATGCCAATTCGTGTTCTCGGTCCAGTCCCCCTCGATCCCCGACTCGATCAGCGAAGGATTGTACGTAGACCTGAGGTTTTCCAGTATGAAGTCGGTACTCCGTTCGACTGCCTTCAGCTTCTCGACCGTGAACCAATTCCTGTCCCGCGTGTAGAGGAAGAACTCCAGGATCATCTTTGCCCAGCAGATGATGTTGTCCAGGCAGTAGTCCTCGCCGTGCACGCCGGTGTAGGTGCGGTACTCGACGCGCTTTTCCCCATTCCTGTACCCGAACCTTCCATCGTCGTCGATGGGGACGCAGTGGGGCAGGAGGCCCGTGCCGGCCTCCGTGTGGGAGAGGCCCTCATCCAGGGTCTTCCTCATCACCTCATGCACCCGTTGGCCTACCAGGGGCGTCATGTCGTGTATACCACACCACGTGTTCCAGCCCCAGATGCCGACGGGCTTCTTGCCGCGGACCTTGTCGACGTGGACCTCGCAGAAACGCCCCTTGTGGGTCAGTTGCTTGAGGAAGACGCTCTCGACCCTGCTCGGTATGTGGTCGAGCCACTTGATCTCAGATTCGAGGAAGAGCGCCATAGCGACCGGGGCCAACGAACCCGCAATGCAGATTAATGATTCCGGGCCCAACCGCCCGAGGGAGGCGCGGCAGTGGACAAGGAAGGTCTATGCTCGCCCAACTGCGGAATCGCCGAGGCGACGCCGGAGCAGGGACAGGGCCCACGCTGCACCCAAGGCCATCATTCCCTCTATCGGAACCATCTCCGGAATCTGTGACTGGCATTCAGCAAGCTCCTGCCTCAGCTCATCCAACAAGCTCTCGAGGGCCTCCTTCTCCAGTTCCAGCCTACCTGCCGTCTGGTTGAGGTATGTGATCTGGGACCCGAGGACCTCGATCTGGGACTGCAGACTCGTGGTCAGGTTGAGGTAGATCCCAAGGCTATCCAGCAGGTTTGCCTTTTCCTGGGTGAGTGAAGTGACCTGCTCCAGCAGTTGCGACCTTTCCTCCCGCAGCTGGTCGATGGTCGCGGAAAGCTGTGCTGCTTGCGCCTCAAGCAGGGTGATCCGAACGGACAGGTTCACGTTTTGCTGCAGAGCCTCGAGAAGGAACAGCGTCAGGTTCACGACCTGGTCCTCCAGTTCTGAGATCCTCTCTCCAAGCTGGGCCACCTGCAGGCTCAACCGCTCAAGCTCGATCTCACACCAGGAGGGAAGGATCGTGAAGGTGACCTGGGCCGGCGTTGGGTCCTCGAGCCCCTTGTTGTCCCTCGACCTCACCGAAAAGGCGTGGCTACCCGAACTCAGGTTCAGGCAGGTCACGCTTGTAGCGGCGGTGGCCGCCCAGGGCGCGCCGTCGAGCGTGTATTCGTAGCCAACAACCCGACCATCGACATCGCTTCCCTGCCAGACGAAGGTGGCGTCCCGCTGTCTAGTGGTTGCGTTGGGCGCCGCGGTTATGACCGTCTCGGGAGGACTGTTGAGCAGGACTGTGAATTCTTTGTAGTCTGGGAACGGGTCGGGGATGCCGTCCTCGTCCTGGGCTGCCACCTCGAACCTGTGGGTCCCGTTGGATAGGCCGGTGTAGGTCTTGGACGTATTGCTGGTGAAGGTCCACGATACCGTGTCCATTCTGTAGTGGTAGCCCACGACGGAGCCGTCAAGGTCGGAACCTATCCACGAGAAGCGGACGGTCCCGTTCTCGACGGTTGCCGGAGGCCCCTCGGTGATCCAGGTATCGGGAGCTATCGCCGCGTAGACGGGATAGACGTAGAATGGGGTCGAGTGCTTGTACAACCCCACCTCCGCATCCACGACATAGGGATGCGTGTAGTTGGCAGGGAAGGCGGAGGCGTTTGCCGGTATCGTGCTCTGCGCTTTCCATTTCCCTTCTCCCACATAGACGATGGGGACGTCGTACGTTGCGATCGTCGTCCCATCGGTCCTGTTCCAGCGCACGCGGGCGGTCGACGCCCCGGTGTCGTTTCCCATCGGCTCAATAAGGACCGTTGCAGCGAAGGACGTCGATGGCATCGGTATTGGGGCGTCGAGGAAGAACGGGCTCGCCCTGCCAAGCTGGTCCACAACCGAGATGGGGTCCCAGCCGCCTGCGAACACCTCGAAGAACAGCCAGGGCACACCCGGGTTACCGTTCGGCTTGGTCCAGTTCGAGCCGCCGGAGAGGGTCCCTGTGAGGTTGATCCTGACCTGGTAGATCGCCGGAACGCCCTGGGGATCGAACGTCGCCACGAAGAGGTGGTAGGTGTACTGGCCCACGGTCTGGTTGCTCGAGAGGTAGATGGTGAGCGTCCAGCAGGGGACCGATCCGGGAAAGAGGTGGCCGGTGGAGTTGAATCCGTCCGAAGCACTTGTGTTCCTGTAGACGATGAAGGTCGCATTGACCCGATCGCTTGGATCGGCGCTCCTGATCACGTGTGCGATGTTGACCTTGGAGTGGCGATAGGTCAGGTTGAGCTTGTTGCGCGTTGTCTCATTGTACTGGCCCCATGTGGATGCAGGAAAACCCTCCTCCTTTATCCAGAGCCTCTCGGCCTGGAGGTAGTCCGGGGGTAGCGGAGGAAGCCCCTGGGAAAACGATGCATGCTGGCTCAGCAACCCGACGACGACCAACGCAACGGGGATCCATATCTTGACGGCCAACAACCCTGCCCCACCGGCACTTTGTGTGGCCGAACCTTATAATCCTATGGCTGTGCGGAGTCCGGCATCTGGCGAAGATCATAGGGCATCGGCCTTGTCCGCACTCCGTTTCAGAAGTCAAGTCCATTCTTCGTCCCAAGCGCGCAGGAAAGCCATTTTTCTCGGCTCCAAAGCCCCGCGGCCTCATGCCAGCTTCAATGCCGAGGGTCAAGTGGAAACGCCAGCTTTCACCCTACACGGTCATGGGCGACATCAACTGGGCCGATCTCAAGGGCGACGGCCGGCCCCAAATTCTGGTGGCAACGAGCGATGACGGATACCTGCATTGCTTGAACGGCGATGGGACCGATTCCTGGGTCTTCCAGCAGAAGGGCGAAAGGCTGGCAAGCACGATCTCGGTCTGCGAGCCCCGGGCCGGGCACTCCACCAAGCTCATACTCGCTGCATCCAGGGCTTGGTTCCTCTTTGCGCTCAACCCGGATGGCACGGTAAGGTGGCGCCGATCCCTGCCGGCCTTCTGCATCTTCGGCGGGCCAACGGCCGCGGGACCGCCAGGTTCCCAGATGATACTCCACGGCGGCGACGGCGGTAGGCTGTTCTGTCTTGACCCCGACGGAAACCTTCTCTGGTTCTACCGGGCCGGAGGGCCAATCCATCAGGGGGCCTCCGCCGGCGATGTGGACGGCGACGGGCGGACTGAGATCTTCTTCGGCAGCCAGGACACCTATCTGTACAGCCTCCGCGATGATGGGAGCCTGAGGTGGAGGCACAAGACGCGCAGCATCGGGGACGGGATCGCGTCGAGGCCCATGCTCTGCGACATAGATCTTGATGGCAAGATCGAGGTCGTCTTCGGCTCGTGGGATCATCACGTCTACTGCCTGGATGCGGTGACCGGCCGGCCCAAGTGGGAGACGGAACTCAAAGGACGGATCCGCAGCGGGCTGTGCATGGCCGATCTAGATGGGGACGGCAGGCAGGAGATCCTCGTGGGAGATGCATTCGGGCTGGCCTGCCTCGGGAGCGACGGCAGATTGGTCTGGGAGTTCCGATCCGATGGAGAGGAGATCGTTGTGGCAGCGCCACCCATAGTTGGCGATGTGGACGGCGATGGACGGCCGGACGTGGTCTTCGGCACGCAAAGCGGCTTCCTCTATGCCCTGACCCACGAGGGCAAGCGCATCTGGAGCGTCCCCCTGGGGGAGGATCAGATCGAGGCAGCCCCCCTCATGGCCGACGTGGATAGCGACGGATATCTGGAGGTCGTCTACGGAACGTCGATGGGCCGGGTCGTGTGCCTGGGGACCCGCGCCCGCTCCGATCCCTCTCCGCCGTGGCCCATGGGAGGAAGAGGCCCCAACCTGAATCCCGCCCTCGTTCCACGGGGGGTCGGAAGGGGGATGGGGAGCACACTCACCCTGGGAGATCCGATGGCAGTTGAGGACGCAATCGACGGCGGCATCGCCATCACCCCGGGAAGGGAGTCGGTGGGGAACTCGGGCGTGAGGATATGGTGGGAGGTGCGGCCCGAGCACCACAGCCTCAAGGACGCATCGCCCCTTCATCTCTTCTTGGAATCATCCGATCCAGATCGGCCCGTGAAGGGCGAGCTTGAGGTTACGCGTCCTGGTGAACAGGGCGCTGCAACCGCCCTGAAGGCGATGCTATCCCCCCCAACTGGTAGCTTGGCTGTGGAGGTTGGCCTAGGGGATCTCCCGGCAGGACTGGAACGCGGCACAATCTCGGTCAAGTACAGTCCAGTCGCGGGGGAAACGGAGCATGGCCCCGAGCTTGGCATTCGGCGCATATCCCGGAAGGCTCTTGTGACCAGAACGAAGACCGTCCGCAAGGCCCTAGCTCAACTGGACAAGAAGGCGAGAAATCCGTGGGAGGATCTGACCAGGGACCTCGTCTACAAATGCCTGGCCTACGCGGAAACGGATGCGAAGGGGGAGGACATGGGTCGGGCCGAGACCATGATCTCGGAGGTTGAGGAGCGGATCGGCGAGAAGGGGTACAGCTGGGACCAGCCTGCCAAACCGCCTTCCCGGAGGGTGGCCCTGCGGGATGACGGCACAGTCCTCGTCGACGGCAAGCCCTTCTTCCCGTTGGGCCTGTACAACGTCAGCGAGGCCGCGGATGTGCGCAAGCTCGCCCAGCTGGGCTTCAACACGATCTTCAACATGGGGAGCGAGGAGTTCCTGGCCGCCTGCGATGAGACGAACATGATGGTGATCGCGCACGGCCCCGGGGAGAACATGCAGAACCTCTCCAGGCTCGCCAAGATCCGGAAGTACATGGAAGATCTCTACTCGCGCCCGAGCCTGCTGGCCTGGTACGTGGTGGATGAGCCCTCGCTCAGGAACGTGCCAGTCGAGGTGATCCGCAGGGCCTCGGATCTGGTGAAGATGATCGATCCGCACCATCTGACCCTGATCTGTGATGGCGCCCCGTACCGCAGCAAGCCCTACCAGAGCCTGGCCGACGTGGCGTCCCCGGCTCAGTACCCAATATGGAAGCAGCAGTCCGTCACGTTGGTCGCACGCTGCGTGGACGAGACGGTGGCCTCGATCAAGGACAGCCAGCCTCTGTGGTTCGTGGTCCAAGCATGGACGTGGAGGAACATAAGGTTCCCGACCGCCCAGGAGGAAAGGTGCATGACCTACCTGGCCGTCATCCATGGCGCCAGGGGGATCTCGTGGTATGCCTACAAGTACCCCAACAAGGAGGTGCTGATGTCAGTCTATGAGGACGCCCCCCAGCTCTGGGAGGAGGTCGTGCGCGAGGTCAGGGAACTAAATGAGCTTGCGCCCATCCTCGTCGGAAGACGACCCAAGGTTCACGTGGAGGAGAAGGGCCTGGGGCGGCTTGACTGGTGCATGGTCGAGAAGGACGGCCAAGTGCTTCTGATGGCATGCAACCCGGGCAAGGTCGAGGTCACCCATGCATTCGACGTTGGCGAGATTCAGGAGGTGCAGGTACTCTGGGAAGGACGTTCCATCGGCAGGATCCGAGGGACCCTGCAGGATACATTCGCGCCCATGTCCGTCCGCGTCTACCGGGGAAGAAGGCCAAAGGGCCAGCGGGTCACCTGACCCTCCTGTACTCCGTCCGGCCCATGTAGAAGAGCTTCGCGTAGGCCCAGAAGCGAGGATCCCTCTCGCCCCGCCCGCGCAGGTCGAACTTCAGGACCTGGAAGGACTTGGGGGCAAGGTGGAAGGCCTGAACTCCCGGCGCCATCTCAGCGAGGGAGTAGTCCCCGACCTCATCCGGTGACCAGTATTCCATTGGCACGATGAGGGCCACGCCGCCGTCCACCCTCTCATTGTAGGGGTTCTCGATGCGAACGGACACACCATTGGCCTCTTGGAAGATCGACCAGGTGAGCGCCCTCTCGATCTGTACCTTGAGAACGTCCTGGTACACCGACCCGCCGCCGGCGTAGGTCAGCTTGCTCTGCTCGCCGATCTCGATGACGTCCTCGTAGGTCTGGCCGTCGTGGCTGAGCCTGGCCCTGAACAGTCCGGTCCTCCTGATGCCCGAGAAGGAGAGGATGACATCATACGATCTGTGGCCCAGAGGAGGCACCTCGTACCAGATCGTCTCCGGCTGAACCCGCCAGCCCTCCGGGGCCTCCAGAACGGCGTGGCCCACTATGGTCTGGTCAACGTAATTGTTCACGACGTTGACCGAGACCCGGTTGATCGTCGTTCCCCTTCCGCCCGCCTCCGTGACCGGGGAGCCCTGAATCGAGATGGCGACGGCCTGATAGCCGATGGGAGCCGGCCCCAGGTTCTCCCTCCAGTACCGGGTGTAGACCGGCTGCACGACCTCTGCCACTTCCGGGCCGGCAACCCGCTTCTCCCCTGTGGGGACGGGCTTCAATTCGAACGTCTCGATCGAGAAAGGCTCAATTGTCACAGTGAACGAGTTGTTCCGGACCTCAAGGGATGAGAGGCGGTTCTCCAAGGGATCGGTCCTCCACGCGCCTTCCAGGGGCACCGATGATCTGAAGGTCGCCTCCACGCGCCTCCCCTCCGCCTCGTAGACCCTGATGATGATCCCCCTGGATGCGTCCGAACCCCGCGCCTGGAACGCGGCAACCGGGTTCCCGACGGGCTTGCAGGCCACGACCACAACGTTGTCAGTGGAAACCTGCATGAACGAAAGCACCGGCGGCAGGACGCCCTTGTGGGGGGTTGCCTGCACGCAGAGAAGGGGCAGGTTGTACTCCCACCCGAGTCGGTAGGATCCTGCCTCCCGCCAGCTCCCGCCGTGGGGGTAGAGCGCGTAGTGGAAGACATGGTCCTTCCTCTCCGGGATGAACTCCTCCTCAAGGTGGATCCGCGACCAGTTGGATGTGTGCGTCAGGAAGAGGGACATCGTTCCGTCGGGCTCGACGGTGTTGGCCATATTCCCCCTGTTCAGAACGCTCACGCCGTAGTCCTCGACCTGCACGGGGCCGATGTGGTTTGCGTGATGGGGGATGATCAAGTCCCCGGACCGCAGCCCATCGACGAGGAAGTCGACCGCCTTCTCCATGGATTGGGGATCGCTGGCCTCTATGATGAGCACGGGCACGGAATCCCAGCCAGCCGGGGCGTTGCGATCGGACAGGACCAGAAAATCGAAGCCCAGCCTTCGCACCCTGTCGGTGAATCCCTCCAGAGAACCCTTGTCAAGGCCCCTGAGAAGGGAGATGGAGTAGGAGTTGTTGGCCCCGACTCCCATCGAGATCCTGAAGTTGGTGTTGGGAAGGTCTTCGTTCCTGCCGGCGGCCTCGGTGGAGTCCAGATGGGGCAGATTCCCCCTCCTCGGGGCGTCATCATCATCGAACCACGGCGTGGTCAGGACGCCTCTGCTAGCCAGGGCCCTCTGGAGATGGGTGGATGTGATCTGGATCTCCTTGGAGTGGGGCATGACAAGCAGAACTGAGCCCAGCGGGCAGGAGGAGACGGTGCGGGCCTCGTAGTCCACGAAGCGGATCTTCGTGGTGGAGCCATGGTCGAAGAAGTTCTGGGATGAGTGTATGACGCAGTCCGAGTATGCATCGCCGCGCCACGTCTTGTAGTCGAATGACTTCCTTCCCCGGTGCTTCACGATCGCGCCGAACCTCTCCTCGTACGTGGGCGCTGCACCGGCAAGGCTGGTCGGAAAGAGGGCAACGAAGAGGTCATCCCTCCCGCGATAGTCCCTAATCTCGGTTGTGAACTCTATGCTCTTCAGCCCCTTCCGGAGGACTATCTGGCGGAGGAGTTCACAATACTCACCCAGCCTGCCCGCCACCTGGATCCTGGACGCAGGGCCGCATTCCTGGACGCTCACCTCGGCTGGAAAGGCCGCCGAGAACATCGTCTCGCCGGTCGTGTAGAGCTCCCAGGAGGGCTCGTTCCGGTCGTTCTTCTCCTTCAGGATGGCGATCTCATTGCCCAGATGCGGACCGCCCGCCGGAATGACCTCCTTGCCAAGCTCCTTGTCCAGGATGCTGGAAATGCCGCCTCCCCTGCTGGGGTCGACGGTGACCTTGTAGAACTG
>Ga0172364_10005553_pt1 | contig 10041 bp, 5 predicted proteins | sample LakKivSesite10cm_FD_114545 | JGI IMG/M metagenome (GOLD analysis project Ga0172364, IMG submission 114545) | Sediment microbial communities from Lake Kivu, Rwanda - Sediment site 10cm | ecosystem: Environmental > Aquatic > Freshwater > Lake > Sediment | place: Rwanda: Western Province, Lake Kivu... | reverse complement strand
TCAATTTTATTAAACTTAAAAAAATAAATTTATATATATTTTTTAAATTATAAAAATATTTTTTTACATTATTTATAAAAAAACGTATTTAAAGATAATTTATTAATAATATATATACTCAAATTTTTTTTTATAATATTATAAAAAAAAAATAAAAAATATTTTACACAGATAATCTATATGCAAAATAATGTTTCATTATAATTAATATTTTTTATATATTATTACATCAATTTATAAAATATTTTTATACATTATTTATTAAAAACGTATTTAAAGACAATTTATTAATAATATATATACTCAAAATTTTTTTTTATAATATTATAAAAAAAAAAGTTAAATATTTTACAAAGATAATCCATATGCAAAATTTGAATATTTTTATATCAATTTATAAAATATTTTTATACATTATTAATAAAAAAACGTATTTAAAGACAATTTATTAATAATATATATACTCAAAATTTTTTTATAATATTATAAAAAAATTAATAAAATATTTTACAAAGATAATCCATATGCAAAATAATATTTTTATTATAATAAATATTTTTTATCTATTTATATATCAATTTATATAAAATTTTTTTACATTATTTATAAAAAAACGTATTTAAAGACAATTTACTAATAATATATATACTCAAAATTTTTTTATAATATTATAAAAAAATTATTAAATATTTTATAAAGAAAATCCATATGCAAAATAATTAGTTAAAAATTAAATAATCATAATAAGAATCATTTTAATAATATTAAGTAAAATTTCTTTGCGTTGAGAATGATTATTACGAAAAATTTTATAAGCTTCTTCAAAAGAAAACCATTTAATATCACTAACCTCTCTATATTGATCTGAATCATTACTATGAGATATTAAACTAAAATCATTAGAATTATATTCACCAATAAAATAATTATTTTTATATTTAGAACCAATAAGTGAAGTATAATTTTCAAAAACAGGAAATATATCTAAAATATCAAGACAATCTATATTAACATTAGTTTCTTCATTAAATTCTCTAAGAGCACAATCAAGATCAAGTTCCTTATATTTTCTTCTACCTTTAGGAATACCCCATTCAGGTTCATTAAAAGGTGATACAAAATTTAAAAGTAAATTAAAAAAATTATTTTCAACTAAAAAATTATGCTTATTTAATGAAGAAATATAATCTTTTTTAAAATTTTTATCTTCTCCATTCCATAAATAAATCCATAAATCTTTAAAACTATTTTTTTTTATTAATTTTATTTCATCATTTGTCATATTATATAATAATTCTTTAAGATGATCTATATTATTAGGTATATATCTACCCCTTATATACTCTACAAATGATAATGAATGTCTTCTTCTTATAAGAAGAATTTTAAGATTTTTTAATAAAAAATTTTTATTAGACATATGCTGATTAAATTTAATGATATTAATTTCTTTATTAAGAAGTTTTTTAATAGAAAAATTATTTAAATGAAGACAAATAATACCATGACTCAGAATAGGATGAATACAATTCTTAAATTTATGACCTTTATTATTACAATTTACACAATATGTATTATATTTTTTAATATTTTTTTTATCAGAATCAGAATCAATATTATTATTATCATTCATACTTAAATTAGAAAAATAATTATTAATTAAATCATTCGTTATATTATCTAATTCTTTTGAATCATTTATTAAAACTTTTTCAAAAAGTTTATCATTATTATCATTAACAAGATTAATAAGGTTATTATGGTTTAAATAATTATTCATACAACAGAATACCAAAAGGGTAACAATTAATATATTATAAGAAATAACTTTTAAATATATTTATGTTAAATAAAAATATATAATATTTCTAAATTTATATTATAGTATTTATAAAATATTATGAAAAAAGAAAGAGAAAAAATAAAAAGTAAAGAAGAAAGTAATATAAAAAATGATTTTATGTATTATCCAGAATTAACAGAAGATGATTTTGAAAAGAAAATATTTTTAAAGAAAGAATTTAATGATTATATGGTTAAAAAAGATAAAAAATCAATGGAAGAATTATGCCAACCACAAAAATTTGAATTATTTAATCAACAAAAATTTTTAAGAAATTTTATATCAACAGAAACACCTTATAATGGAATATTATTATTTCATGGAGTAGGAGTAGGAAAGAGTTGCACATCGATATCAATAGCAGAAGGTTTTAAAAATATATTAAAATTATATAAAAAAAAGATATTAATAATTTCTTCAAAAGATATATCAGAAAATTTTAAAAAAACAATTTATGATATAGATAAAGATGATGTAAAAGAAAGGAAAGATGATATCGTTCAATGCACAGGAAATACATATATGTTAGGAGATGAAGATAGACATTTAACATTAGAACAAAAAAAGAGAAAAATAAAAAGAGAAATAAGTCAGCATTATCAATTTATTTCATATTTAGCTTTTGCTAATCTAGTAAAAAGAAAAAGTGGATGGGATGGAAGAATGAAAGATTTAACTGAAGATAAAATACGTTTAATCAGAAAAGAATACTCAAATAGAGTAATTATAATAGACGAAATTCATAATATAAAATCTAAAAAAGCTTTAGGAATAAATAAAGATAAAATATTAGAAGAAGTAATAAAAATAGGTGATAACAACAAATTAATATTAATGTCTGCAACTCCTATGTTTGATAAACCTGAAGAAATAGTCTATATTCTTAATCTACTATTATTGAATGATAAACGAGAAACAATTAATAAATCTGAAATATTTACAACTGATGGTAATCTTAAACCTAATGGTGAAGATATTTTAAAAGAATATTCTAAAGGATATATAAGTTATATAAGAGGTGAAGATCCAAGAACATATCCTTTAAGAATATATCCAAAAATAGCGGAAATACCAAAAATAAAATTTGATATTAATGGAAGAAAATTAAATGATAATGATAAAATAGAATTTATAAAAATAATAGATTGTCCTATGAGTATGAATCAATATGATTATTATAAACTAAATTTAAACAAAGAAATAAAAAATAATAATGATAATAATGATAATAATAATATTGAAAAAAATTCATCTAAAGAAATTAATAATCAAAATATTGAAAATGATGAAAATAATGAAGATGATGAAGATGATGAAAAAACATCAGGTGAAGCAAAATTAATACAAATATGTAATATGGTATTTCCTACAAAAGATGGAGAATTAACATATGGAAAAAGAGGTTTTAATGCAAAAGAAGGGAAAGAAGGAGCATTTTATATATCATCAAAACAAACACAAAAAAAATTAACAATTCGATTTAAATATGAAAAACATAGTATTTTTAATTATGGAAAAAAAAATGAAGTTCCATTTTTAGATATAGGATATATAGGTGATTATTCAAGTAAAATAGAAGAAATAATAAATATAATATTAAAATCAAAAGGACCCATTATAATATATTCACGATATATTTGGGGTGGATTATTACCATTAGCATTAGCTTTAGAACAGAATGGTGTTCAAAGATATTTATTTAGTGGAGAACAATCATTATTAGAATATTCTCCTAATAAATTAGGTGGTGGTGGTTTAGGAGAACCAAGAGATTATTATGATGGAACAAAATTTAGTAACTATAAAGATAAATCAAGACCATTTAAAGTAGCAAAATATGCTTTAGTAATAAAAAGAGGTATTGACAGTGATTTAGTAAGAACAAGTCCTCAAAGAGTAGCAGAAATAATAAATAGATCATCAAATGCAGATGGTAATGAATTAAAAATAATACTAGGAACAAATGTAATCTCAGAAGGTATTGATTTTAAAGGTATTAGACAAATACATATCATGGAACCATGGTATAATTTATCTAAAAATGAACAAATAATAGGAAGAGGTGTTAGAAACTGTTCTCATGTAAAATTACCACCTGAAGAAAGAAACGTAGAAATTTACCAATATACAGCAACAATACCCAATAAAATTAAACAAAAAGATACAAAAGAAGCAAAAATGGAAACAATAGATTTAAAAAATTATAGATTAGCAGAAATGAAAGATAGAAAAATAAAGAGAATTGAAAGAATATTAAAAGAAAATTCAATAGATTGTAACCTATTTAAAGAATTAAATAATCCAACAGTAAATAAAAAAATAAAATTAAAAACAGCAAGCGGATTAAAAATAAAGAAAAAAATAGGTTTCGAACCATACTCAAGACAATGTGAATATATGAAAGATTGTAATTATTCATGTTCTTATAAAATTGGTGATAGATATAAAATTAATAAAGATACTTACAGCATTGAATTCGCTAAAGATGAAATAAATAAAACAAAAAAAATAATAAAAAATATTTATAAGAGAAATTTCAGTTATCAAATAAATAATATAATAGATGAAATAAGAAAAGAAATACCAAATATAGAAGATATATATATATTTAAAGGGATAGATGATATGATAAAAAATAAAGAAATATTATATGATATATATGATAGAGAAGGATATTTAATATATAGAGGTGATTATTATATATTTCAACCAAAGGATTTAATCATAGAAAATATGCCTATGTATTATAGAGAACATCCAAAAGATTTTTATAAAAGAAAAATAAGTGTATTAGATCATATAAGAGAAAATAAAAATGATTTAGAAAATAATAATAAAATAAATACAATTGATAATATAAATAATAAAATAATAGATGAGATCAAATTCATAAAAAAAAATTATTCAGAATTTATAGAAGAATATATACCGAAAAAATACCAGGATTTTATAATATTTAGTTATTTATTAGATAGAATAAATAGTAAAAATATATTGAATATATTAAAAAGTTTATTAATAGAAAAAATAGAAAATATAGAAATGTATAAAGAATATTTTAAAGATATATTAATTATTGATAAAGATATAAAAGGATTTTTATATGAAGAAAAAGAGTATTGTTTAACAGAAGGTATAGTAAAATTATGCACAGAAAAATATAAAAATAAATTATTAAATAAATTAAAAGAAATAAGAGATAAAAGAGAATATAATGAAGTATATGGATATGTATCACCAGATAAGAAATTTAAAATATTAGATTATAGAAAGAGCACAAAAGCATTAACGAAAAAACAGAAATTATCAAAAAGATCAGAAATAACAGGAAGAGTTTGTGGAACGATATTAATAGATGGTTTAGTAGATCTTTATAAAATATTAAATATAAAATTAGATAATGAAAAAAAGAAAACAAAAATATGCACAATTATAGAATTAATGATGAGATATAAAAATATAACTGATAAAGTAAAATGGTTCAAAAATAATTTTTAAACATTTGCATACTAAAAATAAGAAAATCTATATATAAATATTGAGTAAATTAAATATCCAAAAATAAAAAAATAAAAATTAAAAAATTGATTATAAAAAGAAAAGAATATATTATTATATAATAATATAATAATAGTATAATGGATACTAAATATTCAACTGATAATATATATAAAGAATTGACAATGTGTAAAAAAATATATATAGAACCAAAAGATTTAAAGAAAAATTTAGATGAAATAATAAAAATAAATTTAATAAAGGAATTTGAGAATAAATGTATAACAGAAGGATATGTAAAAGGAGATTCAATAGAATTATTAAGAAGAAGTTTAGGATCAATACAAAGTAGTAATTTTAAAGGAACAATAGTATATACAGTTGTATTTAAAGCAAAAGTTTGTAATCCATTAAATGGATCAGTTATAAAAGTAAGAGTAGAAGATATAAATAAATTAGGTTTATTAGGGAAAAATGGACCAATATCTGTTATAATACCTAGAGAATATACAGAAGATAAATTAATATTTAAAGAAATAAATATTGGAAATGAAGTAGATGTAGAAGTATTAGGTAAAAAATATGATTTAAATGGATCAGTAATATCAGTAGTTGGAAGATTAAATAATAATATAAAGAAAAAAATAATAAAAATAAAAAAAAATGAAGAAGTTCCATATACAAAAGAATCAGAAATAAATGAAGAAAAAGAGAATGTAGTAATGAATACAAAAATGAATAAACAAAATAAAAGAAATACAACAAATAAGAAAAATCAATCAAAAGAAAAAGAATTAAATAAAGAAATAACAAAAAAATCTAAAAAGAAAACAGAAAAAAAACCTAAAGAAGAACAAGAAGATAATCAAGAAAATATAGAAGAAATAGCAGAAGAGAATGAACAAGAATTTACAGAAAATGCAGAATTAAAATATGAACAACAAGAAGAAATAGAAGAAGAAGAAGGGGAACCAGAAACAGAAGAAGAAGAATATAATATAGATACAGATAATGAAGAACAAGAAGGAGGAAATTATTCAGATATGGAAGATTATTTAGATGAATATTAATCAATGAATAAAAAATTGTTTAGTTTTATAAATAAATATATTATTATAATAAATATATTTATTTACTACAATGGAAATATTAGATGAAGATAAATTAAATAGATTAGATAATGAAAATTATATTTTATTAAATATAAAAAATTTAACGAAATACCAATTAATAAATATTTATGATTTTTTAAAAAAAACAGAACATATAGTAACAGAAAATAGTAATGGAGTATTTTTTAATTTAAAATTATTATCAAAAGAAGAATTATTAAAATTAAAAGAAAAAATAATAATATTTTTAGATTATAATAAAGATATAAAAGATAGAGAAGATGAGAGAGAAAAAGAGATAAATAAAATAAATATAAATAGAATACCAAATCAGTCAGAAACAGAAGTAAATAATATTCAAAATAATAATGATATAAATGAAATAAAGAAAATAGATAATAGAAGAAAAGGAAGAATAAAAGAAGATTATATGATGGTAGGAGATAAAATAGTTTTAAAAAAAATAAAGACAAAATATTCAGGATTGAGAGCAAAAATATTAAAATCATATAAAGATATAAGCCAACAAAATGTTTTAATAAATTTACAAGATAAAAAGAAAAATATAATAGAAGAAGTAGATAATGAAATAGAATATGAATATATAGAGAATGAGGAAGAGATTGATAACGATAGTGATGATGAAATAAATGATGATAATTATGATTCAGAAAATAATGAAGATGATATTGATTCAGACTTAGAAGAAAATGAAATAATAGATGGTGAAACAGAAGATATTTTAGAAATAACAAATAAATTATCTGAAAAAGAAATAAATATAGACAAAAAGAATGAATCAGAAAATAAAAAAGATACTGAAATAAAAAATGAACTAATTAAAAAAAACAATGAACAAATTAATAAAAAAAAGAAAAAATAATAAAAAAATTGAATAAAAAAATAATTATAAAGACAATATAATAAATATTATTAATAATGTTAGCAATAGATGAATTATTAAGTAGTTTAACAAATAATATAAAACAACATAAATTTAATATAAAAGATATTTTAAATTTAGAAAAAGGAATAAAGAAAACAAATAATAATAGAGAAACAATAAATAAAATATATTTTAAAAATAAATATGATATAACAATGGATGATACAAATATAGTAACAGTTTTTAGTAGAACAAAAGAACCATTTATAGAATCATTATTAAATATTATGTTTATTGGTTTTTATAAATTATTAGAAACAGAAAAATTAAATAAAATAATTGAATTTAAAAGAAAATTAGGATTCAGTTTAAATGAATATATAAAAACAAATATACATGAATATTTTTTAAAAAAATATAAAAGACTAGACATACAAAAACAATTATTATCTGAAAATAATAAAATAAATAATTATACTAAACCAACAAATGAATTATTAAATTATATAGCTGATTATTTTGATATAAATATTTATATATTTGAAATAAGTGAAAATAATACAATTGATAATATAATAGCAGCATTATCTAAAAAAAAAATAATAGATTGGAAAAAACCAACCATATTTATAAATAGAGAAATAAAAACAAATAAATACATAGCATTAATAGATAGAGAAAATAAATATATCATAAATCAAAAATATGAAAAAATATTAGAAAAATTATATGATATAATCATAGAAGAAAATTATAAAAATATATTAAATAATGAAGAAATAGAATATGAATATAATGAAGAAGAAGATAATGATATAAATGAAGAGAATATTAATAAAAATGAAAATAAGAATGAATTGAATGAAAATGAACTAAATGAAAATGAAATAAATGAAAATGTAGATGAAAATGAAATAAATGAAAATGATGATAAAAATGAATTAAATGAAAATGAAGATGAAAATGAAATAAATGAAAATGAAGATGAATTAAATCAAGATGAACTAAATAAAAATGAAGAAAAGAATGAAAATAAAAATGAAGAAAAGAATGAACTAAATGAAGATTTGAATAAAGAAGATAAAAAGATAGAGAAAGATATATTACAAAAAAAATTAAATAATATGAAATTAATAGAATTGGTAGAAGAATGTAAAAAATATAATATAAGTGAATTAAAAGAGTCAGAAAAAACAAAAAAAATGATAAAAAAAACAAAGAATGAACTAATAAATGAATTATTCAATATAATGGAGTAAAAATAAATAAAATATTTTATAAAAATTTTAATTAAATTAAAAAAAATTTAATTAAAAAATAAGAAAAGTTAAGAAAAGTTGTAATGATAATAATGTATTTAAAAAATATAATATAATAATATAAAGATTGATCGATATGGAAATATCTAAGAATAATTATAATAAATTAGTAGAAATAACAGAAGAATATAAAAATAATAAAGATTATGAATTAGAGAGTAGAATATATAATTCAAAATTTAAGAATAAAGATAACAAAGATAATTTGATAAATACAATATCTTATAATAGATTTATGAATGTATTAAATTATTTTATAAAGACAGAAGAAGAAGGAGGAATGGGTAAGAAATATGATATATTATATACATTAAGGACAACAAATAGATCAACAAATGTAAGATTAGAGATAGAAGGTATAGATGAGATAAAATTATATTGGGTAAAGAATAAATTAACAAAAGATATAAAATATAAATATGTTGAGAAGAGTAAAAAAGAGATAATAGATATAGAAGATTATAATTTAAGATTTTGTTTAAATAGAGAGAAATTAATAAATAAAACAGATGAAGAGAATGAAGAAAATATAAAGAGAACAAATGATAAAACAGAGAATAAAATGATAAGATATAAGAATACATATAGAATATATTATGATAGTTGTAGAATAGATATGAGTATAGTAAAGATGGGTGAGTATAGAGATTTTAAAGAATTTGATTTTAATATGGTTCCTATATATGAAATAGAAGTAGAAGCGAATAATAAAGGAGTAGAAAAAAAGAAAATAGTAGAAGAATTATTAGAAATAAATGGAACAATAATAATGCTATTACAAGGAGGAAATGAATTAAAAAAAGTAACAGAGATAATAGAAAGTTATAAAGATTACAATAAATTAATTGAAATAAATAAAAGCAAAGAGAATAATAATAGGAATTTTATTCAATCAGAATTTATAGCAGCAAATCCAGTATCATTAAGTAAATCCAATTTAAGAGATACAAAAGAAGGTATAAGTATATTAAATGATTATGCAGTAACAATAAAGGCAGATGGTGAAAGACATTTATTATATATAAATAAAGAAGGTTCAGGATATTTAATAGATGTAAATTTATTATTTAAACCAATAAAATTAGAAGAAACAAAAGAATATAAAGAAACAATAATAGAAGGAGAATGGGTTGAAGATGATAACATATATTTACCATATGATATTTTATATTATAAAGGACAAGATATAAGATCAAATCCATTAGAAGTAAGTAGCACAGATAAAAAAACAGGAAAGAAATCAAGATTAAATTATTTAAAGGAAGTAATAAATAAGATAAAAAGTGAAGATATGATAATATTAATGAAAGATTATTTATTTGGAAGTGGAGAAAAGATATTTGAAAATATAAAATATTTATGGGATAATAGAATGGAAGCATC
>Ga0172364_10005552_pt1 | contig 10041 bp, 8 predicted proteins | sample LakKivSesite10cm_FD_114545 | JGI IMG/M metagenome (GOLD analysis project Ga0172364, IMG submission 114545) | Sediment microbial communities from Lake Kivu, Rwanda - Sediment site 10cm | ecosystem: Environmental > Aquatic > Freshwater > Lake > Sediment | place: Rwanda: Western Province, Lake Kivu... | reverse complement strand
TGGAGGCGTTCATCCGGTCTCTGAAGGCCGGCCACCGGAGGACGACGGGTAGGGCGAGCTGCCAGGGCTTCATCCTCCGCTACGGCGCGTATCTGGCGCTGCTTGATCGCTCGGTCTCTCAGCGTGATGTTCTGGGCTGGTTCCAGCTCGTGGGGTGGTTGGAGTTTCGTCGTTGCTTCTTGGGGGTTAGGGGCTTCAGGGTAGGCGCTGGCCTCAGACGCGTTGTGTCTGGGGACCTAGGCGGTTTTCTCCGTTCCCTGGAGCTTGACTGGGCCAGGGCCGCTTGATGGTAGGTGTGTTTGTTTTCTAGTTAGAGTACGGCTGGTCGAGTTCTGGGTGCTTGTTTGCGGTGTACTTGGCGTCGTCTCGAACATATTTACGAACCAAGTCAATGACTTTGTATGTTGGTTATGGACATATGGTTTTTTTTATACTCTATTTATAATATCACCTTTTCTATTTCAGGTATCAGTATTAGTTCAATTATTTCATTTATTGCTTTTAATATATCCTTAGGCGTATATTTATTATTATCTAAATAAAAATCAATATCCCCTTTTTTAAAAGAAATAATTGTTTTTGAGAGAGCCATTAAAGAGGTTGTATCCCAATCATTAAATAAGGGATGATTTTTTAAACTCAAAAAAAATTTCGCCGCAAGTTCTTGTGCAAATATTTCTCTAATATTTGAACGTAACATTTATTTGTTAACATATCTTTGCATCAAATTTATATTTTATGATTTACGAAAAGCAGATAACGAAATCAATTACAGTCGGTTCTCATAAAAAAAGTCAGGATAAATCAATTAAATCTGGTAAATAAAACGCGGTTGCCGAGCATACTGCCTATGTCTGTTACAAAGACCACTATATAGGCGGTCCCTCTCATGATATTCAAATTTTTCAGCTGACAGTTTCTTTTTATGATTTTTCATTTACCGTAATACCTTTCAGCCTAATTAAAAAATGTCTCTGACATAATATTGCCTTTCAAGATGCACCGGTTTCTATTTTTTCATTGATTGGTCCGCCAAGAATCCCAGTCTTTTTGAAAAACCAAATCTTTACCTCGTCGAGCAGGAATGTCGCTGAGAAGACAGCTCCGAAAACCCCCAGCACAAAGGCTACAGGGACGGCGGCCATAAAAATGCCTAAGATGGCGATGGCGGATACGAAAACCATGTCGCCAACAGTGACTGCGATGACGTACCGACTAGGCGCAAAAGACCAGAAATGGTCTCGTATACGAGTCATGTAAATTGTCGCCTGAGCGGAATAAATCAGGTAAATAAACATCAGCGTCTGGATCTGAGATACCAAGAGATTCAGTACATTCAGGAATATCCAAAGCATAGCGAACGCCAAGGCAAGCCAGCCAGCTGCGAGGATACCCGCAATCTTGGCAATCTCTCCTACATTCCACCGCTCGGGTACTGGTGAGACCCAAGCCTGGTCAGTCCCAAGTGTAAGAGTCACAAGGTCGTTTAAAACAACTATCAGGACGATCAAGAACAATGGCACCACGAATATGCCAGTCATAACATAGCCTATAGTAAGCAGAGCAGCAAGCTCCACAGTCCTCGCAATCTTGGTGATGGTCCATGTCAGCATCCGGCGGTATACACGTCGGCCACCTGAGACTACATTGATGATGTCCTGAAGCCCCGGGCGGGTCATGACAACCTTCGCCGAGGCCTTGGCAACATCCGATGCGGAGCTGACTGCAATCCCTACTTCCGCCTGCCTGAGTGCCGGGGCGTCGTTTATGCCGTCACCAGTCATGCCGGTGACTAAATGGGCTCGCTGGAGAGCTTGCACAATGCGGAACTTATCCTCAGGGTAAATGTTGGCAGCACAATCATACATAAGTGGATCCTTCAGAGTGGCATCCAAATCGCCTATGCGATCGCCCAGACCTACTTGATGGCATACTGCCTGCGCTGTCGCTGGAGTGTCTCCAGTTATCATCATCACCCTGATGCTGAGTCCATGCAGGGCCTTCACGAGAGCTTCAGCATCCTCTCTGGGCGCATCGGCGAGCGCCACTAGTCCCCGTAGTTTAAGATGATTCTCAGAGCCCGCTGCAACCGCCAGTACACGGGCTCCGCTGGTAGACAGTTCTTCGACATACTCCATTAGTTTAGGCATTGGCTCAGCGAGCTTTTCAAGGACCATCGGAGAGCCCATAACGACATTGAGGGGCTGTCCCTCCCAGTCAATGTATGCCTCAGAATACTTTGTCGCTGGGTCGAAGGGGATGAACTTCTTTCGTCTTATCTCATGCAGCGACCTTTGTTTCGCTTCATTAAGGATTGCCATGTCAAGCGGATTCTGCGTTGACTCGTCTGAGGCAGCGGCTGCCCAGCTTAAAACATCGTCCTCAGACTCCCCCGAGAAGGGGGCGAGGGTGTATATCGTCTGCCGGTTCTGCGTCAGCGTCCCGGTCTTGTCCACGCATAAAACTTCCATCGTCGCTGCCTCCTGAATAGCGGTCAGTCCGGTAACAAGGGCGCCTTCCTTCGCAAGCCTCCTGGCTTCGAGCGCGTTCGCTACTGTGAAACTCGCCGGCATGGATACAGGGATGGTAGCAATTACCAAAACAATCACAAACGGTATGAGCTGAATCAAGTCTGACTGGTTCCACAGGGCAGACCCGATGAGCACCACCGTGAGCATTGCGTCTATATACGCCAGATAGCGCACAACCGTGAAGAGAAGCTGCTCGAGGTGTCCGGGTGACTTGGCAGTCCTGACCAGCTCGGCAGTTTTGCCATAGTAGCTCTTTTTTCCGGTCGCTGTTACTGTTCCTGTAGCTTCGCCTCGACAGACAGTTGATCCCGAATAAATAATTTCGCCATTGGTCCGTGTTACGGCAGCCGACTCGCCCGTAAGTACGGATTGGTCGACCTCCACCGTTCCGTCGTTGATTGTGCAGTCAGCGGGTATGATGTCGCCCATTTTGACACGGATTTCGTCACCTGGGACGAGCTCTCGCGCAGGCATGAACTGCCAATAGGCATCTCGGCGCACCCGTGCGGTTACTTGGAGATGGCTGCGTAGGTAGCCCAGCGCTGTCTTGGCTCGGAGCTCATTGGTTTCTCCGACGAGGGCGCTGAATACTAGCAGAACAAATATGATCGACGCCTCAACCCATTTGCCTAGAATTAGTTCAAGCAGGATCGCAGCTTCGAGTATCCAAGGAATTGGGCCCCAGAGGCGTTTCAGGGTGCCTTGAATGGTGCTGTGTTTCTCTTCCTTAATTTCGTTGTAACCGTATTCGGCAAGACGTTCCTCTGCTTCCGCCTTAGATAGTCCTCCTGCCTTTTTATCAATGTTTAATTTTCCTTCCATTCTTCCAATCCTCTTATATTCATCCTAGTTTTCCTAATCGAATGATTTGAAGTAGAAGCTATCAGCTTGCGTTTCTGAGACGCAGGCAGTTAGAGGGCGAGCCTCATCGCCCATAAGGAGTAAAACTCCAGCGTCATTTATACGTTTTCGCAAAGAGATTTGATATTCGATGATCTGATATTATTCCTGTAGAGGTCGCTGAGATTTGAACGAAAACCATTTGAGGGTGATCAACAGTAGTTTCCGCCTGATCGAGGAAGAGCTCAGGCTGCTCAGGTACGAGCTGATTCAGGACCCAATGAGCCAAAAGACAATATTCTATAATGTTGCTTACGACCTTTCGCGGAACAGGAAGAAAAAAGTGCTGGGAAAAATTGAGGCACTACTTGAGGAGTTGAAGCGTATAGGAGCAGAACTAGGCCTAGAGGTCGTCGAAGTTAACCTATCCAAGAGGATTATGATTGTGGAAAGCCAGATCTGGGTCCTACTGGAGGAACTAGAGCCAAAGAGGCTACGAGGATACGGTGACCTATCCGATAAGGAGGCCGAAAAGTTCCATCAACAGATCCAGAACCTGGTCAGGATGGCTTCATTAAACTGAAAAAGCTGCATTGTTGCCAGACTCCTTACCTATCGAGATTCTCTTCGATCCTCAGAAGTTCATTATACTTCGCTGTTCTTTCACCACGCGCAGGCGCACCCGCCTTCAGGTACGGGCTTCCGACAGCCACGGCGAGGTGTGAAATGAAGGCGTCGTCGGTCTCACCAGAACGATGGGATACAACTGTGGCGAGGCCAGCAGAGTCGCAGTAGTGTATGGCTTCGAGAGTCTCCGTCACTGTTCCAATCTGATTTAATTTAATCAGCACGGCGTTACTTGAGTGGTGTTTAAGCCCATTTTCGATGAGACTTCTATTCGTCACATAGATGTCGTCACCAATTATTAGTACACTGCCGCCTATCCTTGATGTCAGTGCCGCGAAATCGCTGAAGCCTTCCTCATGAAAAGGATCCTCTATGGTCCTCAGCGGGTACCTTGACGAGAGGTCTACATAGTATTCGAGAAGCTCGCCCGGGGATAACTGCCCTCCATCGATCCTGTAAACCCCTTTCTTTGCGTCATAGAAGTTCGTGGCAGCGGAGTCTATACCCAGCTTAACGACCGAATCATCGTATCCCGCCTCCGTGACGGCCTTGGTGATGGCGTCGAGGGCCTGCTCCGACTTGTCCACTGGTAGAGCGTAGCCGCCTTCATCGCCGACATTGGTGGCTGTCGGACCATACTTGTTCTTAAGGACGTTCTTCAGGGAGTGGTAGACCTCTGCGCACACCCGGAGGGACTCCTCGAAGCTGTCTGTTCCTAAGGGTTCGATGAGGAACTCCTGCACAGCTAGGTGGGTGCCCGCATGCGCGCCTCCGTTGATCACATTCATCATGGGACAAGGCAAGCTATACTGATCCTTTGTAGAGATCCGCCTGAACAGCGGCTCCCCCTTGACCAAGGCGGAGGCCCTCATAGCGGCCATAGACACTGCTAACATCGCATTAGCGCCCAGCGTGGATTTGTTAGCGGTGCCATCTAACTCGATCATAGCTTTGTCGATCCCTTGCTGGTCGTGGCAGAAGGCGCCGACTATGCGGGGCCCGATGATTTCCCGGATGTTGCGAACAGCTTTTAGGACGCTCTTGCCCCCATAGAGCCTTTTTTCACCATCTCTTAGCTCAAGAGCCTCATGGGTGCCAGTCGACGCCCCGGCTGGGACTGCTGCTCTGCCGATTACACCGCTCCAAGTCTTAACCTCGGCCTCAACGGTTGGGTTCCCACGCGAGTCTAGGATTTGTCGCGCGAACACATCTTTGATCTCCTCTGGACGATGCGCCGTCTTCATCACGCCTCTGTTAGTCGCGAAACTGAATACGATTTTCCTTTATGCACTATTTAGTTTAACTAGGTTTCTTCGATGTTCTCATATTTGATGGCTGGGGCAGAGAACGGGTATGATCGCTCTCCCCGAGCCGCGAGAACGCGTGCCCGCATGTCTAAAGCGCGCGTGCTGCCTCCCCTAGAATTTACGCCCAACAATTTGGGCAGTGACGTTTATCCTAGCTGACCTCTCAGATGGCATGTATCGTTCATTGATACCAACGTGAAATCCTCGTTCTCGACATCCAAGACGTTTATGGCGCAGGTGTCCTGCCTCAACCGCCAGAAGTAATGGTTGCTTAGGCCAAGAATCCCTAGCAAGATAGCACGATTGACGACTGTGTGACCCACCACGACGATTGTTGTCCTTTGGTGACGAGCCGCCAACTCGCGTATTGCCTTCATGACACGCACACGCAAATGGCTCAACGTCTCACCGTTTGGTATAAACGCCATCTCGGGCGTGCGGTACCAGGCGTCCACTATCTCCGGCCAGCATCCCCTCGCCTCGTCGGGCGTCAGCCCCTGCCATTGACCATAATTGATATCGGTCAGGCCTTGATGGGTTTGCACCGGCAGGTCGAAATATCGGGCAATCGCTTCCGCGGTTCTGACGGCCCGTGATAGAGGACTGGAATATATGGCCACTGGGTACCACTCGGCGGCTACGCGGTGAGCCGTCACCTCGGCCTGAGCCAGACCCGTCTCGTCCAAGGGCACATCGGCCCGGCCGCGAAAGCGTTCAACCCGATTCCATTCAGTTTGACCGTGTCTCACGAGGACAATAAGTGTCATAGGCAACCTCTCAACTTGGCTTCGTTAAGCCTGTTTCATCGCGCAAGGCTTTCACCTCAACATCCACGCATACAAGATAAGAAATGTAGCCAGCAAAATCAACCCTCTTAAGAACAATGAATACTTGAGCCACCACCTAATTCTTCTCGCACTCCGAAGAAGGGTCAATAGATCAGCCAACTCGTTGATTAGAATTTTCGACACTCTTTTGGCTAGAGGGGAGCTGTTCTCCACAAAAGAGATGCCTACATCCGCTAACTTAAGCGCAAGCGTGTCGTTTGCCCCATCGCCAACCATGGCCACAACATTACTTCTGTCCTTCAGCAGCATAATCAGGATCCATTTCTGCGAGGGCAACAATCGTGCGAAAACTGAAACATAATCCGACTGCCTCGCCACCTCGGACAATCCCATCTCTACCATACTATTCCCAGATAGGCAATAACCTGCTCTATTTTCTATTCCGACTTCTTTGCTAATCTTAAGGGCGGTCCCGGGCCTATCCCCCGTCATAATAAGGGTTCTTATCCCGTTATCTTTCAGCGTCTTTACAACTTCAGGAACTCCCGGTTTCACTGGGTTCTCCAGTTGAAGCAGACAAAGAAAAGTATAATGTAAAGGTGGGCTCTCTGAAGTGCTAGAACTATACGCTAAAGCTATTGCAATGTCTCCCTGCTGATTAATTGAAAATGTTTTCGCATTAATGGATAAAAATTCTAAATCTGCTTTTCTCTCTTTGCCTGACGTGGTGAGGTAGTTCTGGCACATTTTTAAGATAACTTCAGGATCTCCTTTGGCAAAATATATTTTCTTACCCTCAAGTTCAAACCCGCAGGCCATGTATCTATTTTCGGAGTCAAATGGCTTGTCATAGATCCGCTTGGACTTTACCATGAGTTCCTTAATATTAACTCCATTCTTTGCAGCGAAGGCTATCAACGCTTTATCTATTGAATCTGCCAAGTCTTTTTTTTCGAATAAGATGACGTCGTTACAGAGGGCGCATGCGATTCTGGTTAAATTATAGATGTGTTTGTCAGATGCAAAGAAATCCATGTCGGGCGTCTTCTCTGCGAAATAAACTCGCTTAACTCCAAGATCACGCGTCGTTAAAACACCTGTTTTATCGAAACAGACTAGGTTGATGTCATTGATGCGATTTAAGGCAGTTGCATCGCGTATCTGGATATTTTGATTCTCAATCTTCTTAATTTCGCTTGAAGTAAAAATGTACTTGAACAGCTCATTATTCTGTATTAATAAGACAGAAACAGCAATCGCCAAATATATTACACAGATTAAGAGAAAGTTACTGTAATGAATCAAGGAAACAATAAACGGTGGTAAAATGAAAATCAATAAAAGAAAATATTTCCTCTTTATTAAAGAGGGAAACTCAAGTTTTACTTGTCCCCAGCGCTGTTGAAGGATTTCTCCGTATTCTGTTTCTTCTTCTGTTGCAATAACAACACCCTTACCATTTCCTCTGATTACTCTGCTGCCTCTGTAGACGAAGACATCTTCTCCACTGATTCTTTTATATGCTGGTGTAATTTCTCCAGTTAACTCAAATTCGTCAACTTCTAAACCTCTCGCCTCGATTAGCTTCAGATCAGCTGGCACGAGGTCTCCTGCCTGTAAAAGTAAAACATCCCCTTTACGCAAATCAACCTCTGTAATGTTAACAATTTTGTCCTCTCTTACTATTGTTACTATATTACCTCTCAAAATGCATCACTCTTAACCCACTTTTACATACTCTTCCCAATCTCGTTGCTGAACTAGCTGCGTACGCGAAAATGAAGTGAACATTTAGCCTTAGCCACTTCTTGGAAGATTTGAATAGAAGCTATCAGCACGCGTTTCCAAGACGCGGGCAGTTAGAGGCGGGCTTCATCGCCTTTAAGGAGCAAGGCTCTACTATGATTTATATCTTTTTTGTTTGTATGTTTGATATCAATGACGCGCAGGTTTGTGATCAAATGAAGCGACACGTCAATTAAATTCAGGCAAAATCGTCGCATTTTGCCTGAATGAAATAATTTAACAATTAATTTTGCTTAAAATAACTAATATATCGCAAAATCGACTATAATCAACATAGATATAAGAGACGATAATGAAGAATCCTTGACCTAAAGAGGTCGATAATTATGGAGCAGACTGAACTATTCAGGGCAATGGTAGACGTATGTCTCTTAATTATCGCAGCCGAGATCGCGACTACCATCGGGGCAAGACTGAAACTGCCGAGAATAGTGGGTCCTCTAATTGCAGGGATAGTCTTCGGACCCTACTTTTTAGGCGGAGTGATGATTGATAACACTCCATTAATCGAATACAACGAACTGATCTATATATTTGGCGAAATTGGGGCAGTACTATTACTATTCCAAGCAGGACTTCATATGAGATTCCGCGATCTCTTAAAATCCGGAGTAGCCGCCTTCACAATCGCCTCTGTTGGAGTCATAGTGCCCTTCGGAGTGGGGCTGCTTATCTCCAGTATCCTCGGTTACAGCTCAATGACAGGGCTAATCATAGGAGGAGCACTGAGTGCAACAAGCATAGCCGTAAGCCTGAAAACTCTTGGCGACCTCAACCAGCTGGGCTCACCCGAGGCTAGACTCATCATCGGAGCCGCAATCATCGACGATGTAATAGCTCTGAGTATATCGAGCGCGATATTGGGCGTCGCGTCAGAGTCTTCATCTATCAGCGCTCTAAGTTTCTTACGCTCAATAATTGTTACACTGGTTGTATGGTTTATTTTCAGCGCTTTTAGCAGCTTAGCCATCCCCAGATTCACCGAGTACATCAATAGATTGGAGAGACTTGACGCGACGAACCAACATCTAATTCAAATTGCCTCAATCTTATTATGCTTCGGCTTTGCAGGTATCTCAGGCGTATTAGGACTAAGCCCCCTGGTCGGCGCTTTCATCGCAGGCATGGCTATCGCAGGCACCAGGTTTGAGGAGGATGTGGCGTTTTTTATTGATATACTCGGCATCCTTTTTATACCTCTATTCTTCATTCTGGCCGGTGCCGGCTTTAATCCTTCATCCATTCTGACTAGTAATTTTCTATTAATTGGCCTTCTTAGCGCGGGAGCTGTGGCAAGTAAATTTGTGGGCTGCGGTATTCCAGCTCGGTACTTCTTGAAGGATAGGGAACGGGGTTTCAGGGTTGGGTATGGCATGATCAGCCGTGGCGAGATTGGTTTAGTCATTTCTAGTATCGGTATAACTTATGGTTTGATCTCTGATGAGGTTTATGCGGCTCTTCTTACAGTGGTTTTCATTACTACTCTTCTACCGCCATTCCTCCTGAGACAATCCTATTTGATTGATCCTTCGTCTGTTTCGCCTGCGTGAGGAAACCACTGAGCGAGTTGCCAAAATTACTCGTATACGCGTTTTAAAAAGCCTTTAATCAGATTTCGTACATACATCGATATGCAAATGCGAATGGAAGGGCTTCTAGTCTACTCGACAGGCGAGCGCGCCAGCATTGCCGAAGACAAATATTGAAATTCACATATGAAAATCTTTGAGTAAGAGAAGCTTTTTGAACTTGACATAGATGTGAGTAGTCAAGAATTTATCCGAAATGCGATTAAAAAAAACTTGTGCTGGAGATAAGTCTGAAGGGAAGCTTTCACCTCTCTGTATAGGTGGCATGTTAATGATTTGTTGCAGATAAGAGGAGTACTATCAAGATTCTCCAAACTGCAGCTTGAGTCTACAAACAACTATTGCGATAAAAAATTTTCAGTCCTGAACATACATGGACCAATGCAATGCGACGGCCACCGCCTCCGCTTAGGAACAACGAGAAACCCGCCAAACTAAAAAAGGAACCAGAAAACAAGGAATCGCGGAGGCGGAACACACCCCCCCCCCCCCCCCCCCCCCCCCCCCCCCCACAACCCACCCAACCCCCCCCCACACCGACACCGCCCCACAG
>Ga0172364_10005551_pt1 | contig 10043 bp, 9 predicted proteins | sample LakKivSesite10cm_FD_114545 | JGI IMG/M metagenome (GOLD analysis project Ga0172364, IMG submission 114545) | Sediment microbial communities from Lake Kivu, Rwanda - Sediment site 10cm | ecosystem: Environmental > Aquatic > Freshwater > Lake > Sediment | place: Rwanda: Western Province, Lake Kivu... | reverse complement strand
GGGGTGAGCTGCCTCTGGAAGGCCGATATGACGAGAAGGTTGACCAGCATCCCGATTCCGACGGTGACCCCGAGAGAGGTCAGTATGCTCCTCAGCTTTCTCTTACCCAGATTCCGTGCAGCCATTGCAGCATAGTAGGACCTCCTCACAGCCCTCGAGATGGTGCCGAAGAGCACCCCTTCGCTCGGGCTGATCGCCCATTCCCCTGCGATCGCCTTGATCGGATCCAGCGTGCCTGCAAGCCGCGCGGGGAAGATCCCCGCGGCGACGCTCACCAGGGTCCCTATGGAGACGGAGGCCATTATCCAAAGGGGGTTCACCTTCAACGGGATATTGGGCACGTTGGGCAGCAGGTGGGTCAAGAACGACATCAGGGTCCCAATGAGGTAACCGCCAATGCCGCCCAATAGGCCTATGATCAGCAGCTCGAACACGTACATGTCCATGATGTGCCAGACCTCTGATCCCATCGCCCCCATTATCCCCACCTCTCTGACCCGCTCGTATATCGAGAGGACGGTGGCGTTCATCACAACGATAACGGCCACGGCGAGGGTTATCACAACCGACTGAAGATGAGCGAGCTGGGTCGTCTTCACCTGCTCGGCAACGATGCTGACCCCGCCCTCCTCGCGAACCACGAGCTTGGGTATCTGGGTGTTCAAGTCCCTTCGGCTTGCCACCTCCTGCGCCAGCTGAGCGGTGTTCCGCACCCTTTGGATATTGTCATCATCATCGAACACCACAGTCACCACCGTCTCCTGCACGTAGTCCTCTGGGTAGTTCAGCATCTCCATGGCACCGCGGTAGTGCATGTAGACGTTGCCGTTGTCCTTCCTCCGCGAGGATGCATAGACCCCAACCACCCTAAGATAGCAGTCACCCTTGACCGCCCCGCCGCTGGAACCCTCGGTCCCGCCCGGCAGCAGGATCAGGTCGCCATCCTCCGGACCCACCTTCGCCACCTTCAGCTCGAAGGCCTTCTCAACCCCAATGATTGCCGCGTACACGGGGCGATCTTGGTAGGAAGCCAGCTTCCAGTTCTCTTGGTCAAGATACTCTCCGTAGGATATCTCGAACTCCCGCTGCCGTCCCGCTTGGTCCTCTTCGGCGTAGGAGAACCAAAGGCGGTACTGCAGGGTCACGGCATTGGTTTCCTCCGAGTACTCTTTCACCTTGACCTCAAGGAGGTACCCCCTGGTCCTATTCATCCCGTAATCCTTGTACGTGATCCGAGGAATCTGCGTGAACCCCTCCGTGCCGATCTCCCTTGTGATAAGGGGTCCTGAAGCTTCCCCGTAGATGCTCAGGTTGAACCTGTTCGGCCGTTCGGGAGGCATTACGTAGAAGCTAAGCTCACCATTCAGGCCATGGTTGACTTTCTCGCCCACGGTCCCGTTCGTCTCCAGAACCGCGTCCTTCCCGCGGATGGTTGAAGCATTCAGATCCTCCCAGCGTTCCCAGTACGGAAGGCCGCTCGTTTGGTTGATCCTAGGGGTGCGGAGCATGGACTCGGCCTGGGGATCGATGCCAACCACATTCAGGAAACCCGGATAGGTCGTTTGCCCAAGGCCAGCGACAGCCGGATGCACCACCGTGAACATCTCGCCGAAGAACCTACGAAGAATCAGCTGCTCTCCGTTGTCATCCGGGGTGCCGATCCTCACGGCCACCACATCGACCAAGTCGTTTGCCTTCAGCTCTTCCACAAGAGAAATCGGTACCCGACCAGGCCTGATCCCCGTTCTGACCCATCGGTTCGCCTCGACGACGATGAAGTCGGAGAAGAAAGGGAAGGGCTGTCTACCGGAGTGGAAGCTCGTGATCTGGGCGCTTATCGTGTCCTCGACCGAGACGATGACCACGAAGCATGCGATCGCAAGCATTATGCTAAGAATAGTGATGACGGAGCGGATCCGCCTTCGCCTGAAGTTTTTCCAAGCTATCCGGAACATTGGGTTCTCGAAAACCACGGACCTCCACCCCGCAGAAGGAGGTTGTCTAACCTCTCACATAGGCAAGGTAACCTATGACCAAGATCACGAGCACCCATATGATGAGCAGTATCGTGTTGAACCCGGAAACCATCTGAGTGAGTACCAAGTTCGTCGACCTCCTATTCTCCCCAGATATAGCCCCACAGTATCAGGTACAGGTGGAAGAAGCCGTAGGCCAGCAAGAGTATGAAGAAAAGCTTGGTGGCCACTTTGATTTCAGCAACACCCTGCGTCAGAGGCAAAGGCATAGTTTCTCCTCCTACTCCTCTTCCAGGCTCTCCTTGACCTTCTGTTCATAGTACCTCTGCTTCATCCTCCGCTCGTCGTACCAGAAGATCAACACGCCGACCACGCCGAGCCCAACAACCGCCAGCATCAGAAGCAGGTCCATCCACAGGAACCTAGTCCCGGGAAAGATCGGCTTTCTCATCGCCGGAATCAGCCGGGCCAACACTCCTATCATCGCTCACCCTCCTACCAGAGTTCTCCTCTTTCAGCTTTCTCCTTGAGTCTGTTCATCATGTCAACGGTCAGATACACGAACACGACAACCAGTGCACCTATAACCAGGAAGGCCGTGATGCCCCATCCTGGCTTTCCGTAGAGGATCTCGAACTCCCCCCTGGCCGGGACGTTTGTGGTGACGTGCCAGATCGTCCCAACCCTGCCACTGGCGGGGTCATAGACCTTCGAGGAGTCGAGCGGCGGTTCCCAGTCCTTGCCGATGAAGCCCAGCGGCACCCAGAGCTTAACGATGAGCTCGTTGACCTGCGCCTCGAAGTACGGAGTATCAAAGACCGCAAGGCTGTTCTGTCCGGTCCTTCCCAGGATCTTGTCTCCCAGTGTCTTCCAGCCCGCCCTGGCAATGCCCACGTCACCCGCAATGTCGTATATGTAGTACTTCAGGATCACCACGAAATCGTCGCCCGCGTATATCTTCTCGGGCAGCGTCACCTCGATCGTGGTCCGGTTCTCGGTCTGGATGACCCTCCTGTCGATGTCCTTTCCCGCCGTAGTCCTGACGAGGGTGCTCAACGTGTCATTGGCTGCAGGCATCTCGGCCCTTCCGTAGGGCAAGGTCACATTGATCTTGTCAACGAAGCCCTCGAAGCAGTACAGCGTCACGGCTTGTGACACGAACAATGTCGTGCCGCCCTCGTAGATCGTGCACTCGAATGATTGGGTTGGGTAGTAATAGCTGACTCCCGACACGCCTTGGGCCACCATGACAACCACGAGGATCGCGAAGAAACACCGTGACGGTGTGAAACCCATATCCACTGGAGCACCCTCCTCGGGAACGCGCCCGGAAACCAGGGCGGCACTCGGACGCGCCCGCTTCGCTCCGAGAGCTATATAAATGTTTTGTGATGCCAAAACACAGCCCTATTCTGCGTCCAATTAGCAAACGAGACATTAATAAGTTTCTAAAATCGAAAAAGAGATGTCCTTGGAGGTTTCCGGCCTTGACAAAGCCGTTTCTGGGGATTTTGATGCACCCATGGGACCTCAGCGATGAAGGGGTGGCGGGGGTGGCCGAGAACCTCGCAAGCCTCGGCATCTCCTCAGCCTTCATCGCGGTCAACGCATCGGCCGAGGAACACCCACCGCAGCCCATCGATGCGAGGCTCACACACAATCCGAAGAGGAAGAGGTACGTATCCGAGGAGGGGAGGTTCTACTACCAGGTCGACCCATCCTTTTACGTGAACTCCGTAGTTGCACCGAAGAGGTCCGCGGACCAGAGCCTGATGGGATTCGACGCGCTCCGCGAATCAGCGGATGAACTAGCCAAGAGGGGAATACGCAGCTACGCCTGGCTGACGAGCCTCCACAACGGCCAGTTCGTCACCGAGGGACATGAACTGGCCACGATCGACGTCGCCGGGAGGCCGGATCGGAACTGGATGTGCCCGCATAACCCAAACGTGACCATCCTGCTTCTGGAGATGCTGAACGAGCTCCAGACTCGATATGACCTTCAGGGAATCCTGCTTGACCACTTCTGGTGGAAATACCCCCACACTCACATGTCCGCCCTCGAGCCCGGCATCGTCTGCTTCTGTGAGCATTGCCGGCAGAGGATGGACTCCGCCGGGATCGATGCGAGGAAGCTCGTCAGGACGCTTGCGCAGATCCCGAGGGTGGTCAGGAAGCTGTCCCAAGCCAGGATCGACCAGATACGGAAGGTGAAGACCGAGGGGCTCCTGAACGTGGTCGGGCTCCCACCTGGGGAGGGTGCCGGATACGCGGATGTGATGAACGCTCTCTTCGAGGACGAGGAAGCCAGAAACAGACTCCCCGACCTTGCGGAACAGGACCCTTTGGGGATTTTCAGGTGGCTCGGGGACAATCCCATCTTCTTCGAATGGTTGGACCTCAAAGCAGATGGCCTATGCGAACTCCTGCGGGCAATCCGTGAGTTGACGAAGGCCAACAACCCGAGATTCCAGATTGGCCTAGCCATGTGGTCGCCCAGATCATCCTGGACGGTCTGCCAAAGCTATCGCAAACTGCGCGACACATGCGACTGGATGATGCCCATGGCCTACCACAGGCTGTGGGGCTGGTACTCCGCCTGCGTAGCGGAGGAGATCTTCCAGATAGTCCACCCTAGGACCCCCCTCAAGTTCGCCTCCTACAAGGATATACTGGCCACATGGTTCAAGCTGGCAGGGTACACAGCGCGTCCCCTCAGGAGCCTGATCTACAATGGGCTGCCTGCCGACCAGATAAGGAAGGAGCTGGTCCGGGCCCGTTCCCTCGCCGGGCCAGACGCCACACTGTATGCGGGCCTGCAGTTCTGGGAGCCCGCCAGCAAGATCCCCCACCCGGAGGAGTCCGCGGAGTCGACGAGAATCTGCCTAGATTCCGGGATGGACGGCATGATCATGCAGGCCTACGGCTGGGCGCCGATACCGAATATGATGGCCGCGGCAGAGGTAGTTGAGGAGTTCAGCCGTACTCAGCCATCGCCTGCTGCCTGACCTCGGGGGAGACTTCTTCGATTCTCTCGATCTTCCCATCCCCGAGGTAGACGATCCTGTCTGAAAGCCGCGCGAGGCGCGTGTCGTGGGTGGTTATGACGAAGGTCTGATTCTCAGCCTGATTGAGCTCCTTCATCAGGGCAACAATCGATTTGCCCGTCTTGGTATCCAAGTTGCCCGTTGGCTCATCGGCAAGGACTATCGACGGGTTGTTCGACAGCGCCCTGGCAATGGCGACCCGCTGCTGTTCGCCGCCGCTAAGCTCAGATGGCCTGTGATATATCCTGTGCTCCAGGCCCACTCGCTTGAGAAGATCCATTGCCCTCGCGCGCCTCTCCTTCTCCGGCTTGCCCACTAGCTCCATAGGCAGCTCCACGTTCTCCAGGGCCGTGAGGGCCGGTATCAGATTGAAGAATTGGAAGATGAACCCGATTTTCTTTCTCCTGATCAAGTAGCTATTCTCGAAGTTGGCCGTTATGTCCTCCCCATCCACCATGACCCTGCCCTTCGAAGCTCGGCCTATTCCCCCGATCATGTTGAGCAGGGTCGTTTTGCCGCTGCCCGACGGCCCCACGAGGCAGACCATCTCGCCCTTGGATACTTCGAGATTGACATCGTTGAGTGCGTGTACCTCCACTTCCCCCAGCATGTAGGTCTTCCAAAGGTTCTCTGTCCTCACAACGACATCGGCCATCGCACTCCTCCGACTGCTCATGCTCCTCTTGACATATAAATGAATATGCGCCCTCCGGGCCCGTATCTCACAGGGTCGGATGCGATGACGCGCAACAATCGCACAACTCATAGCCGCGGGAATTCCGATCCGTCCTTCAGGCCGGATCAGAGCCGCCGACTGATCGGCGGGCGATGCCGTGTTTACCGATGAGGCCCATCCCACCATGCGTTGAGCGCGCCGAGGGATTCGGGGAATGGCCTTCCCAAGGCCGGTCGAAGCGCAGAACCCTGCGGAAAACATTAAAAGGTCTAAGGTAGCTGCTGGCGTCCAGCGAGGAGATAAGGGAATGCCCGGGAAGAGGTTGATCGTCGTCGTAGTTGCGCTGGTCGTGCTGGTCGTCCTGGCCATCAGGTTCACTCCCCTTTGGTGGAGCGTGGTGGGGATGAAGGGCAAGGTGGGCTTCATCGGGGCCCACACGACGGCAAGCATGGAAGACTCCTCGGACGTGGGCTACATGCGGCTCAGGGACTACCTGCGCAACAACGGATACGAGGCCGTACAGATCACGATGCCGAGGATCACGCTGGCCGATCTCCAGCTCTACGATGCATGCATACTCTTCGCGCCAGAGACCGAGCTGGAGAAGGACGAGATAGATGCCATTCACACATACGTTCAGAACGGTGGCGGATTTCTAATCACGGGCACCGGGTGGGCGCAGGAGCGCTTGGCGTACATAAACAACATAACTGCAGATTGGGGATTCGAGTACATGAACACGAAGGCCTATGAGCCGGAGTCCACAACCACCGACTACGGCGTTTCCGTAAGCCAATTCACCGTGGCAGTGTTGGGCCTCGTCGAGGGCAACCCCATCGCAGTGAAGATAACCTATCCCTTCGTCGTGAGGAACTCCGCAACGATCAAGATCACCGACTCGAGCAAGGTGACGGCAACCCTCACCCTGACCGGATACGCCTTTGGGGAGGACTTCAACCACCAAGACCTGAAGCCCAACAAGGACCATGGCGAGCCGGTCGCGGAAGAGGCGATCATCGTGGTTAACGGGGAGTTCGGGAGCGGCCGAGTCATCGGCATGGGCGACCACGACCTGTACATGAACAAGTGGCTCTTCCAGTCCAAGCCCGCCGAGAACGCCAAGTCCATGCTCTTCTTCCTTGACTGGCTAACCAAGCAGTGAGGCCTTCCTCCGAAGCCAGGGGAACCCGTTGGAGAAGACCAGAGCTTACTACGACAGGTCAGCACTGCGATTGGAGCAGAGGAAGCTAGCCTGCGCTCTGGATCACGAGGAGACCATGAGCATCCTGTCCTCCATGCCGGAGGGAACTGACTCTGTTCTGGATGTTGGGTGCGGGACCGGCCACTTGCTGGATGAGATCCGTTGCAGGATGCGCGCCGGGGTCGATTTCTCCGCGTCCATGCTGCGGCTCGCCCGAGGCAGAGGGCCTGGGCTGCACCTCGTTCTCGCGGATGCAACGCACCTTCCCTTCAAGGATTCGTCATTTAAGGTCGTGACCTGCCAGGATGTCGTCGGACACCTGCCGGACCCGGGCATGATGGCAAGCGAGATCGTCAGATGCTGCGCGCCGCAGGGACGGATCATCGTCACTGCGAACGCAAGGACCCTGGCCTCGAGGATCGTCTCCCTCTACATAGGCGCCCGCACTGGCCTGCGGGTGCGATCATACCGCCCAGACGAACTGCAAAAGATATTTGAGGTTTCGGGAGGCCGAGTGCTCTCCAGCGAACTCTTGAGGGGCTCGCTAGTGAAGCTGGTCGCCTCGCCTCGAGAGTGATCCCTGGGATTCTCTTGGTCGTCATACACGGAGTCAATCAGAGAATCCCCAAGGGATTGGCGCTTCGGGAAGCCGGGGAACTGAAGGAGGGTTTCTTCAAACTTTGGAGGTTCCGGCTCTCCCCCAGAAAGGAATTCGTGGAAGATACGGCCCTGATATACTATCCCTTCTACCTGATCCCCTACCAGATAACTTGGGGAAGGGCACCCTTCGCTCCCGGCATGATGATCGATGCTCGTTTCAGGGAGTTCTCAGTCTTGGCCGGGATCCCTCCCCGCAGCCGCATCGAGACCAACGACCTTGTCATACAGCCCACCGTCGACGAGTACTCGGCAAAGCGCCACGCCGAGACCAAACTCCGCGAGGCGGTGCAGAGGAAGCGAGCAAGGGAGATGTCGAAGAAGAAAGGCAAGGAGCTCACCAGCTATGAGATCGAGGAACTTGAGCTGGTCTACTGGCCTTTCTGGGCGATCCAGGTGCAGGACATGTGGAAGAACTACAGGTTCGTCGGCGTCGATGCCGTCCTGAATTTCCGAGGCTTCAACGTCTCCTTCACGCGCTTCTTCTCGGGCCCCCTCTACTCCCTGGTCAGCAAGGGATTCGAACAGGGATTGCCCTCGTCTGCAGAGAAGGCCCCCGTCCAAGGTGAGTAGGTTGAAGGACGGTCCCACGCTTGTCATCGCCGAGAAGCCGAGCACGGCGAAGAGCATCGCCAAGGCCTTGGCCGCAATATCCGGCAATGCGCCCAGGGCGGTGAAGGGGAAGGGCCTCATCTACTACGAGCTGATCGTCAATGGCAGACTCCACATAGTGTCCCCCGCGGTGGGCCATCTCTACGGCATCCACCAGAAGGGATCGGGATGGTCGTACCCGGTTTTTGATGTGGAATGGAGGCCCTCATGGGAGATCGACAAGTCAAGCCAGTTCACGAGGCCGTATCTCGAGAACTTCATCTTCCTGGGAAGGCAGTGCACGTCCTTCATCTCGGCGACGGACTACGATAGGGAAGGATCGGTAATCGCCTACAACATCCTGAAGTTCGCATGCGGGACCGACAAGGCCAAGAGGATGAAGTTCTCCACCCTCACCACTCCCGACCTTGTGCGATCGTACAACGATGCAGGGGAGCTGGACTACGGCCAGATCCAAGCGGGGCTCGCGCGTCACACAATCGATTGGTACTGGGGCATCAACATCACCAGGGCGCTGACCCTAGCAATGAAGCCCCATTCAAGGGGTTTCGGCATCCTTTCCTCGGGCAGAGTGCAGGGGCCCACGTTGAAGCTGCTCGCCGATCGTGAGCTCGAGATCTCCAGTTTCGTGCCCGAGAAGTTCTGGACCATCCTGCTATCTTGCCGTCACGAGGGGTTGGAGTTCGTGGCGCGCAGCGATCCGGAGAGGATCTGGGATGAGGCGCGGGCTGAGGAGATCTACCAGAAGTGCCTTGGCCAGCCGGCCTACGTGACCCACGCAGAGACCGGCGTTGCGACCCTCTACCCCCCGCCTCCCTTCGACCTGACGACGCTTCAGACAGAGGCATACCGTCACTTCGGATTCACCCCAGCCAGAACGATGAACATCGCCCAGACGCTCTACGAGGAAGCACTGATTTCGTACCCGAGGACGAGCTCACAGAAGCTGCCGCCCACCATTGACTATGAGAGGATTGTGTCCCAGATCTCCGACCAGGGGAGGTACTCGACCCTGTGCAGCAGACTCCTGGCCGAGGGGAGGCTCAAACCCAGACAGGGCGCCAAATCCGACCCCGCTCATCCGGCCATATACCCCACTGGCGCCCGGCCAGGACGGCTGAGAATCGATCAGGACAAGCTCTATGACCTCATCTGCAGGAGGTTCCTGGCGTGCTTTGCACGGCCAGCGAAGCGGGAGTCCCGGGACGCCGTGCTGACGGCGGGGGGATTTCCGTTCCGAGCCTCGGGGCGACGGACCCTTGAGGCCAACTGGATTGAGTTCTACGGGCCGTATGCAAAGTTCGAGGACGTCATCCTCCCCCATCTGGAAGAAGGCGAACAGGTCGAGGTTCTGGATGTCCGGAAAGAGGAGAAGGAAACGGAGCCGCCCGGCAGATACTCGCAGGCGTCGATAGTCAAGGAAATGGAGAGAAGGTCGTTGGGGACGAAGGCAACGAGGGCCCTCATAGTGCAGACCCTCTATGATCGCGGCTACGTGCGAGGCAGAAGCATCGAGGTCACCGAGCTGGGCATGTCCGTCGTCGATACGCTTTCCCGCTACTGCCCGGGAGTTCTGTCCGAGTCCCTGACGGCCAAGCTCGAGAAGGAGATGGAGGCGATTGAGGAGGGGACGGCCCCAATGGAGAACCTCGTCGAGGAAGCAAGATGCTCCCTGACCGAGATACTCCGGAAGTTCAAGGAGAAGGAGGAGGCAATTGGGAGGGAGCTGGCCGAGGCATCGCTTCAGGCGAGGGCCAAGGCAAACGAGGTAGGCCCCTGTCCCAAGTGCGGGGGCACGTTGAAGTTCATCACGTCAAGGAGAACCGGAAAAAGATTTATTGGATGCTCAGGCTACTCAAAGGGCTGCAGCTTCT
>Ga0172364_10005550_pt1 | contig 10045 bp, 6 predicted proteins | sample LakKivSesite10cm_FD_114545 | JGI IMG/M metagenome (GOLD analysis project Ga0172364, IMG submission 114545) | Sediment microbial communities from Lake Kivu, Rwanda - Sediment site 10cm | ecosystem: Environmental > Aquatic > Freshwater > Lake > Sediment | place: Rwanda: Western Province, Lake Kivu... | reverse complement strand
TTTTTGTTATAGATACTTTGTAATTTTCTCCCTACTAACATATTAAAGGTTTGATCGGTTGAACCAATTTCCAAATCAACATCCATTGCTACTGAATCGAAACCTTGCATTAAAGGGTACAATAACTCATTTAACCAAACTTCCTCTCCTTTTTTTAATCTTCTCTGAAACATATCTCTTTCTAATAATCTTGAGACGGTAAAATGAGAGGCTAGTTTTACTAAATCGCTGAAATTAAGCTTATTTAGCCAATCGGCATTATATTTAATTTTAACTTTTACAAAATCAAGAATTTTTGAGGCCTGTTTTTTATAGGTGGCCATATTTTTTTTAATCTGGGCCAGAGTTAAGGGTTTTCTTTTCTCATCCCTTCCTGAAGGATCTCCAATTTGGGCAGTAAAAGTGCCGAAAAGCAAAATTGCTTCATGGCCCAAATCCTGGAATTCTTTTAATTTTCTTAAAGGAATAGTATGTCCTAGATGAAGATCTGGGCTGGTTGGGTCAATTCCTAAATAAAGTCTGATTTTTCTCTTTTTCATCAAACGCGCCAGTCCCTCTTTACTTGGCAAAATTTGTTCCACCCCCTTAGTTAAAACCTCTCCATTTTTTTTAGCGTCAGCAATCATATATTCATTATAACAAAATAATAAACATTTGGGCAGATTTGAGGTTTTTCCTCATTTCTGTCATAAAAAATATGGGGGAGGAAAACCAGTGTGGATTTCCCTCTTAGGTTGCCTCCCCCTTTTTGATGGGATTTGTTGGAGAGAACGATTCCAGTCCAGTATTTTCATCCTGCCAGTATACCGATCGAAACTAATCCGGTACTGGTCAACCCATGGAAACCATGGGAAGAGAAATCCTGATGGTTTAGCTAACGACTGCCAAAGAGTAGTGCTTTTCAATTCTTGAGCATCGTAGAAATTTTCCAGTATGTGGAAAAGTACTAGGTACATTGGTTTCTTTATCAGATCGTGGAGGGAAATAATCTCTTGACTTTTTTGTTTGAAGGGGCGATCAATTTGTTTGTCGATTTTTTCTTTCAGAACCATTCTTTCTTCGCAGGGCAAAGAATAAACATGTTTCAATATTAATTCTTGATAGGGCAGCTGTGGCTCTTCTTTCCACCATTGGGCTACGAGACTATCTGGAAATCTTTCTAATATATACTTCCTATAGGCCTCGTTCATCCAATCGGGGTTTAAACGATAGAGCTCGTAACCTAGCTGGGCGGGTACACATCCTTGAACTCCGCAATCTATTTCTGGGTTAGTGACCTTGGCATATAACTCGACAAGTGTGCCGCTTTTTGGATCTTTGTAATACCAGTTACTTCCTTGGCGGATAATGTTTTGGGGTTGATTCTGAAATAGCAAAGCAATTATTTCGTCGCCGAGATGTCGCCAGATTAGTGCGTCTTCAAAATTGATTTCAGTGATTTTTAAGCCGCTGTGTTTTTCTAAGAAAGCAACCAATTTTTTGACGTCGATTCGATCGATGACATGATAGTTGTCAATAACTGGTCGCGTTTGGATTTTACAGGTCAGGAACTTCTCTCCATTTTCTAGAGTTTCTATTTCCATGGTGTCATATTCTCCGGGGTACCTTTTAATGGCCTCTCTAATTTCCATTGCTGACCCCTCATCTATCTTCTTGCCCCATCCTTTGAACATTCCAGCCAAGACTCCGGCTATCATCGCTCCAATCTTTTGATCTTCCCCGGGGTCACGATCAGCGTGAACGTGTCCGAAATCAATGTCCACTCTCATAAGGTGTTCATAGTGCCCCCAAAGTTTATTAACTGGCCCTTGTAAGCGATTTCGAATGTATTCGGGCCTCCATTCGAAAGATCCGACGGGCCTTATGGATTTATCAACGGCAATAACAACGTCGCGGGAATAATTAACTTCTTCGGTGCCACGGATTGGCAATTCTGTCTTAGGAAAGAGAAAAATCTCGTCCCCAATCTTAACTGGTAACACTTTGCTCTGATGCGATAATTGGAGATCGATTTGTCCCACCGCGCCGTCACTGGTTTCAAATCTAATCAGCTGATTTTCTGAGCCCCTGATTATTACTGCCCCGCCACTAACATTGATCAATTTCGCTTCATATCTTTCATCTTTAGCCATTATCTGGGCAGCTGTGAAAGAAAGGTCTAGATCTACCACTCCCATACTCGTTAACCATTCTTCTAACATTAGAAAGACTATTTCAAGCGGAGCGGAGACAATGAGTCGACGATACATTTCCATTAGGTCTCGAGCAAGGATCTCTTTAGAGGCACTGATGACACAGGCGATATGTGGATATTTCTTTTTTACTTGAAATGGTTCGAGCGGATTCCTTCGGTAATTTGCTGCCTCAACAACTCCACGGAGAGGATAGTATGTTTTTATTCCAAGTTCTTCTCTCTTCCTAGCAGCGTTTAAAAGCATTCTGGCAATAAGTGGATTCCCGGCAACTTTGAGACCGCTCTGGGCCCTGCTCCAGTCTTGGAGTTCGTCAACATCCATGATTCTACTAAAGTGGGATTGCTCATCGGCAATCTGGAATTCATTGGCAACGATTTTTTCCTCTGGGGATAACTGTTCATAAGGTCTCCCATAGAGAAGTATTGCCTCGAATAAAGGCATTGTCTTTTCTCGGGAGATCTGGTCTCCTTCTAATCCCTGGATTAAGCGGAATAATTCTGCCCCTCCTCTTGGTTTGGCTGCCTCGGCTACCAAGGCTAAGCGTTTTAAGAGTCTCTGGTAGAGGCTGTGGAGTTGAGAATCAAGCAGGGTCAGACCTGTCTTTTCATCAAAAGCTCCTATCAGGGCAATAATTTTTGCCTCAAACTCCCTTTGATTCTCAGATAGTTGAATCTTTCTCTTTGATCTCTTGGGTTTTGTTAGTACTTCCAGTTCCCATTGTTTTCTTTTTTGCAGTTTCTTTTTAGAAGCCCTTAATGATACTTTCCCAATTTTATCACCAACTGCTTCCTTCACCCGGCTCTGCCATTTCTTAAAAGCCTCTTTGTCACCATCTTTTATCTGGGAAAACCATGTTGAAAACCATTTTGGAACCTCTTCGGTTGTCGTAAATAACTCCTCATATATGCCGGCAATTCCTATGACAGCCTTTCTGAATTTCGCTTCATCAAATTCTTCCCCTTTTGCTAAAATGCTTACTTTAAGAGGTGTAGTTTTTGCCCATTGTGGAGCGACTTCATTCAACCGATAGCCAGCAAGACGCAGATGTTGTCCACTCCAATCGCCCCAATCATCGGTATAGTCAGAACTCAATGTGAAAAACGCTATATCAACTGGTAAAGCAAGCTCCCCATCTTTCAGGATTTTGATGTTATAGCCATGGTTCTTTAGAGTCTTGAGTGCTTTTACTCCCATTTCATCGTTTTTGACTGTACAGAAATAAACCTTCTTCTTTCCATCCATCTTTATTTTTCCTCCTCCTGTGTTTTGCCACAGGCGAAAATCTTCTTCTTAGCGAAGAAAACTTCCGGCTAATGCAAAATTTTAATTTTAAAAGTGCTATTTAAGTTGTTTTTCTTGAATTACTTTATTGACTATTTCGACAAATTTCTCATTAGATTTGTGATCTTTTGGGCTAATCCGAATAAACTTTGGCAAATGGAAGTTCTTTCCATCAACACAATTTGCGCCTTTTTTATTGATGGCTTCAATAAATTCTTTTGCGGAAGAAAAGACAGAATTTATTTTCCCAAAGATAAAATTACTTTCTGGTGATAAGACCTCGAACCCTATCTTTTCAAGTCTTTCTTTTAAGAATTTCTTTTCTTTTTTAAGGAATTCCTTCGTTTTCTTTAAATGATTTTTATCTTTTAAAGCCAAAATGACGGCTCTAATGGCAATAGAGGAGACTGAAAATGGTAATTGAATTGAATGAATCTTCTCAATAATTTCTGCTTGGGCAACGCAAAACCCTATTCTTAAACCAGCCAATCCATATCCCTTGGAAAAACCTCTTAAAACAATAAGGTTTTTAATTCTTACTGCCTCTCTTACTAAAGAATTCTTCTCGCCAACAAAGTCTATTCCTGCCTCATCGCAGATTAGAATTGCCTTTGTTTTCTTTGCCAATTCAATTATTTTTCTTTTATCTTCAACCAAACCTGTTGGGTTATTTGGATTAGCGATAAATATTAATTTCGTCCTTTTTTGCGCCTTTCTCTCAAGTACTTCAAAATCAACCCCAAAATCTTTTTTCATTGGAATAAGAATAGGTCTTCCACCCAATAATCTTGCTGCTTGTTCAAATCTGGGAAATGTTATCCTTGGAATTAGAACCAAATCCCCTTTCTTTAAAACTGCTTGAGGAATCAAATTAATGAATTCGTCAATTCCCGCGCCAATAAGAATGTTTTCCCTCGGAATACAGAATTTTTCGCTAATAGTGTTGATGAGTTTTTTCTTCTTTGGATATTGAGAAACATTAAAACCTATCCTTTTTTTTACCAAAGAAGGAGCACCTAAAGGATTTTCAGAAAAAGTTAAATCTATTGGAAATTCTTGCTCTTTTAACCAAAATTGTTTTGATATTTTTCCCATAAATTAAACTAGCCTCTTGACAGAGGCTAGTCTTGAAAATATTTCAAACAAATTTTATTCTCTTTTGTTAATATCAAAACCAACCTCTGTCATTAAAGAGGTAAAAAAATAATACCAATTGAGGTTAGTTTTGTTTTCCATAAGTATTTCTATCTTAGTTTTTTAAGAAACCTTGTCAAGGGGTCAAGGGTTTAGAGAAAACACCTAAAAATGTTATCATAATATTAATATTGAGGTTATGACAAAAAGAAAAAGTAAGATAAAATCTTTTTTGAAATTCTCTTTCTTCTGTTTTTCGCTCTTTGTCTTCTGCTCTCTGTTTATCTTTTGGTATTACGCCAAAGACTTTCCTCGACCAGAGGTATTTTCAGAAAGAGAATTGCCAGAATCTAGTAAAATTTATGACCGAACTGGTAAAGTTTTACTTTATGAAGTCTATGGAGAAGAAAAAAGGACTTGGGTTCCCTTAGAATCTATACCCGAATATTTAAAGGAAGCGGTGATTGTTGCAGAAGATGCCAATTTCTACCATCATTTTGGAGTCGATATAAAAGGAATTGTCAGAGCTATCCTGGCTGATTTGAGAATTGGAAAACCAATTTATGGTGCCTCTACCATTCCCCAGCAATTGATAAGGTCAACCTTTCTTTCGACTGAGAAAACGGCTGAAAGGAAAACTCGAGAAATTGTTTTGGCCTTGGAATTGGATCGCCGCTATTCAAAGGATCAAATTTTAGAATGGTACTTAAATCAAATTCCTTTTGGTCAAAATGCTTACGGAGTAGAGGCAGCAAGCCAAACTTATTTTGGAAAATCTGTTTCCCAAATTTCTTTAGTCCAAGCAGTAACTTTAGCTGCCTTAATTAAATCGCCTTATCATCTTTCTCCTTATGGAGAAAATAAAGACGAGCTATTGACTAGAAAAGATTACATTTTAGATCGAATGACAAAACAAGGATATCTAACAGAGGAGGAGGCAACAAAGGCTAAAGAAGAATATTTAACATTTCTTGAAAAAAGAATTGAAATCAAAGCTCCCTATTTTACCTTATGGATAAGACAACAGCTTGAAGAAAAATACGGAGAGGATTTTTTGAGAGAGAAGGGATTAAAAATCTACACTACTTTAGATTGGGAAATTCAAAGGATGGCTGAGGAAATAGTCAGGGAGGGAGTAAAAAGAAATAAAATTTATAACGCTTACAATGCTGGTCTGGTAGCAATTGATCCCAAAACCGGTGAAATCCTAGCAATGTCAGTGGGAACTGGAGATTATTATGCCCCTTCTTATCCAGAAGGATGTATTTCGGGAAAAAATTGTCTATTCGATCCCCAGTTTAATGTTGTTGTTGGAACAGAAAAAAATCCTGGTCGGCAACCAGGTTCGGCTTTTAAACCTTTTGTCTATGCTACCGTTTTTCAAAAAGGATATGATGATAAATACATCGTTGTTGATGAATTAACAGACTTTGGCCGTTGGGGAAGTGAAGAACATTATATTCCTCAAAATTATGATGGTCGTTTCCGGGGCCCGGTAACTTTAAGACAAGGTTTAGCTCAATCATTGAACGTCCCCTCAATAAAAGTCCTTTTAAATTTAGCTGGTTTGGAAGAGAGTATAAAAACTGCTCAGAATTTCGGAATTACAACCTTAAAACCGCCTTATGGTCCGGCGATTGTTTTAGGCGGTTGGGAAGTAAAATTATTAGAAATGACCTCAGCCTATGGAGTTTTTGCTACCGATGGTCTTAAGGTACCACCGGTTGCGATCTTAAAAATTGAGGATTCAAAAGGAAATATTGTTTATGAAAATAAAAAAATTCCGATAAGGGTTTTAGAAAGTAATGTTGCTAAATTAATTACCGATATCCTATCAGACAATACAGCTAGGGCTCCAATATTTGGATTAAGGTCGAATATGTACTTTGAAGGTTATCAAGTCGCTGCTAAAACTGGAACAACTGAGAATTACAAAGATGGTTGGATAATTGGCTACACTTCCTCAATTGTTACTGGGGTCTGGGTGGGAAATAATGATAATACACCAATGGAAAAAGAGCCAGGAGTAGTCCTTGCTGGCCCAATCTTTCATGAATTTATGGAAAGAATTTTAGAAAAATTCCCAAAGGAGAGTTTTCAATAGGTGCTTTTAATTGGCATTATGATATAGAAATAATCTTCGGCTCCGACAGGTTTCAAAACAGCTGGACCTTCTTCATTGGTTATTTCAAAAATTATTTCTTTTGATTTTATTCCCAGAATTCCCTCAATTAAAAATCGGTGATTAAAAGAGATTGCCACTTCCTTACCCTGAATTTTTCCTCCCATTTCGCTCTTATATTCACCTAAGTCAGAATTCTGACTAGTGACTTCAACCTTTTCCACTTTTGGATCAATCTTTAATTTCACCTCATTTATTTTTCCACTAAAAAGGCTAGCCATTTTGATTTGGTTTAAAAATTCCTCTTTTGAAAGATTGAGAGAAGTTTCATATTTTTTAGGAATTATCGCCTGATAATCTGGATACTCCCCCTCAATTAATCTTGAAGTGTACTGGATTTGGGGATGAAAAATTTCAGACATCAGCGCTTCAAAGAAAATTTGGTTAGGGGAAAGATAAATATTCAAGTCTCCTTCTCTATCTCCAAAAATATTGACTATTTCTTTAGCAGCGTTTTGAGGTAAGATTAGGGAATATTCTCTTGAAAGGTTTGTTTTTAAAAAGAGTTTTTTTTCTGCTAAACGAAAACTATCAGTGGCAACCATCTTTATTAAATCACTTTGAAAGGAAAAAAAGATTCCGGAAATCTCTGGCTTTACCATTGAAATAGAGGGAATATTAAGGATTTGATTTAAAGCCTGACAAAAACTAGAACTATCAACAGTAACAAAATCACCTTCTTTTTTCTGAGGAATAATAGGAAAATCTTCTGGGTTGAAACCTTTTAGTTTTGTTTTATAATTTCCACATTCTAGATTTAAAATAAAATCTAAAGTTTCTAAATTAAGAGGTTTATTTGGTAAGAGATTTAAAAAGTTAAAAAAAATTTTTATAGGAATACAAATTTTTCCTTCCTCTTCAACTTTTGCTAAGCCCCACCAGACAATGCCAGATTCTAGATTTGTTGTAGAGAGTTTTATTAAATTTTTTTGAGCTTCTAATAGAATATTTTGTAAAATTGGTAAGGTTAAAAATCTTTGAGAGATTTTCTCAACTACATTAATTCCTTCTCTTAGTTTTTCTTTTAAAATAGTAGTTTTCATTGTTATTGTTGTTTTTGTTTAAAAGTGGTTTTTAAAAATAAATTATTTGGGGAATAAGTGGGGATTATCGATGAAAAATTTTAAGAAAATTTAAAAAAATTTTAAGTTTTTAAATTTTTTATTTCTTTTCCATAATCTATCCACTCAAAAACCTCTGTTTTACTAAATTGATTTCCTCAGCTAAATCATTGTTTTTTCCTATTTCCTTTAAGATTTTTTCGTAAGAATAAATGGCTGTGGTGTGGTCCTTGCCACCGAATTTCCTTCCAATAAAAGGGAAAGAACCTTTTAATTCTTCTCTTATTAAATACATAGCTATTTGTCTTGGTTTAACAAATTCTTTTTTTCTTGAATTAGATATTAAATCTTTTTCCTTCAGATCATAGAACTCTGCCACCGTTTTGATTATTTTTTTAGCATTAATAATCTTGACCGGGGAAGAGGTTAAATTTTTTAATAAAGACTGAGCTATTTTAAGGTCAAGAGTGGAAGTATTTAATTTCTGATAGGCAGTTAGTATATTTAAAGCACCCTCTAATTCTCTAATATTTTTTTGAATAGTGGAGGCAATGTGATTTAAGATTTCTTCTGGGAAATCAATTTTTCTTTCCTGGCATTTAGTTTTTAAAATGGCCATTCTTGTTTCAAAATCCGGGAAAGATATATCAGCTATCATACCTCCTTCAAAACGAGACCTCAATCTTTCAGCCAGAGCTGGAATAGCCTTCGGTGGCCGATCAGAGGAAAGGATGATTTGTTTATTTTTTTCGTATAAAGAATTAAATGTGTAAAAAAATTCTTCTTGAGTTTTTTCTTTTCCAGCCAAAAACTGGATATCGTCGATAATTAAAATGTCAATTGTTTGATATATTGATTTTAATTTCTCAATTTGATGGTTTCTTATCGCTCTTATAACTTCGGAAACAAATTTTTCTGTTGGAAGATATTGGACTTTTTTTGGGGGGAAATTTTTTACAATTTCATTACCAATTGCCTGCAGGAGATGGGTTTTTCCTAGACCAACTCCTCCGTAGACAAAAAAGGGATTGTAGACCTGGCCAGGGTTTTTTGCCACTGCCCAGGCAGCTGCCTGGGCCAATTCATTAAAAGGGCCGACAATGAAATTATCAAAAGTATATCTGGGATTGAGATTTGTTTCTTTATCAATTTCGAATTCTTGGAATTCTAATTGTCCACTTTCTATGAAAGGGATTGATGTTTTTTTAAAAACTTTTAATCCTGGTTTCCCAATCTCATATTTTATTTCTTTAATCTCCTCATCTAAACTGTGTAAAATCTTGAAAATAATTTTATTATATTTTTGTTCAAACCATTCTTTGGCAAAAGAATTTGGTAAGGAAATAATAGCCGACCCATTTTTTCTCGAGGTAATTTGGGTGTTCCTAAACCAGGTGGCAAAATTTGCCGGGGAGATAGTTAATTGGACTTGGGCTAAAACTGCCTGCCAGAGTTCTTCATTAGTCACGATTTTAGTTTTATTTTTTTATTACGTTACATGAAGTTGCAACTAACCTTTTCCATTTTCTAGCATTGCAACTTCGGCATAATGGCTGAATATTTGAAATCCAATTCGTTCCTCCTTCACTAATGGGGATAATATGGTCAATAGTTAATTGAATTTCTGGCTCTTTTCTCCCACATATAACGCAGGTATAATTATGGTTCTTTTTTAATTTCTCCCATTCTTCCCAAGTGAAATCACCCTCAGCTAATCTCGCCAATCTATTATGTTTATTTTTAATCCAACTACAATATTTTCTATTTTTAGTAATTCCACCCCTCCATTGCCAATGTTTCTTTCCTTTTAGTCCATGATTTTGTGAGATTTTCTTTTTTGTCTCCTCAGATAATTTTCGCCCTATAAGCCTTTTCCTTCTTTCTTCAGGAATTTTTCTACCCTTTAGGGCCTTGCGTATTTTCTCTACCCATTCCTTAGGAACCTTGTGTCCTTTTTTAAATGAAGTTTGATTTAAACCCACCTTTGCATATTATATCATATGTCAAACAAAGAGGAAATTGAAATAAAAAGTCATTTTCTGTTAATAAATTGGGTAAAAGTTGTGGATTGACCTATTTTACTCTTTATATTATAATAAAAAATATGTCAATTACCTACCATCTCAAAAGGAAAAAGAGGAAGAGAAGGCATGGTTTTTTAAAAAGAAAAAGGAGGAAAGGAGGAAGAAGGG
>Ga0172364_10005549_pt1 | contig 10046 bp, 7 predicted proteins | sample LakKivSesite10cm_FD_114545 | JGI IMG/M metagenome (GOLD analysis project Ga0172364, IMG submission 114545) | Sediment microbial communities from Lake Kivu, Rwanda - Sediment site 10cm | ecosystem: Environmental > Aquatic > Freshwater > Lake > Sediment | place: Rwanda: Western Province, Lake Kivu... | reverse complement strand
TTCAGCAAACCACAGGTAGTTGCGGTCAAGTGTGTTCTTGGCATTTTCGCGGCATCCTACCATGCATCCTCCGCATTCGGTGCATCTGTTTCGCACAGGACCAGAACCTCCGAAGTAGGGATCTGAATCTTTTTCCGGTCCGTCAAGATTTACTCCAACAAAAACGGTTTCAAACGTTTCGTGGGCGTTCATATCCCTTGAGACTTCCTCGAGTGCTTTGTCCTCAACATTAAGCTTTTTGTACTTTGTTCTTCCGAGCATGAATGAAGCTTTTTCATAGAAAGGCTTTAGTATCTCCTTCCATTTGCCGAAGCGGGCCCATGATGAGTTATTGAAAAATGCATCTCCAGGAATGTACAATGTATTGGCATAAACGAGGCTCCCTCCGCCAACACCTGTCCCGCTGAGAATGCTCGCGGTTGTATAGAATGACAGTTTCTGGAACCCGAAAAGCCTTAATGACGGGACCCATAGATATTTGGGAAGGTTCCAGTTTGTCTTCGGGAAATCGCGGGGAGTGTACCTTTTACCCTGTTCAATCGTGAGGACTTTATATCCTTTCTCAACTAGCCGCAGGCTGGCAACGCTGCCTCCGAACCCGGAACCGATAACTATATAATCATATATTTGATCCACAATCAACTTACTGGTTTGGCAGTTTTAAATTTCTCAGTTACCAGCTCCGGCCATTTAAGATCAAGCTCCTCAAGGGCTTTAAGTACCACGCCTGCAACAAAATAGAGCTTCTGCCAGTTTTTATCGGCAGGAACGATATGCCATGGAACTGAATTGCAGCTATTACAATACATCATCCAATGCCTCAAGCAATGGTTGTGTGGAAATCTTCGATCCGACTGCTCCCATCATCCACTGCTGGGGTGTGAGGCGGCCCTGTTTGAAAATACGGTCAAGCTCGGCAGTCAGATTCTTGCCTTTGAGATACTCTTCAATCTGGAACTGTATCACATGACCATATGAATAATTAGGCAGGTATAGCGGATCATTAACGGTATGGGAATAGATGGCAAGAAGAGGTGAATCCTTAACGCCTATCACAGGTGCGAAATATTTGTTCCAGGTGTCGATAGCATTCTTAACGACTGTTTCCCGTAATTGTGAAGGAGTTGCGTCGGGATTCTCATACAGCCATTTCCAGTTCATCATCTCCACCATCCCTACACCCATTATTTCCATCAGCGACCAGGCTGCATCCAGAATCTCCATTTTTTCCTTTTCCGGATTGTTATCTTTCATCCCCAGAAGCATCAGGTCGCGGCTCTGGAAGACATATGCCATTGCTTCCGTGAATGCTGTGTTAGGTACACCGTTCAGCGTATAATAGTCAACATCATAGAGTGTTATTGTCTGTTCAACATTATGTCCGAATTCATGTACGGCAATATTGTATCCCTTGTAATCCATTCCCTTCTCCGATATCCTGGTCCGGAGATGTGCAACCGATCCCTTCATAGCTGCGCCCCATGCGTGCCCTGATCCTCGGGCGGGATCAACAACAATCTTATCTGCCAGGTATTTGGCCCGGTCAGGGCTCCAGCCCAGTTTACTGAGCATATTGGGCATATCTGCCCTGAAGGCTCCGGGATCAGGATACAGAATCCTGGTCTTTGATGTCAGCAGATCCTCTGGTATGCTGCTTCGTGTTTTAAAGCCGTCGTACCAGATGTCAAACGGCTTCAGGTCGCGGCCCAATCTTTCCCTTATCAGTGCAGCCACCTCTTTAAGCTGAGGTGATTTCAGGTAAGTATCGAACAGCTCTTCAACTTCCGGCTGCGATATCTCCATCTCCCATGAGAATTTGCGCTTCATGGCAGTGTTCATTTCTGGGTTAAATGCATCAATTGCCTTCATGGCCCTGAATGAATTGAGGATCATCTGGTACCGGGTGTCAGGTTCAGGAGATGACTCGATAACATTTCCTCCCCTGCTTACCTTATTGGCGAAGGGAGCCCATTCATAATCGGGATTATTGACAACGACTGCCGGAATGGACTGGTTTATGATATGTTCCATGACCTTCACGATCATGTCCTGCTTCTCGATGCCTCCTTCCTTGTCGGAATAATCAGCTTTAAGCTCGTCGCGGAGGTTCCAGTGGGAAAGCAGCACCATGTCATCAGGGAATATCTGGCGGCCGTCATCAGTACGAAGCCTGCCCATATGTATATTGTATTCAGCTATATACATATCACTGTTGCCCGAAGCCTCGCTGAGCGCCTGGCTCAGTTCAGCAGGCACGCGTGATACGAAATAATCGCCCATTCTTGCCATTGCCCATTCAAGGCGGCTCCATGAGGGTCCAAGCTTCTCCTTCTCCTCAAGGGTGTAATAGGGAAAATTAAGAGCGATCATAAATGCAATCTTGTTCCCGTACAGGTCATCGGAAAGGTGAGAACCCACAGAGTAATTTCCGAACATGCGGTCAACCTCGTCAATATCAGCGCCGGTCTCATCAAGGATTTTCTTGAGATCAAGAGTTATCTCGTTGAAATTCCCGCTGATTGATTCCATGTAGCTGCTGATCTTGCTGAATAGGATTTCGCGTTTTTCGGGATCGGAAATATAATTCTCCTTCACGAAGTCAGCAAACCCTTCAGGCGTCCCGTCTTCAGCTCTCCAGAGTGAGGCAGCATGTTTTACACCTGTCTCAAGATGCTCTGCATCAGCTCCCGGGTTTGAAGATTTTACATTTTGTACTATTGAGCTTATTGAGGTCTCATCAATATACATTGAAGAGGCGGAAGGCCTGCTTTCCTTTTTATCTGAGGAGCAGGCAGCCAGCAGAACAATAGCTGCGGTGAACAGAATTTTCTTCATTATATTCAATTTCAGAACAGATATTTCTTTAATAACTGAATACCTTTTTTAATCTCTTCTCTTCCTGAAGACTCGATCCCGTACCATCCGCGATACCCGCCATCTTTTGATATTTTGATCATCCTGGCAGTCAGCTCCTCAGTCGGCTGGTTACGGTACGACATGCCTCCTGCGTAAGGGAGCATCTTCTCAAGATAACCGACATTGTCAAAACTGTCCGAAGGGCTTCTCCAGTCAGGATAGCTTCCGAAATACAGGTTATTGACCTCCTTCATCAGTGAGACCATCCAGTCGGCATCGTTTGATACTCCACCGTGGTTCTCGATAAGGACACTGATTTTTGCAGGGACTGCATATTCCAGGAGCATGTTATATGATTCGGCAGCATATTTAAGAGCCTCATCCTTTGCCACTCCCTTGTCGCCCCTGCAGTTGGTACGGATTGCATGGCATCCGAGGAATGCAGCTGCATCTATCCATTTACGGTGATTTATTTCAAACTGCCGTCGTCCCTCTTTTGTTGATGAGCATCCGTCGCCTTCATCATCTACCATGATGAGGACCATTGTTACGCCCTGTTCTTCGGCATTCCGTTTTAATTTTCTGAGGTATCCTTCGGTAGGCACCTCAAAAAGAGTATTTACGAATTCAATTCCGTTAAGGCCGAAGTCGTTCCTGGCAATCTTCGGGAAGTCAAGTGTTTTCCACTGACCCTTCTGGATCTCTTCCACCAGTGCCCACTGGGCGAGTGAGATATCATCCTTTATTTGTCTTGGTGTATCTGACATTGCAGATTTCCTGATCAATGAAGGAGCAGCAATTCCTGCTGCTCCTGCTATCATTGATTTTTCTATGAAATTCCTTCTGGTAATACCTGACATATTAATTTATTTTAAGTAAGTCTACAATTCCCATCCCGGTCTGTATTCCCTGGTAAGGAATTTATTTGCATCGGGAGCATTGGTGATTTTCACAGCCGTACTGTCATATTCAACTCTCTTGCGTGCCCTGAGTGCTACTGCGCCAAGAAGGATTGTCTCTGTCACGGAGCCTGCATAGAGGAAGCTGCCCGGAGATTGTGTCCTGTTTTTAAATGCTTCAATCCATACCTCATTGGAATCTGTCCTCTCTTCCTTTACCTCTTCAATTTTCAGATCTTTCATGCGGCTTTCAGGTATCAGTTTCGGACTTTCGCCTCTGAATCCTGCTATGATCTTACCCTTATCGCCGACGATCATCATTCCTTCACGTGTAAGTTCCTTACCTTCATTCTCATCCGGGGGGAATGGTCTCATTCCGCCGTCGTACCAGAAAAGATCAAACGGGCCGACCTCCTTCTGGGCAGGCATTTTGAATTTTACCATGCACGAGAGAGGAAAGGCGACATCGTTGGTAACGCCAATTGCCACATTGTTTCTGAGGGTGCATGTTGTTGTACCATAGGCTTCAGCGCTTGTTGCAGGTTTGTCAATTCCCAATGTAAGGAACAGGGGGAAGAGGCTGTAATGCCCCATATCTGCAATGCTTCCGGCTCCGAAATCGTACCAGCCGCGGAAAACAGCATGTGTATAACTTGGGTGATAAGGTCTGTCAGGTACAGGACCCAGCCACAGGCTCCAGTCGAAATCTTTTGGTACCGGGACAGTCTCAGCCGGATTTGCCTGCCACTGAGGCCAAACAGGGCGGTTTGACCAGTTATGGATTTCCTTAAGATTACCAATAAGGCCTTCTTTGAGCCATTTTTTAATGAGGTCATATCCGGTTCTTTTGCTCCATGCGAGAAGATGTGTGCTTACACCTGTTGATTTGGTTATATCAAAGGTCTTCTTCCATTCAGATATACGGTTAGCAATCGGCTTATGTGTAAGAACATGCTTGCCTTTTTTCATCGATGCAATTGCCACCGTTGCGTGAAGGTGATCAGGGGTCATGATTTTTATAGCGTCAATGTCTTTTTCCTTCTCAAGAAGCTCGCGGAAATCAGTATACGAGGTGCATCCCTTGAAGGTTCCTGAGTCTTTTGACCTGCCATAGTATTTCTGAACCAGTTCCTGACCAACATCTCTTCCCCCAGGTATGCCTGTAAGACTCTCTCCCCATGAATTTTCGCCCGTGGCTCTTCGCATCAGGCTTCGGATTTCATTCGGAGACCAGTCTACATAATCTGTAGTAAATTTATTAGGATCACAGACGGAGACTATCTGTATGGCCTGGTTTTCGATCAGGGAAGCCATTTCCCTGATACCCTGGGTTCCGCAGCCGATATAACCAATTGTAAGTTTATCGCTTGGTGCAACATAGCCGGTTCCACCGAGTACCTTCCTTGGTACTACTGTGAGTGCCAGCGATGCGGCAGCAGCAGAACCAAGGAATTCACGACGGTTAAGATTTCCTTTCTTTGCCATTTTTATTTTCTTTAAGGTTAGGTGTGAACAAAACAAAGCACAATTTACATTTTATTACTGAACAAACTGTCTGGCATAGTATTTTGCGGTAAGTTTCTCTCCTGTTGCCTTTTCGATCATATCATTCCAGTAATACCTGGCTCCTGGCCTGAAAACTTTATCCTTAAAATAGTTTCCGACAGCCTGTTCTCCGACGAATGAGAGGTCGTTGGTTATATTTTGGGAGATGTAACCGTAAAACTGCGATGCGAGAATTTCACCGAGCAGGTAATTGTGATAATAGCACGGGTAAAGGGCTATATGTATCTTGGTGGCCCAGTCGGGCATGTTGCGGCCTTCCGGTTTCCGGATCATCTGGTATTTCTCAACCATCTGCCACCAGAGAGTGTTGAGATCCTGGTCAGGATCTTCGTACATTGTTTTTTCGAACCTGTACATTACCTGTGCCCAGCGGCTGAAAACCAGCATCTCAAGCCTTAATGACTTCCTGCAGTTTTCCGCGATTATCTCTTTTTCCTTTTCATCGATTATCCCCATTCCGCTCATCCAGCCGGGATCTTTTGCCAGGCGACCGAAAAAGTTTGCAATGGCTTCTGTGGTAAATGAATGGGCTGCATCTCTCAGGGTGAAGGGCAGTGACATGTCGTTATAGTAGGAGTATACACCATGTCCCAGTTCATGCATAATTGTATTCATCCAGTATACGTCAGGCCTGATATTGTCCAGGGTGCGTACATCTCCTGCGCGATCTATGTCTGTTGAGAAAGCATGCTGGTTTTTTCCGGGTTTCTCGTACAGATCGCTCTTTTCAAGTACAGCCTCCACATTAAGGCCTATGCTGTTATAGAATCCGGCGGCGAGCTTTACAGGATCCTGGCTTTCATAGTACTTGTCAAAATCGACAGGATAAATCGGGGGGCCTTCCTGGAAATACCTGTTCTGATAATGCCATGGCCTGAGGTCTGCTGTTTTGATCCTGTACCTCTTTGCATAAAAGGCATCGATATCTTTCTTAAGGCTGGCGAAATTATCCCTGGTGAGAACATCAAGTTCATCAAATATGGCAGTGACCTCCTGAGGGTCCTGGCCTGACAGCATGAGGCTCATCTCGTGATAATTGCCAAATCCCAGTTTCCGGGCAATCAGGTTACGTTGCTTAACCAGCTTTATTATATCTTCTGCTACAACAGGCCCGATCAGCTTATGTGCTTCCCAGGCCGACTTCAGCTCGCTGCTCACAAGGGAATTCCTGAGGATGTCCTCTATCTGGTTGTCAGAGAGCTCTTTCCCGTCAATTGTCGCCCTGAAATTTGAATATTTCAGGCTTATTTCCGTTTCCATTCTCAGCCTTTCGGCAATCAGGCTTGTATCAACCTGACCTGCAAGAAATGCATCATATAACAGGTCGGCCTGCCGGGCAAGCAGAGGATCCTTAACTTCACCTGATTCCTTAATTTCCTTAAGTTCAGAAAATGCTTCAGTGTCACTGTAAAGACTTGCCAGGTTAAAAGCTGCTTTTTCGCTCAGGGCCCAGTCAGCATCAGTTCCTGAGATATTGGCATTCCATGATGTTAATGCCGCCTCTTTTGAGAGAGGTACAGCTTTTTCTTCATACCAGGTAATGAATTTGTTCATTCTTCTTTCCATTTTTTCCTGATTTGATGAGCAGGAGAGTAAGGTTAAGGCAATGAAAGCAGTTGCAACGACAAAGATTATTTTATTCATATCAGCCATTTAAGAGCTACTAAGGTAATAAAACGTCAGATTTTATAAATCTCTTTACAAAAAACTTTAAATTTGGAAGTTACATTTACTGTTACAATTAAAGAACTACTGACGACTGGAATAAATAAAAACGAGATGAAGGAAATATTTACATTATTTGTAATCATATTACTACTTGCTTCATGCAAGATGAACCAGCTCTATCTCAACGTTGTGGAGCCGGCTCCTGTTACGCTTGACCAGAACATAAAAAAGGTGGGTGTGATCAACAGGAGTGTGCCTACTGATGAGACAAAGATACTTGATGTTCTTGACAAGGCACTCAGTCTTGAGGGAGTCAATCTTGACAAGGATGGTGCTGAACAGGCCATCACAGGCCTCTCAGCAGAGCTGCTCAGGAACGACAGGTTCGATGCGGTAAAGGCTATTACCGACATTGATTTCAGAACCCCGAGCCTGATGGGAATTTTTCCCGTCCCGCTATCATGGGATATTGTCACAAAAGTATGCAGGGAGACCGGTACGGATGCTCTCTTTGCACTTGAATATTATGATACTGATACAAAACTGAATTATTCTACAAGCAACGAGGGTGATAAGGTTGTCATGGGAGTGAAGGTCCCCGGCATCATTCACCGCGCTGATATGGAAACAATAGTAAAAACAGGGTGGAGGATATACGATCCCGCCAACAAGGTTCTCGCTGATGAATTCCATCATGTTGAATCGGTTGTTTTCACGGGCAAGGGGGTAACACCTCTTGTTGCAGTCGCAGGGCTCGTTGGAAGGAAGGATGCCATAGCCAGGGTAAGCAATGAGGCAGGCCAGGGTTATGCAATGCGGCTGATACCATACGAACTGAGGGTGATGCGTGATTATTTTGTCAAGGGAACAAATAACTTCAAAATAGCAAAACGGAAAGCACAGATGGGTAAATGGAACGAAGCAGGAGAGCTGTGGGAACAGGAAACCGGCAACCCCAAACGAAAGGTCGCAGGCAGGGCAACTTATAACATGGCAATCATTAACGAAATAAACGGAAACCTTGAAAGTGCACTCTCATGGGCTCAGAAAGCCTGGGAATACTATAAAATCAGACCCGCTTTACGATATACCGATATCCTTGAAAACAGAATGTATAAGGCTGGAGTTCTGATGGAACAGCAGCAACGTTAAAAAAACCTAATATTTCGACCGGGTACGGTTTTTATTCTGACTTAATTAGTAATTTCACAAGCGAATTTTTAAATCACATTTTCCCCGGCATTGCTGTCTGAGGTGTGAAAGTAATTAATAATGAAGAGATTCTGGTCATTCTGTTTTGCTATCCTTTTCCTTTTCACTGCGTTCCGTCCATATCAGGAAGCTATTGCAGCGCCGGTTACAGATAATCCCCAGGAGGATTATCTGATCATGAACGGAAAACTCTGGAGGAACCTTTACCTGGGCATTAAGGGTAATCCCTATTTCATGACGGGTGAATTTCTTAATGGCGATATAACATTCAACGGCAGAGTATTCAGGGACAGAATATTCAAATACGACACTTATAATGATGAGATAGTGCTCTGGATTAACACCGGCACCACAATTATCCTTAACAAGGAGATGGTCAGCGAATTCAATATTAACTACCTGGGCGAGAAATACCACATTGTAAACCTGGGAGAGGATACTACAAGTATTATTTCAGGCTATGTGAACGTATACTATGCCGGGCCTACACCTCTTTATGTCAAGTACAGAAAAGAGATAGAAATCCTGGCTGTCGACAACAGGTATGACCTGTTCATTGACCTCCACAGGTCATACATTAAAAAGGACGGACAGATATTGCAGGTTTCAGGCAAGGGAGAATTGTTAAAGATACTGTCAGACAGGAAGGATGATGTTAAACACTATATAAAGACAAATAAGCTCAGAGTAACAAAGAAAGAGCCCCGGAGTTTCATTCCTGTTCTGGAGTATTACGATAAACTGCGTCAATAGGTAAAGAGATATGAAGAAGATAAGCCTTACTATCATATTATTTCTTTCCTTCGCCGCGCTGGCGATGCCGCAGCGGAATTATGCTGTTAAAGGAAATTACAGCGGGATGTCGTTAGCTGATTTCATCTTTGCATGTGAAAAAGAGTTCCCGGTTAGATTTTTTTACAACGATGCATGGATCAGGGGGATGACTCTGGGAGACTACGGCAATAAAAGGACTATTGCTGAAATTCTTGATACGTTGTTTTACGGTAAGTCAATGTATTACTACGCCGATGATCTTGGAAACATTGTCATTACCCAGGGTTATGCGGTAAAAGTATCTGAGCAGTCATCACAAAGAATCGAGAAGTTCATCCCCGGAAACGATTATACCGGTCCGGCTGAAGAAGACCAGACTGGAGGCAATCTTGTAATTGACATAGGAAATCCTGCTGACAAAAGTAAAACCGGAAGTGTTGTCATAAACGGGTACATAACAAACAGGGATACGCGTGAAGCAGTTGCCGGAGTGACAGTTTATGTACCGAAGTATTCGGCAGGCACTGTTTCCAACGAATATGGTTTCTACAGCCTTACACTCCCAAGGGGCAGTTATCCTGCAAGATTCTCGTTCATAGGAATGAAGGAGCGTATAGTTGACCTTAATGTTTATGGCTCCGGAGAACTTAATATAGAGATGAGAAGCACGCTTGTACCTCTGAAGGAGACAGTGATAACTGCTGATAAGAATGTCACTTTACAGAGGTTTGAGGTAGGTGTTGAGAAGATCAACATAACCTCCTTCAGGCTGATGCCCACATCAATGGGCGAGTCAGATATTATAAAGAGCATCCTTCTTATTCCGGGAGTTCAGTCGGTGGGAGAGGGTTCTGCAGGATTCAATGTAAGAGGTGGTTCGGCAGATCAGAACCTGATACTTCTTTATGGCGCCCCGGTCTATAATTCATCCCACTTTTTCGGATTTTTCTCTGCAGTAAATTCAGATATAATTAAAGAAGTAACACTTTATAAGGGAGGTATCCCAAGCAGGTTCGGAGGAAGATTGTCATCTGTTCTTGATATAACACCCAGGGAAGGAAACCGCAGGGA
>Ga0172364_10005548_pt1 | contig 10046 bp, 4 predicted proteins | sample LakKivSesite10cm_FD_114545 | JGI IMG/M metagenome (GOLD analysis project Ga0172364, IMG submission 114545) | Sediment microbial communities from Lake Kivu, Rwanda - Sediment site 10cm | ecosystem: Environmental > Aquatic > Freshwater > Lake > Sediment | place: Rwanda: Western Province, Lake Kivu... | reverse complement strand
GCAACAATTGGGGTTGCGCCATTTCATATCTCTTGAACACTGCTTTATTTGTCTTTTTCATCCCCCTATTGAATCACACCTATTTTAAAGTGACAAGAGGCCAACCTTTTGGGTCGGCCTCTTCTGATTTACTGGGCAGATTCTTGAGGCACCTGGACTTTCACCGTCTGGTCGGCGCTGCTAAACACCAAACCATCCTTGGTTTCATTCACGTCTGCCATGATATGTGCACCTCGGCTGAATGTGCCGCTGAGCAAGTTTAGTGACAGAGGTGACTCAAGATATTTTTGCAGGGCACGCTTCAGCGGGCGGGCGCCGAAAGCCGGGTCATAACCGGTTTCTGCCAGCCACTGGCGGGCAGCTTCTGTCAGCTCGATGGTCAGGCTGTTATCTGCCATGCGCTCCTGGATTTCCTTCATTTGCAGGTCGACAATCCTGACCATATCGTCCAGCGAAAGCGGTGAGAAGGTGATGATCTCGTCGATACGGTTGAGAAATTCGGGTCTGAAGGTACTCTTGAGTGCCTTGGAGATTTTCTCCTGGGCTTCGCGATCCTCAGAACTGGAGCTTGGCGGCACAAAACCAAGACTGCCTGATTTACGAACGTATTCGGTACCCAGGTTGCTGGTCATGATGAGCACGGTATTACAGAAATCCACAACCCTACCCTGCCCGTCAGTCAGCCGGCCGTCGTCCAGGATTTGCAGCAAAGCATTCCAGACTTCGGGATGGGCTTTTTCGATCTCATCGAACAGTACCACCCGGTATGGTCGCCGGCGTACAGCTTCAGTAAGCTGCCCACCTTCCTCATAACCCACGTAACCCGGCGGGGCACCGAACAAGCGTGAGACGGTGTGCTGCTCGCGGTATTCACTCATATCGATACGCACCAGGGCATCCACATCATCGAATAGGAACTCCGCCAAAGCCTTGGCCAGCTCCGTCTTCCCCACCCCCGATGGGCCGATGAAAATAAACGAGCCAATTGGCCGGTGTGGGTCCTTGAGCCCTGAACGTGAGCGCCGGATGGCATCCGAAATGGCGTGGATGGCCTCATCCTGGCCAATGATATGCTCGTGCAGTCGGCTTTCCATGTTGAGCAACTTATCCGACTCGGTCTCCATCATCTGTGAAACCGGGATGCCGGTCCATTGGGCCACCACCTCAGCTATGTCATCCACATCCACCACTTCATCCAGCTTATGCTCGCTCTCCCACTTATCCCGCAGGCTATTGAACTCGCCCTCCATTCGTAATCGCTCGGCCTTTTTCTCTGCTGCACGCTCGTACTCACGTGCCAGGCCGGCTTGTTCTTCTTCAGCTTGTAGCCGGTCGACCTCGCTCTTCATTTCCTTGAGCTCGGGCGGCAGGGAATAGAGCGCTACGCGCAGCTTGGCAGCGGCCTCATCCATCAGATCGATGGCCTTATCAGGCAGGTAGCGGTCGGTGACATAGCGCGACGATAGGCGTGCTGCAGCCACCAGGGCGTCATCCGAGAAGGTCACCTTGTGGTGCGCTTCGTAGCGGTCGCGCAGGCCGCGCAGCATTTGGATGGTGTCATCCACGCTGGGCTCTTCTACATACACCGGTGCAAAACGGCGCTCGAGGGCGGCGTCTTTCTCGATATGCTTGTGATATTCATCCAAGGTGGTTGCGCCCACGCATTGCAGCTCACCGCGTGCCAGGGCAGGCTTGAGCATGTTGGAGGCGTCCATGGCTCCCTGGGCGGCTCCGGCCCCCACCACGGTATGCAACTCGTCGATGAACAGGATCACTTCACCTTGGGCACGCTGGATCTCTTCGATGGCGGCTTTCAGGCGCTCTTCAAACTCGCCTCTAAAGCGCGAGCCGGCGATCATAGCGCCCAGGTCGAGGGCGATCACCCGCTTGCCGGTAAGGATCTCAGGCACATCATTGGAGGCGATCTTTTGAGCCAGCCCCTCCACAATGGCGGTTTTACCCACCCCCGCCTCACCGATCAACACAGGGTTATTCTTGGTGCGGCGTGAAAGGATCTGGATCACGCGCAAGATTTCAATGTCGCGCCCGATCACCGGGTCCAGCTTTCCCTCGCGGGCCATCTGGGTGAGATCACGTGAGTATTTCTCCAGCGTGCGGTAACGGGTCTCCGCTTGCGGGTCAGTCACACGCTGGCCGCCACGGATTTGCTGGATGGCCTCGTAAACACGCTCACGTGTTACCCCGGCGCCCTCCAGCAGGCGGGCTGCTGGGGTGCTGCGCTCATTGAGGATCGCCAGGAAGAGGTGCTCGGTGGATATATATTCATCTTTGAGCCGGTTGGCTTCCTCGTTTGCTAGGTCTATGATTCGCTTGACGCGTGGAGTGATGAAAATCTGCCCGGCGCCACCCCCAAAAATATTCGCCTTGGGGCTGGTGCGCAGGATATAATCCAGGCGCTCGGTGAGGGCGTTAATATCGACTTTCAAATATTCCAATATCTGTGGGATCACACCTTGCGGCTGCTCGATGAGTGCCAGCAGGATGTGTTCCGTATCTATTTGATTGTGCCCATAGCGCTGGATGATTTCAGCAGCGCGCTGGGCAGCCTCCTGGGCACGTTCAGTAAAACGATCAAATCGCATCATAGGTAATAATCCTTCCTTATGCGAAGATTATAACATCGAGTGCGTTAATGCAAGACATATGCCCCGTTAGAGTTGTATATGAGTTGTGTATACAGGGTATTAACCCGAATAATATCACAGGTGCAATCTATTACCGAAACTGGCGGGTAAATACTGTCTTTTTCTTGAATATTGAAGATGCCAGGGTATTTGGTTGGCATTAAAAACGCTTAGATGGAGTAAAATGGAGCCAATATGGTGGCTGAAATCGCCGTTTCCCCATCGACCAGGGGGCATTTACGCCGCCTGGATATGCGCCGTGACCTGGCCAGGGTAGCCGACCTGGTTGAGCTGTGCTTTTACGATACCCTCGATCCGGAGGGCAGGCAGTATCTCAACGAGATGCGCAGGGCTGCCCAGGCTGCTTCATTTATTGGCATTGCCAGCAACCTGATTAGCGATACCAGCATGCCACCCTCCGGTTACGTTTGGGAGGAGGATGAGCGCTTGGTGGGTAACCTCAGCTTGATTCCCATCGTGGTGCAGCATAAGAGAGCTTACATGATTGCTAATGTAGCCACCCACCCTGATTACCGCGGCCGAGGCATTGCTACGCAGCTTACCCTGGCTGCGCTTAAGCACGCTCAGATCAACGGCGCCCCCACGGTGTGGCTGCAAGTGCGCGATGACAATGCCAGCGCTATCCATATTTACCTGACCAATGGTTTTATGGAACGCCTGCGCCGCACCAGCTGGTACAACGGGCCAAGCTTCCCGCAACTGCCCAATCCAAGCGGGCTGGATATAAATAATCGCCAGGCACAACATTGGGCTTCGCAGCGCCAATGGCTCAGGCAGCTATACCCGAAAGAGCTCGATTGGAACCTGCCCTTCGACTGGAACCTGTTCCGTCCCGATATCTGGGGGAAGCTTTACCGGGCTTTTAATTTAGATTTCCTGAAACATTGGAGCGTGGAACGTCACGGTGAATTAAAAGGCGTGCTGAGCTGGAAACATGCCCGAAGTTTCGCCGACAGCCTGTGGCTGGCCATCCCTGAGCTATTTGAAGAAGACGCAATTCTGGCGCTACTGCTTGGGGCACGCAGTGAGATCCGCCCTGAGCAGCCCCTGAGCCTGAACCTGCCCGCAAATCTTGCCGTGGAAACGCTGCGAAAGGCTGGCTTTTATCCCCACCAGACCTTAATATGGATGGAATATCCCATTTCGCGCAATAAATAAAGGGGATTGTAGGTGAATCGTAGGATTTAGACCGGCCAGGGTAGTTGACTTTCACATAAAATTAGCTTATACTGGATTTGAACGGAGAAGATACCGCTATGCGAGTTTTTCTCTCAAAATTGAATATCAGCAATTGTTAACCGAGGCACGCGTTTATATATGCGTGCCTTTTTATCATAAATAAACCAACGAAAGGAGACAAGTGTAAAAAATGGATTCCGGCTTGATCCGCAAGCGAGAGAAAGCAAGACGCTATGCTGAACAGCGTGAACGCATCCATGTTAAATCACTATCGGTTACTTTTGACGGGGATAATAACCCCCACACGGTTACATACAATAATAATGCCTGGGAATGTGATTGTGACTTCTTCAAAACCCGCCAGACATGCAGCCATACCATGGCCCTTGAAATGATCATGGAAGGATGTTCTTGGGCTAATTGACCCTGGAATAACAAAACTTAATAACCGCGTTACCCAGCGAGCCCGGATGGGCTCGCTTTATTTACAGGCTTACGCGCTCTCCGGTCAGGCTGGCCGCTTCGTCAAAGGCAGCCTGGCGAATGGTGATGGGAAAGCGGTTGTGCAATGGGCTGATGCGCGCCCCAAGTGAGGTGGATTTCCAGAATAACCTGGCAAAAGGTTTTACGAAAGTGGTTAACTCAGCTGCCCGCCGAACTTCATCCAGGGTGGCATCGTCCCAGCCGCCGAACAGACCATAGAAAAATGCAAACAGCGGGTAGGATGGCAGGATAGCCAGCACCAGGATGATCACACTGGTGATCTGGTTTCCCTGCCAGATGAACCCACCGATCCAGCGCAGCGTTGCGTAGTGAGCCATACCCGCCAGCAATGGGGCGCCTATAGATTGCCAGAAGTACAATCTTTGCGGAAAACATAACCTGTGGTTGAGCAGGAAGGCGATGATATTCTTGGTCATCAAAGCGATAAAGTAAGCCACGATCAAGGCGGTGATCTGCAGCTGGGCGATTAGGATGAACGCCAGGGTGATGCGGATCAGCTGCTCCATCCCCACCAGGGCACCTTTCATCCAGGGCTTATTGGACCCCAGCTGGACGTTATCACCCACCCAGGAGGGATATTGGATCATGCCCCAAATCAACAACGGAATGCTGTATTGGGCAGCCCGCGCAAACTCAGGGCCGGTGGCACCCAATATGAACCGGTCAGCCACTGCCAGCAGGAGCGCGCCCAACATGGCACTCACCATCCCGCCCCACTTATAGCCCATCACGGAATAATATTGGCTGAGCAGCTTTCGCCCATGCGAGATGGCTTCGGAAATGGAGGGCATCAAGTTGTTATAAAGGGTGGCCGTCACCTGGAAGGCGTACACGAAATTCTGAGCCAGCACCCAGTTTCCCCACACCTCGGCCGAGTTGACCAGGTAGGTCTGGCTAATGATGATCTCCACAGCCTGTCCCACTCCCCAGGCCAGTGAGCCGAGCATCTCGAATACCCCAAACCGGAACGATTCCTTAATCACCTGCCAGTCGAAATGAGCCAGGAAGTAGATGCGGACGTTGTAACCCAGCCGGCGGTAAAGCCCCATGCCCACTAAAAAGGTGAGGAATTCGGTGGCATAAGCTGCCAGCCCCATACCCAGCAAGCCCCCCATCGAAGAGCCAAACACCGGGTTCGAACGACCCCAGGCGAACATGATGGTCACCAGGACCGGCTGGGTGACCATCGGGAAGATTGCACCCAGGGCAATGTCCAGGATTTGGGCATAATCGTAGCGCTGCAAACCGGTGAGGGCATTGCGCATCACCTGGAAAAATCCTGGGATCTGGATAAAGGTGTGCACGATGACACTCCAGGCATAGATGGCATACACGGTGCGGGGCGCCAGTGAGCCGGCCAGCGCCACCATGATGCTCACCTGAACCGCTCCTGAAAGCAGCTGCCACCATACATAAACTTGTCCATACTGCACGCCGCGGCGCGGGTCACTCACCCTGTGCTGTGACAGGAACTTGATGAACGCGATACTGGTGCCCATGTCAAAAAAATTCCAGATCACCGCAAACAGCTGAGTCACGCGCCCCCAAATGCCGATTGCCTGGGCAGAGGGCAGGATGTAGGCAGGCAGGAGCAGCTGCTGGTAGAGAATGTATGGGATGAAGATGATCATTCCCAGGAAAAATGCCATGAAGAATCCGGCTAGTGGGCGGTGAAAGCCGATATCTTCCCAGTCGGTCTTTGCTTCACGAGCGGCGTATTTCTGGCGGTCTCCGACCACCTCATCCAGGATTTCGGTGTGATGCCTGCTATAGCGGCGTACGATCCAGAATGCCAAACCCGAGATGAGCAGCATCCCCAGCAAGGCCAGGTACAAAACTAGCTGCTGGTTTGCATGGGGCACCGGCGAGGCGGGGTAGTCGGCATATGAAAGCGGGTTTTGACCGGCAGAGCTGTGCACCAGGTAGTAAACCAGGTAATTAAAATAGGCCCATTCCTGGAATTGAGGGTTGGCTTCATCCAACAAAGCCGAGAACAGGTACACCTGCCCGCTCCCCAGGCTGGCCTTCCCCAGCACCATTGACTGGTCCTCATAGCCGGAGATCAGCGAGGTGAAGCTGGCGCTTTCCAGCAGGTAACGCTGGCGCACCTGGGGGGCGCTCGTCCAGACGATGGTTTTAGTGATAGCATCGCTGCTGGTTGAGGCGCTGACCAGGCTCAGCGGCTGCTCAGCGTAAGCTGGCACGATTTTTTCACCCAGCAAGCCGCTCAACTGCGCAGTGGTGATATCCGGGCCGAGGACCAATAGCAGCCCTGCGCCCTGCTGGATGCGCTGGCGGATTAAGGACACATCAGTGATGACACCATTAAGCACAAACACATCCGCCAGGGAAAAATCGTTCACCCTCCGGATGCCAGGATCAAGGGTTAATGCAGTTGCCAGGCCGCCATCTGGCCCGGCGTAATAAACATTGAGAGAACCATCCGCAGATGCCGGCTGCGCAACAATCAAACACAATAAGATCAGCAGCAGAAAAAGGGTACCTTTACGCATGGACTGCCACGGACACAACCTCAGCCTGATCACTGGTTCATAGGTTTGCAAACAACTTTCGTGGAACGCTATAAGTGTATGACAAAAACCTCCACTGGTCAATTGTTAGCAGCCTATCTGGTTGGATGAAAATATTGGGTTTATGCTATACTGTAACGAGACTAAGTAACCACAGCCAAAAAAGCAAATGGCAAGGAAACCAACGCTAACCAAGGTCATACTGCCACAGCGCCGGAAGGACCTGTTCACCCGCCAGCGTTTGATTAACCTATTATATGATCTGCTGGATGAGAAGCTCATCCTGGTGATTGCGCCGGCAGGCTATGGGAAAACATCCCTGCTGATAGATTTTTCTCACCAGGTGGATTTTCCAGCCTGCTGGTATGCAGTGGACGAGCTGGACCGGACGCCTGAGCGCTTTTTCACCTACTTCATCGCCGCCCTTCACCAGCGCTTCCCGGCCTTCGGCGAAGCTTCCAGCGAAGCGCTCAAAGCCATCAACCCCTTCAAACCCGATGTAAACCAGCTAGTTTCGGTGATTGTCAATGATGCCTATGAGCACATCCAGGAGCATTTCCTAATCATCCTGGATGACTACCACCAGGTGAGCAACATCAAAGAGATCCAGGCATTTATCAACCGTTTCATTAATGAGGCGGCTGAAAATTGCCACCTGGTCTTATCGTCGCGCACCCTGCTCAGCCTGCCGGACCTGCCATTGCTGGTGGCGCGCTCGCAGGTGGGTGGGATTGGCTTCGAAGAGCTGGCCTTTCAGGCTGACGAAATCCAATCCTTCGTGCTGCAGTATTACCATGTAACCTTATCCGATTCGGCTGCTCAAGACCTGGCACGCGACACAGAGGGATGGATCACCGGGTTGATGCTGTCTGCCCAGGTGATGGGACAGGGCATGACCAACCAGATGAGGGCGGCGCGCGTGACGGGTGTGGAGCTGTATACCTACCTGGCGCAGGAAATCCTCGACCAGCAAACCCCCGAAATCCGCGATTTTTTGCTGCGCACCTGCTTCTTACAGGAATTCGATGTTTCACTGTGCAACGCCATTTGGGGTTCAGAAGGCCGCTGGCGCGAGCTGATCAACCAGGTAGTGGAGAACAATTTATTCGTGCTGCCCGTGGGAGAGGAAGGTCGTTGGCTGCGCTACCATCACCTTTTCGGTGAGTTCTTGCAAGCGCAATTCGAAAATGAAAGGCCCGGCGAGCTCGAACCCCTGCTGCGCCGGATCGCTCATGTGTATACCGCCCGCGGTGCGTGGGTGCAGGCCTATGCGCTGTACGAGCGCATTGGCGACGTCACTGCTACCGCCCAGCTGATCGAAAAAGCCGGCACCGACCTGATCCGTAACGCTCAATTTGCCCTGCTGGCAAGGTGGCTGGAGGCCCTGCCGCCGAAAGTGCTCGATTCACACCCCGCTTTAATTTCCCATAAGGGGACAATTTTATTGCTCCAAGGCCAAGTGGAAAAAAGCCTGGAGTACCTGGACCAGGCTGAGACAGCCCAGCGCCAAAGCCAGGATCGACAGGGGCTGGCGCGCACACTCGACCGGCGAGCAATAGCTCACCGCCAGCGTGGTGATTACCAGGCTTCGATCCAGGATGGGACAGAAGCCTTGGAATTATCTAAGGATAATGAAGCGCTAAGCTCAGTGCAAGCTGGGGCATTACATTCAATCGGTATGAGCCTGTTCTACCAGGGACAGCTGGAAAAAGCTCACGAAATTCTCAGCGAAGCTTTAAAAGTATTCCAGGGACTCAAGGAAGAGCAGAATGTAGCCCTGCTGCACCTGGAATTAGGCATGTGTTGCCAATACATGGGAGATACAGCTCAGGCAGTCAGCCATAATGAGTCAGCACTGGCATACTGGCAAAGCGTACGAAACACCACCCGCCAGTCGTTCGTCTTGAATAACCTGGGCAGCCTGCACCATTTAGCCGGAAATTATGTGGAAGCGGCCAAGCTTTTCGAGCAAGCCCTGGTTTTAGCCAGGAGCAACAACATCATCCGCAGTGAAGCTTACCTTCTGTTCAACCTGGGCAATATCTATGCCGACCTGGAAGCCAATGACAGCGCCCGGGATGCCTTCCAGAAGACCTGCGATGCCTGCCAGAAGCTGGATGACCACTTCCTTTTATTGAATATCGATCTGGCAGAAGCAAATATTTGCCGCCGGGAGGCAAAATTTGCCCGCGCCCATGCCTACCTGACGTCTGCCAGGCAGCTGGTGGATAAGAGCCAGTCGGGGTTTGAAAACAGCCTGTGGTCTTTAGAAGCCGGCAGCCTGGCGCTGGCTGAAAACAAGCTGGACAGGGCACTGGTGCAGCTCACCAGCGCGCTGAAGCTGTTCGATGAGGGTGGTCAAAGGCTGGAAGCTGCCAGCGCAGCCCTGCTCTTGTGCCGGGTGAATGCCCTGCGGGGAGACCAGGCCATGGCGAGATCGATCCTGGCACGCGCCCTCGACCTGGTTGGCAACCTGGAGAGCATCCAGCCACTGCTGGTGACCGGCCGCAGCGCCAAGGAAGAGCTGAAAAGCTTCGCTGAGGAGGCGAATATCGGCCCGCCCGCCATCAAGCTGCTCAGCCGGATCGAGAATTTTGAGCGGCAGATCCCTTCCCTGCGACGCAAGTTACGCCCACACGCTGCCACGGTGCTGTTAATCCCCCCAAAATTAAGCATCGAGGCCCTGGGCAAATCGCTGGTGAAGTTGGATGGCAAGCCGGTCACCGAACCCAGCTGGGCCAACCAGAAGCGCGCCCGTGAGCTGTTCTATTACCTGGTGTCACACCCCGGCAAGCGCCTGACCAAAGAAGAAATCGGGGTCACCCTGTGGCCCGAAAGCTCCTCCGATCTGTTGCGCCTGCAATTCCGAAACACCGTCTACTATGTGCGCTATGCCCTGGGGCAGGAAGTGATCACCAGCAATGAGCGTCGCTACGCCTTCAACTCCGACATGGATTACAGCTATGACGTGCAGGAATTTGAGCGTAAACTGGCGCAGGCCGATTTAACGAATACCCTATCCGAGAAAATTAGGCTGCTGCAAGAAGCCCTCCAGCTTTACCAGGGTGAATTTTTCCCCGAAGGAGAAGGCACCTGGGTGACGGCCGAACGGCAGCGCATATCCCAGATTTGCGAACAAGCCCGCCTGGCACTAGCCAGGCTGCTG
>Ga0172364_10005546_pt1 | contig 10049 bp, 16 predicted proteins | sample LakKivSesite10cm_FD_114545 | JGI IMG/M metagenome (GOLD analysis project Ga0172364, IMG submission 114545) | Sediment microbial communities from Lake Kivu, Rwanda - Sediment site 10cm | ecosystem: Environmental > Aquatic > Freshwater > Lake > Sediment | place: Rwanda: Western Province, Lake... | reverse complement strand
CTTCTATTGTCATCCAGTTTGTAGGTTCGGATTCTTGCGAGTACTGGGTATCACAAAAACTACATCTCAAATTACATCCTTTTAACCGAATGAAAGTGCATGGTTGACCTGCTCCTTGAAACCCATTGATTTCTCCATCAATACTATGAAAAATAGATTGTACATTAAGTTTTATTTTATTCATACTTTTTATCCTATATAAGTTCAAACTCAGGACATTCTTCTGGATTTTCCACTGAACCAATTACATGTAGGCTACATGTCTTTTCATCTAATTCATTAGATTTAAAATTTTTACAATCTTCACAAGTATACATATTAATCCTCCTCGATTTGAAATTACTTTTACATATCCAATGTACTTACTGGACCATTTTCGTTTCTCTTTTTATCTTCATATGGTCGCATTACAACGTCATAAAATTCGTCATGGGCATCTGCAGCACTAGCTCTTACTTGACTTAGTTTTTGATAACTTAACGTATATGAATCTACCGGCTTTACATTATCAGGATTTCTATCTTGCATTATAGCCAATGCTCTTAGATGCATTAGATAAGTAATAGCGTACGTTAAATCTCCTGGCGTTTTAATGAACTTTGCTGCTGCCTCAAGATGAGGATTTATTGGTTTTCTATCTTCTTGTTTTGTATATGGCATTTTTTATTTCCTTTCTCTTTTATGAATTCTTCGACAGTTAGTCCTTCTTTTATTCTTCTAAACAATCCAACGCGAGAATCGTCAAAGTTTACTACGGCTTCATCTTGAAGCCAATTTACCCATCTCATAAGTCTATGATTCTCTTGAATACTACTCTTACTTTTCTGTTTCATCAATCCCACCAGCCCCTAACATGTTTCTGTAGTATTTTACATAAATATTCGATATCTTGTTTCTCTAGATATTGTTCGTGATCATCTGCTAATAAAAAATACTTTCTTTCTGATTCAGTATCATGAAAAACAATTCTTTCTGCTACTGTTTTTCCTTCTTTATTTTTGATAGGTTCTGTTGTCAGAGGTCTCGATAGTACTAGTTTGTTTCTTTTCTCATAAGGATTTGTATAATCTTGTTCGTGCAATCTTTTACAGAGATTTCTACAAATCTCGATGTTGTGAGCATCTTTTTCTGCATCGACGCTAATACCATAATTCTTAAAGTAGTCTTCCATTAGTTTGAGTTTCACTTCAAGAATTCGAAAGAAGAAGGATTCGTCCCACTGTCTATCTCTCCAAATAACAGGAAGAAAATAAGACCATTTCTTAATTCCCAATCGAATATTTGAAATTTTCCACATTATCCAATTTTTTATCTTTTTGAGCATGATTCTTATTTATCTCCTTTTATATACTTTTCCCCTTTCTTTTAGTTCTCTTATTTTTTTACAGAAAGTTGAATGGGAGATTTTCCCCACGGCTAGATCATATCTGAGACTCCATTCTTCATCTGAGATCAATTGAACAGTAGAACTACTTTTAGCTGGAAGGCCGCAGTCTGATTTTGCCATTTTATTTCTCCTTTGTTCTAAATTTAAGAATGTGCTTTTATAGAATAAGTTATTTTTTCCGAATGTGCCGAACTACGAACTTGGTGGGGCGAGAGTTGCATAAACAAATTAGCAAACAACTTATCCGCATCAACTATTGGAATATAACTAAATAATGCGTATAGTTTATCTACTTCTTCTTGAGATTCCAATATAATATGTACTGGATAGAATTTTGATTCTTCTTTTTGTACTTTCATTTTATTTTTCCTTAATCTTAGGTTTTTAAAAATAATCGTTCTTCAATTAATTTCCATATTTCTTCTGTACCTAAACTATCTGGATCTTCTCCAAAGTCCATTTTTATTACTTCCACTTTATGTATGAAGGGTTCAAATACTGCCGCTTCTTCTCTGGCATGCCAATAGGCATCGCCGTCTAGACAGAAAATAAGAGTATCCGGTTTTCTTTCCAGCAATAATTGCCTTTGCTTATCAGAAACATATGAACCCAAAATAGCAACAGCATCGTTCCCTACTCGCCAGGCATCTAAGATGCCCTCCGTAACTACAATGATATCTCCTACTGCTTCGTCATACCCATACAGATATTCTTCTTTAGCTGTTCCTGCATTTATATACTTTAAGTACGCTGTTCTGGTCATATCTGCAGCAACAAAACTAACTTGTTTTCCTTTGAAGAACACAGGTATTATTAGTCGATTCATATATTGACCGACTCTACAATAACCACACTGTTTTTCTATAAGAAGATCTAAAGATAATTTTCTTCTTCTAATATATCTATTTAGAAGGGGAAGTTGAGTTCCCTGATGTATTTTTTCAAAATATTCTGGAAGAGGAGTAACAAGTCGTTGTTCTTTCTTTACTTCTTCTTTCTCAGTTACTTCAGATAGACCCAGGTTACTTTTTTCTTCTTCTATAATTTCACTACATTCTTCCTTAGTCAGATTTGTTAAGATGCTTAGGAGAAAAGAAAAATGACCTTTTCGATTACACTTCCAACAATGGTAAAATAAAGTATCGGTAAAAATGCCCAGGTGATTACTATGGTCCTCACAATCCCGAAAAGGACACTGAATATTTATACTACCAGTACTGACATTTTTTCCAGAAGTCCAATATTTAATATCATATCTATCAAGAATATTAGTTATTAAAGTTTCATAATTCATTCGAACATTTCCAATTCGTATAGAGCTGCGTTGAACATATTTCTGTGTTTTCTATATCCTTCTTTATATTCTTTGAGTTGTTTAATTGGTATATCTTTTACTTTTAATCCATAAGCAATTAATCGTTTTCTGATTTGATCTGCGAAATCAAATTTACTCTCTGACCTTAATTCATTATATAAAGATTGTACTAGCAGAAGCATCCAAAGTAATGCTTTTTCTTTTTCCGTCAGGTTTAGATTTACTTTCTTTCTTTTTCTTGAAAAACAATTTACTATTTTTAATATATAAATTCTCAGTAATGATCTAATACTGCTGTACTCAGTCATCTTTCTTCTCCTTTTCTTTCTTTATTTTTTCTACAACTTTATCAATCATTCCCCGAGTAATTGGGATTTTCATAGTAACTTTATCTTTCTCCCAAGGCCATAATTTAATTTGTTCTCCGGATGCAGATTGAATTTTACAGTTTTCTTTTCTTTCTAAATGTGAACGAAACCGTTCGGCAACATCTCCCACATCATAATTTTCATTACAAGAAATATAGAAAAGATAATGATAAAAAGTATTTCCTTCTTCTTTATCAAACTTCTCTATAATTTTTCCTACTCTTCCCCTACCTCTTTTTAATTTTCTTCTGTCTAAAATATCGGCAAAATTATTTTGAATTTCAAAATTAATATATTCTAACCGACCTATTGGGGCGTATGATCTTACTTCAATAGTATATTTGTATCTACTGGAAATAAAAGATGGGGAACTGATAGTTTTGAGATATCCTATTACTTCATCTTTATTTTCTTGATTCTTATCCATCTCTTAGAAGTTTAAAAATTCAGAACGCATCTTTTCATCTGTTCTCATTTTTCCTAGAAGACAGCTCGTTACCATTTTACTTCCTGGTTTTCTTATACCCCGATGTGCCATGCAAAAGTGGGTAGCTTCTATAACAACACCCACTCCGTGGGGTTTTAAGTACTTCATAATTGCCGAAGCAACTTGATTTGTCAGTCTTTCTTGAACCTGTAGACGACAAGCATACACATCCAGTACCCGGGCCAGTTTAGATAAACCTACCACTTTCTTCTTTGGAACATATCCGATTTTAGCCATTCCACAGAAGGGCACAACATGATGCGAGCAATGGGATAGAAAAGGAATATCTTTTACTACTACCATTTGATCATAGTCTTCTGAAAAATCTACAGCAAGTAATTCTTTAATATCTTTTTCTGTATAAAAATATCCTCTTCCAAATTCACTTATCCAGGCTCTACATACTCTTTCAGGGGTATTAATAAGATGTTGATCCAAAAGATCTAGTCCCATTCCTTTGAGAAACATTTGAATTCCCTGTAACATTATTTCTTTATCAATCTTGGACATAGATTATTCCTTTTGCTTCCATAAATGGTTAGGTTTCTTCCTTTTTTTAACCGTGTTTCACTTCCCATGTATCTACATAATCACAAAAAGCACACTCTAACTCATCAGAGACCGCTCTATCAGGACGGTCCTCAATTTCATTTTAATTACCACATTTCGGGCAAATCCACCATAGAATTTTTTTGTAAAAACTTTTATCATAACATCTCCATCTATATTATACTGTTTTTAAACTTCTTCTATTCCACCATACTCCTGAATATACTTCATAGTTTCCTGAACAAAGTTAAATCTTTCACTTCGGTTTTTCAAAACCCGTTTATCTATAGAATGGTTCAGAACCAGATCTATTACCAGACAGGAAACCTGTTGACCTTTTCGGTGAATGCGACCAATACACTGCTTTCTTGCTTTAGGACTTGCTACCGGATCAAAAAATATTGCCACATTTGCAACCGAACCGTCCCACCCTTCTGCTCCGGCAGATTGCTGAACTACTGCACATTTAACCAATTTATCATTCATAAATTTCTTTACCTGCCATGTTCTTTCGTCTGTAGTTTGGCCTCCTTTTATAGTAATAATTTTATAATTTTCTTTCTTTAGAGCTTCTTCAATCATAGTTCCTTCTTCAGTGAAGTGATAGAAAACGATTAACTTTCCAGAAGTATCTTCTAGTAAATCCAGTAATGCTTCTAACTTTGCATTCTTCTTAAGTTGATAAGAAGTTCTTTTATTGAATTCTTTTTCACACCCTTCTTTGTAATATAAGAAACCACCCGACAGTTCTCGCAAAAGATGAGCTTTAACTTTTAGATCACTAGTTTTAATAACAGTATTCCCAAGTTGAATATCTTTTCCATTTATTATTTTATGTTGAAGATCTAAAAATTCTTTAGAAGGTTCTATTGTTCTAACTACTTCTTGTATTTCAGGAAGATCAAAACATTCTTCTCTTTGAAAACTAAGAGTTGATTTTGCTAAACAATCCAGAATTTGTTTTTCGGCTCCTGATTTAATCATCCAATTCCACAACCCAGGCTTAAAGTATTTCGTTCTATAGACGAAGAAATTGGTACCCAAAGATTGACCAAGATCAATTACTTTGTAAATATTGAAAACTTCCAACAAAGAACTGTCAACTGCGGTTCCTGTTAAGCCGATTACATTTTTTGCCATCTTGGATAATTGGTAGCAAATTTTACTCTGAAGAGATTTATAACTTTTACACTTATGAACTTCATCTAGTATGACACAGTCAAAGTTATAAGTAAAGAGTTTATAATTTATCTTCCATCCCTTTCCTTTCATCAGATTGCAGAAGATAGTTTTTAACCCTTCATAGTTGATAATATAAATATCTTTGTTTCTTTTTATTTTTGATTTTCTGTCTCTACCAGTTCCAGTTAGAAATTCAAAAGAAAAGTTTGTATATTGAGAGATGTCTCTTTTCCAAGCACTAAAAGCTGAGGATGGACAGATAACAAGTATTTTTTTATTTGCCCATAATTGGGCAGTCCAGAGAGCGGTTAGGGTTTTCCCTGTACCGACGCCGTGTAAAAATGCAGTACGATTGTGGGAAGCTGCAAAGGATAGTGAGATAAGTTGATGTCTCATTGGAGGAAGTTTAAATTCAAAATCTGAGAATATCTCTTCCAGTTCTTGTTTAGTTAAAGATTTGTAATCAAATGTTTTCATTCTTCTTATTTACTATCTCCCAAATCTTCTTGTATTATACTATCTTTACAATCCTCACAGATAAAAAAATCACCCGATTGACTCTTACTACATTTTTCACACATAAGATAATCTACTTCGATTATATTGCCAGTAGTTTCTGCATGGTGTAGTAACCATTTATGGCAACATATTTTCTTGTGAAACAAAAAATTATAAATTGTTTTTAACGTCTTCTTCATTTTATCTCTCTTTCATAAATAAACCCAAATTGCAGATTCCCGATTCTCCACTGCATATATCTACTTTAGAACTCCTCTCTATATTCTGTTATGGGATTTTCACTAATAGATACAGTTTTTATTAATCGTCTAAACATTTGGGTTTATAAAACGTCCTCTACATCGCCTTGTCCTTGTTCTATTCGCTTGTCTTGATCAAGCAAGAATTCTTCGCTTTTATGCTTGAGACAAGTCCATCTTTGAGAATTATCTTTGAACCAAACAACTACTCCTTCTCTTAAAGTGCTGGCATCCAGAGCAGATTTACCTTGAGCATCGTTACAAATAGTATCGACAAAAACATCTGTTGGGGTATTGATTAAACAACTTATTTTTCTAAATAAAACGGGCTTTTCCAACCCCAATTCTTCTGCTCTTTTATAAACCTGTTCCCTATCCAAATCAATACAGTATCCGTCCAAAGTAGTTATTGTTACTCTATAGAGTATACATTTAAACTCACCAGGTCTACAATTGTAAGGATATCCATTTTGGATCATACTTCCATTTACATCATATCCATATATCTCATAATAAATTTCCTCTCCTTTATGCAAATGAGGAGCAACTTTTCTTTCAATTTCAGCACGAACTTGTGGGATATGATTACTTGTACTATCTGTTCTTCGTGTTCCACTAATACTTCTCCACTCTTCTTTGGGTTTCCAGAATTTCCATCCTCTATTTGTTCTGCACAAGACATTACCTGTCCTACCTGAAGTACCATGAATTTTTTCTTCAACATAACAAGTTGCATTATTTGGAACGGATTCAAGTTCTCTCATTAATTGCTTAGTATCCCAGTGTCTATGGAACATATTAGATATAGGTTTATATTGTCTTTTGACTTCTCCAGTAAATTCTTTTACTGGAACAATATATTTACTACAAATTTCTACTCCATTAATGTGAGTGAATTCATCTCCCACTTTTAATATTGGATGAATACCTGTAAAGTCTATAGTGTATAGTTCGGCAACATACCCGTTGCTCATTTCTCCTCTAAATTTTTGAGCTCGAACCCGACCGTTCTTCCCGAAGTAGCCTCCAATACTGGGATTCTTGTTTAGTTCTTTGTTGGAATAAAGATTATTCTGATGAAGATATTCGTGACTGAGCCGAAGGTTAGAATCAAAATAAATAACTAAATCTCCTTCGTTTGCATCAAGTCCGACAATAACTTGAGTACCTAAAACAGTTGCAAGTTTAAGCCTATCGGCATTTGGATGCTTCCGGACGTTACAAAGCCGGGTTACTATTGCATTATTAGTTTCATCTTTCTTTGGATTCATTTTGTGTTCTATCATAATAGTTCTCGATTTCCAAATTTTTCTTTCGCCAAAGATTCAAAATCCAACTCTTCAAATATAGAATTCAATTTATCCCAATTTGGTTCCCTTCTCTTCATGTCAGTAAAGTTAATTTCTATATCTACATCCTTTCGAACAGTTGCAAGTTTCTTACTGAGAGTAAAACTCTCCTGCCCATCAAGTAGTTTGGCATGAACTTTCCCTTTTATTTTGTCCAGATTTAAGTATATGTTTTCTCCTGTTCCAAATTCCTGTAGAAGTTTAGTCGCAGTTTTTGGTCCTATTCCTTTTACTCCTGGAATGTTATCTGTAAGGTCTCCTACAAGACCTAGATAGTCCGGAAACTGAGAAGGTCGAAGTTTATATTTTTCTACAACATCATCATAGAACATACCCGTTCCTTTATACACATCCACTACTTCTACCCATTCGTACTTAGTAAGTTGTAGAAGATCTTTATCCTTAGAACAGATTGCTACAAAAACCAGTTCTTCTGGAAAATAGAGGGGTATTTTTTCAACAATCGTTGCTATTACATCGTCTGCTTCAAACCCTGGGGCATAATAAATTGGAAAGCCCATTAGTTCTAGAATCTGTTTCATTCTATTTATCTGAGGAAGCAGATCTTTAGGCATTTCTTTTTTTCGATTTGCTTTATATTTTTCATATATTATTTTTCTAAATGTTTTAGCCGGGCCGTCTACTGCAATACAGAACATGTCGGGTTTGTACTCGTTCAAAATTTTAAGTATTGTTTTTACAAAGATATATGTTCCATAAGTGGGTTCACCAGATGGGGCACATAGTCCGGTACTATATCCTGCGAAGTAGGAGGTATACATAGACGAGTACCCATCAAGAATGTATAGAGTTTTCATGTTATTTTTCCTGATAAAAAATATGTATACTTTCTATGCTATTAGCTCCTCTTTCTGCTCAAACTGCCGTAAAGGAAGGTTAAACCTCCACCTAATCCGCCTATTATACATAAGATCAAATTTTTCATAATAACCATTAACTATTATAAAATCGCCTATATCATAATTCATTTTACTTCCCTTTCTACTTTAGGTATTTCTAGGTATAGTCCAACAATTCTGTACCACTTCCCCCACTGCTATTACAGAATCAAAGTAACAACCAATATAATTTGCACCATGACGATTAGCCGTAATATAGGCCATAGTTATATCTTCTTCACGTTGAGTTTCGTTCTGCGAGAGTTGTATAAACAAATCTACATCTCCCATCTTACTGCGTGCCTCACCTACTGCACTTTGGCTTTTAATATTCTTATCAAGAAATTGAGAGGTTACTTGGCTTGCAGTAATCCAGGCTAATCCTCGAGTAGTTGCAATAGCTTTACTTTCCTTATACATATCGTCAATTGCTTCATGTCTCGGTCTTCTGGGATCAACATACATTTTTTCAGTATAGTCATTAATCACTATATTTGGTATAAAATCATCTAATTCTAATCTCCATAAGAATCTTTCAAGTTCTCCCATTGTACATCTTCCCATTGGGTACTCTTGAATACGAAGTTGTCCTCCACTCATCCGAAGTAGATCTTTTTTGGATTCTTTTACATTTTCTGGTGAAGAATAGATGGAACCGATCTCTTGTGTCCACTCTTGTTCTATAACTCCCGTTACATTGTTTCTACTCCGAAATAGTATTTCCTGGAATTCATCATTTATGTTAAGTCCACATACCATGGCATCATACCGTGCCCAAGTTTCTTCTTTACTATTCTCATGGGTAATATGTAGAACTTTTAATCCCTCTTCTACTCCCATTAATCCCAGAAGGTGTAAGTAGCAACTCTTCTTTCCCTTGTATGGACCACCTACACATATCAAATCCGTTTCACAGATTCCTCTCGGGTATAATCTATCTAAGATAGGAAGACCAAATCCTACCAACTTTCTTAACTTTTTGTCCGGATCAAGATATGGGGGTATCTGTTCTATATTAGTCCAATCATAACCAAGTTCAACTTCTTGAACACCTACACGAAGAAGTTTAGTCATAAATTCTCTGGCTTCCTCATACTTTCCTTCTTTAGTTAGATTTGCAAAGTGAACTGCCCCTTTATCATATTCACTGAATCGAACAAAATCATTTACTCTTAAAAGAATATATGCTTCATTAAACTGGTGTTCCTCAGCATCATAAAGTGTGTTTAGATAGAGAATGTATCTTTCTTTCTTCTCTTTTTCCCAACCAGAACTTATTCTTTCCAATTCATCAAAGATGTGTTCTTTTGGAGCATTTCCAGTTTCATCAAAGCAATCATAACACATCTTAATAATATCACGAATCATTTCGTTTCGTAGAAAGTGAGAAGGAGATAGTACCCCTCTTACTTTCCATAAGAAAGAATCATTAGTAATTAAGAAGTAACATAAACAGTTGATTAAATGTTGGGTAATTGAACTATCTGGTTTCTTCATTTCTGTTTTTCCTTTCTTACGCTATCCTATCCACATATGGTCTATCTATTGTCTTCTTTAACTCTTCAACTGAAACTGGATTGTACCCAACATACATCTTTCTACCAACCTCCTTCGGAGCACCTTGGAGGGAAATTAGTTGGTTATAGGAACACGAGAAACTCCCACCTACCTCCTCCGGAGCACTTTGGAGAGTGATTAGTTTGTTGTAGGAACAATCGAAATATCCACCTACCTCCTTCGGAGCACCTTGGAGAG
>Ga0172364_10005544_pt1 | contig 10050 bp, 11 predicted proteins | sample LakKivSesite10cm_FD_114545 | JGI IMG/M metagenome (GOLD analysis project Ga0172364, IMG submission 114545) | Sediment microbial communities from Lake Kivu, Rwanda - Sediment site 10cm | ecosystem: Environmental > Aquatic > Freshwater > Lake > Sediment | place: Rwanda: Western Province, Lake... | reverse complement strand
CCCATCGTCCGCAAGGATAGGGATGCGAACAGAAACGACCCGGTTAAGTCCGGCTGAAACGGCTAAATTCCTAGGTGAGTGCAAGAGCAAATATCCTAAAGGTGGCTCGCTTGAGTCCGAGAGTAATCGAGGACCTAGATAAATGATCACTTCACCCCGTTAAATTCGCTTTGCGAATATTTAACGGGGCAAGACAGAATTCGGCTTACAGACTTACTAGGACACAAAAAAACATCCCGATAGTCATCGGGATGTTTTTTTATTACCTGTCACTTGTTCTATATCCCTGGCAATCCTTGGCTTATTCTCTTTGACCCCAATGCTTTGTTAACTAATCTATCGGCTTCAATATTCTCATTTCTGGAAATATAGACAAATTTTACTTCACCAAAATCAACTTTTAGATTCCAGGTTTTTAAGAATAATTGTTCAATTCTCCTATCTAAAATTTTGTATTTTCCATTTAATTGCTTAATTACAAATTCGCTATCCATTCTTACCTGAACTTCCATTGTTTTTATCTTTCTCCTACCAAAAAGTAATTTGGCTTTTTGTAAACCAAAAATTACTGCTTCATATTCCGCCTCATTATTAGTGGCTCGACCAATTTTTTCAGCATATTCCTTAATCACCCTGCCTTTTTCATCAATCAAAATTACTCCAATTGCTGCTGGTCCAGGATTTCCCCTTGAACCACCATCTGCATAAATAATAATTTTCATAATTTAAGCTAAGATAATTTCAAATCAATAATTTTTAGCTGTAATTCTTTTGTTCCGTTCCACTCATTGGCTATCATTTCAAAAACCACATCAATTTTATCCCCTAATCTTATTCTATCACAAAAATCCGCTAAGCCAAAGCCAATAGCCCTAAATCTTTTTATCTTTTTTTCTATCTCTTTTTCTAAAGATAATTTCAAATGACAACCATCTCGGCCAACGCTTTTTATCTCGGATATTCTTGCTTGTCTTAACAAAAATAAAGGACTAGAATTGCCCTCCCCAAAATTGGCAAATCTTTCAATCTGCTGAAAGATTTGCCAATTTAAATCTTTTGCTTCCATCTCAGCATCAATATTCAGATAAGGAATTAGGTCCTTGCCCCTAAGCTCTTCCTCTCCTGCTCTTTCTATTAATTTTTGGACTTTATCTAGATTTTCTACTTTAACCCTAAAAGCAGCAGCATAGGGATGGCCGCCAAACTCCTCTAAAAATCTACTACCTTTATTAATAACTTTAATAGCATTAAACCCAAAAATTCCACCCCGAACCGAACAAAGAGCATAATCTTTTAATTTTTGGCAAATAAAACAAGGACGCCAAAACTCATCTCTTAATTTTTGAGCAACCAAACCAATAATTCCAGCTATCCAACGTTCATCCCATTCGAAGATTATCTTTCTGTCTTTGGAATATTTCAAAACTCTTTCCCTGGCTTCTTTAATTATTTCTTCCATTACCTTTTGCCGCTGTTGGTTCTTTTCTTCTAATTGCTGGGCTATCTCTTTTGCTTCGTCTTCACTTGAAGCAACTAAAAGTTTATAAGCAGTTGTTCCGTGGTCAATTCGACTGGCGGCATTTAAGCGAGGACCTAAAATAAATCCTAAAGTATAGGTATTCAAATTAGTATCAAAAGTCTGAGGATTAAAAATCGGCTTAACTCCAGCTGTTTTCATTAACTCCTTTAAACCGATTCTTTTTGTCTGAGATAAAACTATTAAACCATATTTTACTAAGGTCCTGTTTTCACCCAAAAGAAGCATGGAATCAGTGACTGTAGCAATGGCTACCAAATCTAATAACCATTTTTCTCGTGAAACAGGAAATTTTTCAGTTTTGAAAAAACCCTGGACTAATTTAAAAGCCACGCCGGTAGCTGAAAGATGTTTAAAGGGATATTTATCATTTTTTTGCTTTGGATTAATAATCGCCAAAGCTGGAGGCAATTTCTTGGGAATCTCGTGGTGGTCAACAATTATTACATCCATTCCTAATTTATTGGCTAATTTTACTTCTTCTAAATCAGTTACTCCACAATCTATGGTTAAAATTAAACTAACCCCCTTTTTAGCAATTTCCTCAATAGCTTTTAAGTTCAGGCCGTAACCTTCTTTATTTCGGTCTGGAATATATATTTCAGGATAAATTCCAACAGATTTTAAAATCTCATTTAATAGAACTGCTCCACAAATCCCATCAGCATCATAATCAGCAAAAATAGCTACTTTTTCTTTTTTCTCAGCTGCTCTCTGAATTCTTTTGATTGTTTCTTTAAGATCTTTTAACAAAAATGGGTCGTGTAAATCCTCATCATAATCAGGACTAAAAAACTCATCAATTTGTTTTTGAGTTCTTAAATTCCTAGCCCAAAGAAGTTGGAGGGTCAGTCTTGAATATTCTGGAAACTTCTCCAAAAACTCCTTCGGCGCCGGCTGATTTATTTTCCAAATTTTCTGCATAATTGCTATTGACAAAATATTGAAGTGGGTCTATAATTAAGAAAAATCACAATAAGGAGGTTTCTAATGACAATCTATGTTTGGGCACTTTTAATTTTTCTGGGGGTTATCTATTTCAATATCGGTTACTGGGGCGGAAAAAGTTGGGTTAATAGCCTCGGAAAAAAAGCCGATTTGAATTGGTTTCAAAGATTCCAGGTCGGCACAGAATCAGAAGTTTTATCAACGGAATTTGATCTGGCGGGAGACGAGAGCCTATATATGGTTTTTTCTGTAATAGCTTGGCCGGTTGGGCTGACGATATCTTCCACAATCTGGGCAGTAAAGTTGATCTTTCTAGGCGGTTTTTTCCGTTTCATCAGAGAAATCTTCTGGTGACTCGAACCTTGAACTCGAGGAGACAACACAGCGAGAAATCGCTTGAGTCTCCTTTTTTTTATTCGAGGGGAAACGCAAGGGGAAATTCAAAGGGAATCAAGGGGAATTCGAAGGGAACTAATTTTCTGGCCAGAGTTCGAGGGGTTCGCCGGATTTAACTCTTCGATTATACTCCTCTTTACTAATAAATTGTCCGTTGATTAATCTCACTAAATTCGACTCCCTTTGAATATCCCTTAGAAATTTTTCTTCCCTTTGTTTCCCTTCGACTGCCCTTTGTTTTAATAATTGTTCATGTTCCCGCGAAGTTTTATATCCCATTGATTCCCTCCGTTTCTCCAATCCCTTAATCTGGCTCTCCAACATCTTGTCTTCGCCACGACATAATCGAATCAATTCCCCAATCTCTCCCTTTGTTATCCCCTTGAAACCCTTTGGATTCCCTTCGATATCTTTTTCCAAATCTATCAAGTCCCCGTGTAATTCTTCCAGAGAACCGCGCGAAAAACCCAAAAATTCAATATACTCACTGGTTGTGGCACGTTTAAAACCTTCTTCAATATTTCTTTTTATTGAACGAGCTGAATCAATCAAATGATTGATTAAGCGAAAATATTTCTTGGGTAATTTAAGAACGATAATCTTAGCCCTTTGATAAATCTCATCGGATTGCTGCCAAGTGAGTAGATTTTTGAAGCCGAGTGGATTGCGTTGTTGATAAATTGGCATATTGGTTCCCTTTGAATCCCCTTTGATACCCTTAAGGGATTTCGAAGGGAAATCAAGGGGCTATCTAAGGACATCCAGACCCGGTAAGGTTTCATTTGCTAAATAATCCAACATTGCGCCGCCGCCAGTAGAAAGATGGCTAAATATTTTTTCTTTTTTAATTTGTCTAATAAAAGCAACCGTGTCTCCTCCTCCAACTATTGAATAGGCGTCGCTTTCAGAAATACAATCTACAATAGCTTTAGAAGACCTATCAAAAGGCTTTTGTTCGGTTAACCCCATTGGACCATTCCAGACAATAGTTTTAGCTTCTCGAATTAAATCGCAAAATAAATTGATTGTTTTTGGGCCGATGTCTAGGGCTTTTTCTCCCTTAAAAAGATTATCTACATCCTCATAATAAACTCTGTTTTTATTCCAAACCCCCAAATCAATCGGCAAAAATAATTTTGGATTTTTTAAATTGATTTTTTCAATATCCCCAAATGATTCTTTGTCAATTGCCGAATCAGCCATATCAAAACCCTGCTTAGCGAAAATCGTATTTGCCAAAGCCCCGCCAATTAAAACATAATCAGCAATATTTAAAAATTTATTAATCACTTTTATTTTGGTAGAAATTTTGGCTCCACCAATAATAGCGACCAATGGTTTTTTGGGTTTAAATAAAACTTTATTTAATTCTTTTATTTCTTTTTCAAAACAAAATCCTAAAAATGAAGGCAAATATTGGGGACTTCCTACAATTGAAGCATGTTCCCGATGAGAAACCGCAAATGCTTCGTTTATAAAAATGTCTCCGAAACTTGCCAGTTCTTTGGCTAATTTAGGAGAGTTTTCCTCTTCGCCAGAAATAAATCTGATATTTTCTAATAATAAAATATCGCCAAAATTCATCAATTCAATGCTCTTTTTTACCTTCCAACCAATAATATCTTTTGAAAACCTAATTTTCTTTTTTAAAATTTTTCCCAATCTTTTCCCTATTGGCTCAAGGGAAAATTTTTTAACCCTCTTGCCAGTTGGTCTGCCCAAGTGAGAAATTAAGATAATTTTTGCTTTTTGTTTAATTAAATATTTTATTGTCTCTAAACTTTCTTTTAAGCGAAAATCATCCAAAATATTGCCCTTACCATCTAAAGGCAAATCAAAATCAACGCGCACCAACGCGCGTTGATTTTTTAAATTAATATCTTTTAAGGTTTTAATTTTAGGCATTTTTTACTATCTTTATAAATTCTTGAGCATCTAAACTCGCCCCGCCAACCAACAATCCATCAAAGCCAACATCAATATAACTTTTAGAAATTTTACTATTCACACTCCCGCCGTATAAAATCCTGGTATTTATTTTATTTTTTATGAAATCTAGGGCTTTTTTAGCTTTATTTGGCTTACAAAAATCACCTGTGCCAATTGCCCAAACTGGTTCATAAGCAATGATTATCTTCTTCAAGTCATCTTTGGATATTCCTTTTAAATCTTTCTTAAGCTGACTGGAAATAACTTTCTCTACAATTTCACCTTTTTTCTCGCCAATACATAGAATTGGAATTAGATCATTTTTTAAAGCGGCTTTCAATTTTTTATTTATCATTTCATCTGTTTCTTTAAAATGAATTCTTCTTTCCGAATGACCAATGATGACATATCTAATGCCCGAGTCCTTTAACATTAAAGGCGAAACCTCACCAGTAAAAGCCCCGGACTGTTCCCAATGACAATCCTGTGCCCCTAATTCAGTTCCCTTAAACATTGAAAGATATAAAAAAGGTGGGCAGATAACTGCTTTTGTTTTTTTAACTTTATTAAAAAGTTTCTCAGCCTCAGCTAAAGTCGCTGGATTACATTTCCAATTTGCAATGATAATTTTTTTCATATTTTATAAATTAATATCCTAAATATCCTGGCTGGCCTTGGCACCAACCAATATCATCTCCTGAAAATGTACAAGTACCCCATGGCCATGCCTCAATTGATTTGTTGGGACCTGAAGTAAAAAAGCAGGTACACTCTCCACTATATCCTCCACCGGGATGACAATGGTATCGCCATCTCAATCCCCAAGGGTCAGTAGAAGGAAAACTCGATAAATAAGACTGTAAAGCACCTGCAAGACAAGACCAAGGATCACAACTTCCATCAAAACAGTGCATTGGGCAAGGGCAAGTTCCGTAGTCATCATAATACATTTCCAATGCAATGCCAAAATTCCTTACGTTTGCTCGGGCTTGACTTATTTTGGCTTTATTTCTCGCATTATTTAAGCTCACCAACACAATACTTGCTAGTAAACCAATAATAGCTATAACTACCAATAATTCAACCAAGGTAAAACCTCGCTGCTTCTTCATATTATACAAATGGCAAATTGATTATCCCCAAGGTAATTAAACTCACAATAATCCCAGCAATAATTACGCCTAAAGCGATTGGAGCAAAAGCCCGCCTTAGGGGAATGCCAAAAACAAAAGCAATCAAAGCGCCAGTCCAAGCACCGGTGCCTGGCAATGGTAGGGCTACAAAAATCATTAGTGCTAAGTCTTGCCATTTTTTAATTTTTGCTGAATGCTTTTTTCTGGTTCTTTCAAAAAGCCAAGTAAAAAATCGATTAAAAATGTAAATTCGATGAATTAAAAATTTGTTTATCAATAAATCTAAACCAAAAATTACAAGGAAAATTGGGATTAAATTTCCTAAAACTGACCAAATAAAAGCAGACCAAATTGGTATATTATAAGCGCTTACCGCAATGGGGATAGCCCCTCTAAGTTCGGAGATTGGCAACATCGAAATTAAAAATACAACGAGTTCAACCGGCATTTTAGTTTATTTTTATCCTTCTCAAAAACTTAGCCACATCTTCTGGTTTAACAAGTAAAATTTCCACTCCAGTCCCTAATTCAATGCCTCCCCAGGTAGCTGTTTTAGGCAAAATCTCAATATGCCAATGATAATAGTTGTAATCTTTGCCATCGCAAGGAGCAGTGTGAATAAAGAAATTATAAGCTGGGTCGTTGAGACCTTTGTATAAACGATGCAATGCTTGCCACAATGCCTCGGCTAAATACTTTCTTTCAATTTCGGTGATTTTTTCAAAATTAGGTTGGTGTTTTCGGGGATAAATTCTCAACTCAAAATTTACCCGAGGAACAAAAGGAGAAAAAACAATAAAATGTTCATTCTGAAAAATACTTCTTCTTTCTTCTCTTTCCCATTTAAGCATTATACAGTGGACGCATTTCCTGTGTTTCTCATAGTATTCTTTAGCCCCTCTTAGGCTCCGCCTCACATCAACTGGCAGGACTGGCAGAGCAATTAATTGTGAATGAGGATGGACAACAGTGGCACCAGCTTCCAAGCCATGATTATGAAAAATAAAAACATAATTAACACATTTATGCTCCATTAAAGATAGATAGCGCTCTTGATATGATTTCAGAACTTCTTCAACCTTATCTAAAGACATTAGGGCAAGATGTTTCTTGTGGTCGCGCGTTATAATTATCTCGTTAAATCCAGCACCATCCATTAGGGTGTAAGGTCCTTCTCTGTAAATTTTAGAACAATCTCCCGGACCCAAATAAGGGTATTTATTTTTTATAACCTGTAAACTCCATTCTTTTATAAGTTTTTTAACTCCTTTTGCTCTTCGTTTCTTGCCCTCCTTATAATAAATTAAAATTGGCTCATCATGACCAGTAGCCTGCGGATTTTCAAAAGGACACTCTGAAATTGGCTGCTCAAATTTTTGTTTCTCTCTTTTAACAAAAAAATGGGGTCTTTTAGCTCGGCCAGTAGCCACGATCATCCAATCTCCACTAACTAAATCTCGCCTTAATTCCGAGACATTTTTAAACCCATTTCTTAATTGTTTTTTATTAAAGCCGTTGATTTTCATTTTTTGGCAAACCAATAAATTTTGCGCAGCGAGCGTCAGGCCGTGATAAAAAGCGAGCTGAAACGCGCTTCGTGAGCAAGCAAAATTTCATTGGTTTGCTATTTTTTTTCTAAATTATATTTATCAGTTATCAAATTCCATTTAATTTTTAATAATTCCCAAAAAGTTCGAATATAAGATTTCAATGTTACTTTACTCTCTCCTGGATTTATCCAAGTAACCGGCAATTCTTTTATTTTATATCCTAATTTTTTAGCCAAAGCTAAAATCTCAATATCAAATCCCCACCTATAAATTGTCTGCCGAGAAAAAACGTCTTGAGCCACCTTAGCTGGAAATAATTTAAAAGCCCTTTGAGTATCATGAATCTCCCAAAGACCAGCTACAATACGAATCAGATATTTAGAAATTTTACCCAAAAATCTTCTATACCAGCCTGCTTGTTCTTCAATTTTAGCTCCTCTTACCCCAATTGAGCCAATTACTACATCATAATTCTTTAAATAAGACCAAAAATTCTCAATCTGGTCTATGGAAATGGCATTATCAGCGTCAACGTATATTCGATATTCTCCTTTTGCCTCTAACATTCCTTGTTTCGTGACCCAACCTTTGCCGTGATTTTCTACATTATCAATTAATCTAAGATTCTTAACCAATTCCTGCATTTTCTTAACTAGTTGGGATGTATTATCTTTTGACCCGTCATTTACTACTACAATCTCATAAATATAATTTTGTTTAGACAAATATTTATCAATATCCAAAAGCGTAGCTGCAATCCTCTTTTCCTCATTATAAGCGGGAATAACCACGGATAAATGTATTTTGTCGGTCATGATTTAATTATATCACAAAATCACCCAAGCCAAAATAAATTACTAAAGGATAATACAAATGATAATACAAATAAAAAGCACCTCATCAGCAACACTTTTTCACGATCGGATAAAAGTGTCGCTATCGATCCGTTATAAATATCAACCCAATCCGATTTTCTTAACCAAAAGAAGTTCTACATACGCTTCCAGGGAATAATTTTTAATTAATTCTTTTGTCTCTTTTTCAACATCATACTTGCAAACCCAAATGCTTTTCTGGAGCTTTTGATATCCTAAATATCTAAGTGCTCTTCGGAATAAATCCCTGTCTCTCCTTTTGCTTTCCGGTATGTCAAATAAAACCATCTGCCATCTGCCGTCTTTTCGCATTTTTTTATCAATTAATTTAAGTTTTGTTTTTAAAATCCTATCTAAACCCTTGGGAGTAACTAAAATTGCTGAATTATTTTTTATTCTTAAGGTTTTAAGATATCCTTCTTGTTTAAGCCTCTGAACAAGCCAAGTAAATCTTTTTCTACTCTTTGTTTTTTCGTATTTCTTTTTGTTGACATTTGTCCATTCATCTCTAAAAATATTAAAATCAGAAAAAGGTAATCCATACCTCTTCGGGTGGAGTCTGGGCATTAAATTCTTTGCTTCGTCTATAAAATTATATAAATCCCAAAGAAATTTTTCGGTAAAGGGTAATTTAATTTTCATATAATTTGATTAATAAATTTTTAATAACAGTTTTGTACGATCGGATAAAACTGTCGCTATTACTGTTGCTATTAAATTTAATTATAATCAAATATTAATTATATTGTAGCATAATTTTTAAATAAATAAAAAAGAAGGCGTCCGAGGGTAATAGTTTTCCAAATTTGGAATTTCATTTTAAACCTCCTATGGCATAATTATACACCCATTCGCTTATCTTGTCAATACCTTTGCCCCTTTTTTGGTAATCGCTATTGTGTGTTCGAAATGGCTGGTTAAACTTTTGTCTTTGGTCCGATAACCAAAACCGTCTTCACATTTTTCAATTTGCCAATTACCCATACATACCATTGGCTCTAAGGCTAAAACCATGTCTGGTTTTAATTCCTCGCCTTCGCCTTTCTGACCATAATTTAAAATTTGAGGATCTTCGTGAACATTTTTCCCAACTCCATGCCCAACCAATTCCCGAATCACATTAAATTTATTCTTTTCCACATGATTCTGAATTGCCCAGCCAATATCTTCTAAATGATTTCTTGGTTTACATTGTTTAATGGCTAATTCCAAGGATTTTTTGGTTACGCTAATTAGTTTTTGGATGTTTTTATTAATCTTCCCAATAGGTATTGTAACTGCTAAATCCGTGCAATAACCTTTAAATCTTATCCCTAAATCTAAACTTAAAACATCACCATTTTTTACTATTCTATTAGATGGCACGGCATGAACTATTTCTTCGTTTAAAGAAGTACACAAAACAGCTGGATAGTTATTAAATCCCTTGAAAGATGATTCTACACCATATTGAAAAATAAGGTCATTTGCGACCTTATTCAAATATTCAGTAGTAATGCCGGGTTTAACTTTTTTCACAATTTCCTTCATTATCTTCGCCAAAATCTTCCCACCCTCGGCCATTATTTCAATTTCTTTTTGGGTCTTTCCTTTTTCTTTATTTATACTTTGAATAAAGATTGCATTTTCTTTAATTTCTGCTTCTTCTTTTTGCCCTTCAATTTTTTCTTCAATCTCTTTTG
>Ga0172364_10005542_pt1 | contig 10052 bp, 5 predicted proteins | sample LakKivSesite10cm_FD_114545 | JGI IMG/M metagenome (GOLD analysis project Ga0172364, IMG submission 114545) | Sediment microbial communities from Lake Kivu, Rwanda - Sediment site 10cm | ecosystem: Environmental > Aquatic > Freshwater > Lake > Sediment | place: Rwanda: Western Province, Lake Kivu... | reverse complement strand
CTGGTCGGCGGCGCGCTCGTCCACGATCTGAAAGTCGTCCGACAGGCCCACCAGCGCGGGCCGCTCGCGGACGACGTCGTGGGCCAGGCCGTGCAGCGTGCGCACGCGGTAGCCCAGGTAGGGGAGCAGTCCACGGCGCTGGACGAAGCTGGCCACCCGCCCGGCAAAGTTGTCTACGGCGGAGTTGACGAGCGTGACGACCAGCACCTCCTGGTCGTCCTCGAGCACGCCGCTGGTGACCAGCTTGGCGGCCAGGAACGAGAGCGTGTGGGTCTTGCCGCTGCCGGGCACGGCCGAGACGCCCATCTTGCCGCCGGTGTAGGTCAGGATTTCCTGTTGTTTGGGGCGCGGTCTAAACACTGTCATCTCAGATTTTTGGACGTGGACTAACACGGATGAACACGGATTTTACAAGATTCTTGGACGCAGATTAACGCGGATAAACGCAGATTTTATATCTCTAATCTGCGAAAATCTGCGTTCATCTGCGTCCCATAATTTTAACACACAACGCAAGGCTACACCTCCGGTTCGGGGGGGAGGTTGCGCAGGATGCGCTGGATGGCCTGCAGGAGCGGCCCCTTTTGTTCGTTGCCCAGCTCGTCGAGTGCACTCAGCCCCAGGTAGATTTTGCGGCGGCAACGGTGGAGCAGGCCGAGCGTCAGGCGGTAGAGCGCCTCCTGGCGCGTCTCGACCTCGTCGGTGTCGGTCCACACGGCATCCCGGGGCCAATGACGGCTGAGCACGTAGGGATGGGTGAGTGGCTGGTAGAGCCGTTCCCACCAGCCCCGCCCCCCGACGTCTAGCCAGAACTGGTAGTCCACCGGCCGGTTGGCGATGAGGAAAGTGTAGGCCGGGGCCAGGAGCACGGCGTCCTCCGGTTGGAGCCGCCAACTGCGGATGTACTGCGCGGCGATCACGCCGTCCTCGACCATTTCGATGTATTCCTGGCCCAGGCGTGAAGCGTGAAACGTGAAACGTGAAGCGTGTTGCGTGTTCCGTGTTGCGTGTTCCGTGTTGTGTGGGGCGGGGCGGGCGACCCAGCGAAATTTCTGCACCGATTCGATCAGGTTGGCGGCCACCTGCCCCGCGTCGTAGTTGCGGTGGAAACCGTACCCCTCCTGCGACAGCACCTCCCCGAACAGGCGGCTCAGGAAGTGGTCGAACGGCTCGGCCCGCGTTCCCTGATCCTTCGATGAAACGGGGTGGGGGACTTGAGAACTGGCGACGTAGTCCTCGATCCAGGCGCGCAGCCGCTCGTACCGGTTGCCCAGCGCGAAGGTGAGCCGTTCCTGCACGTCGGGCTTGAGCAGGTCGAAGGAGCTCAAGGCCGGCTTGCCGTCGCGCACGCGGTAGACGATTTCGGCCAGGAGTTGCGCGCGCACCAGGTCCAGCCCGTCAATCGCCTGCATCAGCGCGTAGGCCACGTCGAAGCGGGTGGGGCACATCTTCCACTCGGGATGGGCGACCGCCGCCAGCGTGAGCAGGCAGCGGGTGGCCGGCTCCTCCCGCAGCGCACGCGAGGGGCGGTGGGAGCGGGCCGGCACGTCCAGCCGTTCCAACCGGTTGGTCAGCGAGAAGCGGAGCGCGTCGGTCAGGAAGGGGGCCAGGACGGCGATCTCCCCCGGCGGGACGTGCTGCTCGTGGACGAGCGTGGCGATTTGGCCGGCGACCCAGTCGAGCATTTGGGGGTGGTAGCGGAGGGAGGGGAGGGGGGGGAGGGAGAGAGCGGAGGGAAGGGAGGGAGGGGAGGGAAGGGAGGGAGGGGAGGGAGAGCCCGACGCTGAAGCGTCGGGCTGAGAGAGCGAAGCCCCTGCGGGGCTGGGTACTAGCCCGGAGGGCTTTGCTCTTTCAGCCCGGACGTTCACGTCCGGGCGGTCTGCGGGCCGCTTCAGGCTGTGCGCCAGTTGAGTTCCAAAAGCGTCCAGGTCGGGCGAGGTGACGAAGGAGGTGGTGAAGGCGATGTGCTCGTCGCACAGTTCGGCGAGTGTGTATGCGTTTTCGGGGTCGGCGCCGAGGAAGCGGCGGTAGCCGGCCTGGTGGTCGTAGACCAGGAGCGCCGACCGGCAGTGGGGGAGCCATTCCCGCACCAGGTCGTGGGCCACGGGCGTGTCTTCCTCGAGGTTGTCCACGATGAGATAGGTGTAGGTCGTCAGCAGGTAGTCGCGGCAGAGGGAGAGAGGCCAGAGATGTTTGATAAAGACCTCGAGCTGGAGCGAAAAGTCGAGCAGGTTGTGGGCCAGGCAGTATTCGCGGAAGCGGGCCGCGCAGGCCTGCGCCTCGTCATAGATGCGCATCTGGCTTTTTTCGCCGCCCCAGGCCGCCTTGAGCCGCTCGCTGATTTCTGTGTACGGGAAGCCGACGACGGCGGCCTTGTTGAGGTTGTCGAGGATCTGGCTGTAGAGGCGGTTGCGGTCAATGACGACCGTCTCGAAATAGCCCTGGTCGAGCAAAGGGCGGACCAGGCGGGCCATGTAGTATTGGGCTGTCTCCAGCGTGAGGAAGGTGGGCGGGAGGTCGGGGTGGGCGAAGCCGGCCTGCTCGGCGATGAGCGGCCAGAAGAGGTCCACCATGCGCTGGGCCAGCCCGCCGACGGTGAAGATGGTCACCAGGCCCCCTGCGTCCACGGTCGGGCGGCAAAGCGCTTCGTGGTAGGGGGTCGCGAGTGTGCGCTGGGGGACGAGGATGAGGATGGAGCGCGCCGGGACGCCGGAGCGGAGCAGGCCGAGCAGGTGCGTGACGGCGGCGGTCGTTTTGCCGGCGCCGGCGGGGCCTTCGAGGAAGAGCTTACGCTCGATGGGCTGTGCGACGAGCGCGAGTTGAGGGTCGGAAAGGGCGAATGAGGTCATACCGGGTATCGGTTCAACCTCCCTGGGCTTTTCATCATAGCGCTTTGCTGTGGTATAATACGTAAAGCGTGAAACCCGAGTGAGATGAGGTGAGCGATGGCAGAGATTGTGAAGGCCGTGTATGAAAAGGGTGCCCTGTACCTGTTACAGCCACTCGACTTGCAGGAGCGCCAAACGGTGCGCATCCAGGTGGTGCCGGAAGAGGCGGTTGACGAGGTGGAAGAAGTGATCCAGACTCTGGTTGCAGCAGGTTTGATGCGTCCGCCTCCTGTGCAGAGACGCTCACCACCACCTGATCCTGTATCGCAGGAGAAGCGTCGCGAACTGGCTGAAATCCTGGGCAAGGCTCCTGGCAAGCCGCTTTCAGAGATCATCATCGAAGAGCGGGGGGAGTGGTGAGTATCGTTTGTCATTATACTTGACCATCACAATCCAGGTGGGACAAGTTGGCAACTTGTTCTACATCTCGGGCCAGTCGAATGGGCAGTATAGTTTGCGGTCCAGGTGGATGAAGAGGCGGTTGGCTGCTTCGCCTGTTTCGGACAGCGGGTAGCGGACTACCCATTCGGACAGCCACTTCAGATCATCTTCCGTCACTAGCTCTTCCAGTGCCTTGACAGCTGTTCTCCATATGTTTTCATCTTCATCCTTCAGCAACTCCTGCAGGTCGGGAATGGCTTCCCGCCCTGCTACCTGGGCCAGTGCCAGTGCCGCCTCCCCTCGCACAACTGAATTTTCTTCATTCAGCAATTCTCGTAGGTCGGGGATGGCCTCCTGTCCCATTTGCTGCAATATCTGGGTCAGTGCCTGTGCTGCTGCCCACTGCACCTCCCAATTTCGAGCATTCAGCAATTTCCGGAGGTTGGGAATGGCTTCCCGACCGATTTGCTGCAAAACCTGGGCCAATGCCTGCCCTGCTGCAAACCGCACGCCCCAATCCTGATCCTTCAGCAACTTCCGCAGGTCAGAGATGGTATCCCGCCCTGCTACCTGGGCTAGTGCCTGCACTGCCGCCTTCCGTACCTCCGGGTGCTGATCCTTCAGCAACTTCCGCAGGTAAGAGATGGTGTCCCGCGCTGCTGCCTGGGCTAGTGCCTGCACTGCCGCCTCCCGTACCTCCGGGTGCTGATCGTCCAGCAACTCGCACAGGTCGGGTATGGCTTCTCGGGCTACCACCTGGGTCAGCGCCTGCGCTGCCGCCTTCCGCACGTGCGAGTCCTGATCCTTCAGAAACTCTCGCAAGTCGGGTATGGCTTCCTGTCCCATCTGTTGCAGAAGCTGAGCCAGTGCCTGTGCCGCCGCTCGATGTATCTCCGGGTGCCAATCCTTCAACAACTCGCGCAGGCCAGGGGCGGCTCCCCACCCCATTTGCTGCAAGACCTGGGCCAGCGCCTGCGCCGTCTCCCACACATCAGCATTTTCATCCTTCAGCAACTTTCGTAGGTCGGGGATGGCTTCTTGTCCTATTTGCTGCAAGACCTGGGCCAAAGTCTGCGCTGCCGCTTTCCACACTTCTGTGTTCTCGTCCTTCAGCAACTCTCGTAGGTTGGGGATGGCTTCCCGCCCTGCCACCTGAGCTATGATCGGAGTAGTATTGCGGCGAAGCAAAGGAATCGGGCAGGACAGCGCGTCGCGTAGCAAGGGAAGATACCTAGTCGCTTGTGCATCTCGGAGCCAGAACCAGGCCGGGCCTTGTTCCAGCAGGCAACTGTGCAGCAACAGCCGCAGTTGGTCGTCGGTGGGTGTGATGTGTTGCCGCACGGCATATAATCGGGCCATGTCGGCCGGCTGCAGCGGACTGTAGCTGGCGGCGTAGGCCCTGGCCTTCAAATCCAGAAATTCGCGCAGTTCCTTGAGTTGCCGTTCCTCGTTGCTCACGATCTCCCGATCCACCAACTGCGCCAGGTGGTCGTGGACGATCTCGTACTGCCCGCTGCCCAGGTGGCGGATCATGCGCTTGTCCACGAGTTTGGCCAGGAGTGACGCCAAAAGATCGCTATCCAGCCTCGTTTCCGCTTGCAGTTCCTCTGACGACCGCAGCCCCTTGACACCCGTGGAGCGCACCAGCGCGACCAGCACTCGCCGTGCTGCCTCTTCCTGCTCACCGAATTCGGCCAGCCTTTGTAAGAGATAGCGGCCGATGATCTCTCTGCAGCCGCCCTCTGTGTGGTACAGTTCACCCGTCAGGATGGGCTCATTCTTCTCACGGGCCAACCGGCACAGCGTCTCGCCGACCATCTGCACGTAGGGCGGGTAGACGCCAGGCGTTGGGGTCTGGGCCTCCAGTTCGTCGGCCATCATGTCCAACAGTGGACCACTCACTGCCACCTGCGCCTCGGCAAAGCCTGTCTCCAGCGCAGCCCGCGCCCCGGCATGGCTTAGCGGCTGCAAGTAAGTGCGGGGCAAACCACGGTCGGAACCGGTTATCCCTTGAAAGAACGGTCCCAGCGTTGCTTCAGCGTCGGTGCGGTAACTTACCAATACGTGTAGGTTGCGGAAGCGCTCTGCCTGGGCTGCTACGAGTGCTTTCCGTAGCCCGTCCAACATCTCGGGCAGCGGTACACGAATCACATCCTCGAACTGATCCAGCACCACGAGCAACTTGCAGGCCCTCTCTGCCTTGTAGGCTCGTTCCAGCGTTTCCACAATTGCCACAGTGGCTGGGGCTTCGCCTCCCAGCAGGTCGCGCCAGAGGTCACGGACGATGAAGCGGTCGGGCTCGTCGAAGGGGCGAGTGTAGCACGTGCGCCAGCCGGCCCGGTGCAGGAGGGGAAGGAGCCCGGCGTGGATCAGCGACGTTTTTCCTACGCCCGAATCTCCCACCAGCAGCGTCAAGGGCACAGCCATTACCCGGTGCCACAGGGCTTGAGCGTCGTCGTCCCGGCCCTTGAAGCGGGACGCGTCCGCCTCGGTGAAGTAGTCCATACCGACGAAAGCCTGCTCGATCCGCCGCTCTGTCTCGAACTCCAGCCCAGCCTTGTGCTCCAGGTCAGTTTCGTCCAGGTGCAGGGTCAATTCACAGGGGAAGCTGGCGTCCTGTAACGTGGGCACCACCGGCTCCAGTTCCCGGCGGGTCATCCCGAAACCGGTATGGATCACCGCTACCTCGTCCCAGTCATTGGGCACGGCTTCCAGTACGATCCGGCCCCGCTCATCGAAGCGCCACCCTGTTACCAGCATCCGGAAGTGCGTCTTGGGATTGTCCTCGGCCTTTTCGCCCCCCAGTTCGACCACCTGGCGCGAGATGCGGCGGTAGTCAGTGTGCAGCGCATCGGCCAGTTTGAACAGTGCTGCGAGTGGACGTACGTTTACTTCAGCAACGCCCAATGAGACTGGCTCCTGGGGCAATGCCTCCAAGTTCCCATCGTTGTGCGCTCGCACAATCCAGCCCACCGCTATTGCCTGTCCCCGGTCTAGCCCGAAATCCGCCGGTCGGTCGCGTATCTCCCACATAGAGACATGGCCGTGGTCATCAGGGGAATCGGCGGCTTTACCTGCGTCGTGCAACGCGGCCGCTGCGGAGAGAACGAAGAGGTCGGTCGCAGTGAATTGTTCTCCCTTCCAGTCGTCTGGGATCAGCGCGGCCAGGTTCTCCTCCACGGCACGACAGTGCGGCGTGCCCTGCTGGTGGCCGTCCCTGGACTTCTGCGCGTCCTGGATGCCCGCTTCGGCCAGCCGCCAGGCTTCTTCCAGTTGGTGCCAGAGCCGTTCGTCAAGCCGTTTCACGGCTTCGCGCAGCGACTCTTTCCCTTTCTCGCGCTGCATGTCACTTGCCCTCACACATCATACCGCTCGCGCAGATAATTGCGCCAGCCCAGGTCAATCCCTTCAATCTCGTTGACGCGCGCCATCAATTGCTCTACCGTCCAATGACGCATCGGAGGGACATCTTTCATCACGGTGTTCCACGCGTCAACTATGCTTTTTCCCTCGCCGTGGACCAACAGGCGGAGGTACGGCGATATCTTGTGCACCTCGGTGTTCCGGGCAAAGCCAATAGACACTACTTCGACCTCATCGGCCTCGCCTGTCTGCCGGAGGTAGGCTGCCAGGAGGAACTGGCGCATAAGTTGGTAGAACGGCCCCTGGAAGAGACAGCCCTGCACGCCTGCGAAGGCAGGGAGCGAGATGCCCGCCGCTTCCATGTGTTCCCAATAGCGTCGTGACCTGTAGTCTCCACCCGTTGTCAGCAAGCACGACCGGGTGGGATCTCTCGCCATGTGGAGTGACAGGCATTTGGCCTTTTTAGCCTCAGAGGCTGAGCGAAAGGCACCACATACACCGAAGTTGTGTTCGGTGTACTTCCACTCAACCAACGTAATGCACTCCCGTTTGCTCCTGCCGATCCATGAGATGGCTGCATCAATGCTGGTGCGGTTCTGCCCGCGCTTGCCTCTTTTCGGCTCGCCCAGCCACTCTGTAATCCCCTGTGGGCCGGTATACTCGAACTCGATCCACTTCACCTCCCGCAGACCTGAGAGGAAAGGTTGCAATACAGCCTTAGCCAGGTCGAGGTCCTGCCGGAGCGGGAAGAGAAAGTTCAGGCACGCGACCTGGGAACTCTTTAGGTTCAGCGCCTGGGAGTGCAGGGCAATGTCCTTCTCTTCCAAATAGCACAGGATAGGGTCAGCCAGTGGCTCGTAGAAGGCCAGCCGTTCGTGACCGGCGGGCAGGATGTGCGGATAGGTGTAGGTCGGGTGCCTGATGGCGTGGCCATCAGCCAAGTGGGGCCAGTGGCAGCGCTTGAAAGCGACCTGCCGGAAGATCTCCTGTTGCTCGAAAGCGTTCTGCCGGTAGAACCAGGCCGCGTCCCCACCTGGCTCACCGGGGAGCACGTGACGTTTGTCCGTGATCGAAGCCATCATCTCCACCTCCTTGGGCCGTGTGTCGTCTGGACCACGAACGACGCGAAATCGCGCGAAAAGCACGAAAAACCCGCCGCGTTTCGTGCCTTTCGCGCCCTTTCGTGGATTTCGTGTTCCAATTGTCTATCTCCGCTCCTCCGCAAAAAATCGCCTCACATCCTGTATCCTCCGTGTCCGGCGCGCCGGCGGCAGGCTGGCGATGATCTGCTGGCCGTACCGCCTGGTATTGATGCGCGAGTCGAGAATGGCGATTACGCCCCGGTCGGTCTCGGCGCGGATCAGGCGGCCCACCCCCTGCTTGAGCGCCAGGATGGCCTCCGGCAGCGTCATCTCGTCGAATGGGTTGCCTCCCCGGTCGCGGATCAATTGCTGGCGATATTGGACCACCGGATCGAACTGGGGCATAAAGGGCAGTTTGTCAATGATGACGAGCGAGAGCGCCGAACCGGGGACGTCCACTCCTTCCCAGAAACTGCGCGTGGCAAAGAGCACCGCGCCGTTGGCGTCGTTCTGGAACAGGTCGAGCAGCTCGGCGCGGGAGAGGCCGCTCCCCTGGCAATAGCAGGTGTAGTCCAGGTGGGGGCTGATCAGGTCGTACAGCTCGTTCATGCGGCGCGTGCTGGTACACAAGACGAAGGCCCGGCCGCGGCTGGCCTGGATCAAGCGCCAGATCTCGCGGCCCAGGTTGAGCACGTATTCCTCCTCGCCCGGGCCGTACCGCGGTTCCAGGCCGTTGGGCGTATAGAGCAGCGCCTGGCCGGGATAGTCGAAGGGACTTTCGATCAGCCGCTCGATGGCGTGCTCGCGCGGCGCGCCGGTCTGCCGGTGGAAGTAGCCGAAATGATTCGCCGTCGTGAGCGTGGCGCCGGTGCAGATCACCCGCTTGACCGGCTCGAACAGCTTCTCGCGTATAAAGTCTGCCACCTTTACCGGCTCGCTGCACAGGACGATGCTGCCCGGGCCGGATTGCCCCGCTTGCTCTTGGCAGTAGCGCACGTGGTCGGGCGCTGGCGGCTCGGCCAACGTGTGGACCTGGCCGGCCAGTTCCGCGGCCCACTCGATCGTGGTGCGGTGGCGGGCATTCTCGGTGTCTTCCTCGTCGCCGTCCGGTGCCGGGAAATAGGCACGCTGTAGCGCCTTGTGGACCTTTTTGAGACGGTCGGCCAGCGCCAGCCCCTCTTGCAGTTCACCCTGCACCGCCCAGCGCTGCTCGCGCTCCGACGGCTTGTGGGCCAGATTGTCGAACAATTGATGGTTGAGCCGGACTGCCTCCCCGCGCAGCGCGTCGGGAGCGTGGCGCAGGACGACGTTGTCGTTGATGAACTGGGGCACCGTGTCGTATTCCATCTCCAGGCGCAGCGCGTTGACGACGTAGCGCTCCAGTTCGTGCGCCTCGTCCACGACGACCACCGGCCGCGGCGAGAGGAAGGGCATCGCCAGGTTGAACGCCAGCAGCGCGTGGTTGACAACGACGAGGTCGGCTTTTTCCGCCCGGAGCTTGGCCAGCTCGTAATAGCAGGAGGTGAAGTGAAGGCAGTCCTGGCCCAGGCAATCGTGCTGTCCCGCCGTGACGGCGTCGCGCAGTTGGCGGGAGAGCCGTAGGTCCTCCACGTCGCCAGAGGGAATTTCCTGCAGCCATTTCGTCAGCCTGGCAAGCCCGTCTTCCAGGCCGGGCAAGGCCGCCTGTTGGCGCGTCTCTCCCAGCTTGAAACGGCACACATAGTTCGAGCGCCCCTTGAGCAGTGCGGCCGTAAATGGGCGCGGCGAGACCCGTCGGAGCGCGGGAATGTCTTTCTCCCACAACTGCGTTTGCAGGGTCTTGTTGGCTGTGGAGACGAACGCGCGAGCTCCCGAGGCGATGAGCGGGACCAGGTAGGCGAAGGATTTGCCGCAGCCGGTGCCGGCTTCGACCAGTGCGGCTTTTCCTTCCACCAGCGCCTGCCGGACGAGTTGTGCCATCTCGACCTGGCCTTGCCGGTAGCGGTATCTCTCTCCTAAGGCACGAGCGATGGGCCCGTCGTCGGTGAAGGCAGACGTGACGTCCGGGACTTTTATGCGCTCTTCTTCCGCGGCCGGCAGGCCGGGCGATTCCTCGTCAGGCCATTGTAATTCTGATAGCTCGTCTTCAATGTAATCGCACATTATATTGCTCAAGTGAGTTCTGCCGGTCGAACCAGAAAGACAAGTACAGCTTGTCAGCTTGTTTGGCTTGGCCGTCGTATAGGCTCATTTTAGCACACAAGTTCTGTTATGTCAAGCTAGTAGTTTCTCACGACGGCCGGCAAATAGACAACCGACTCGTGTATAAAGACCGCCAGCGCGCTGTCCAGGGAGCCCG
>Ga0172364_10005537_pt1 | contig 10055 bp, 7 predicted proteins | sample LakKivSesite10cm_FD_114545 | JGI IMG/M metagenome (GOLD analysis project Ga0172364, IMG submission 114545) | Sediment microbial communities from Lake Kivu, Rwanda - Sediment site 10cm | ecosystem: Environmental > Aquatic > Freshwater > Lake > Sediment | place: Rwanda: Western Province, Lake Kivu... | reverse complement strand
CTTCTTTTACTTTTTGAACAACTACGGCGCCGTCTATGCCGGCGTTTTGGCTTATCTGGCGAATGGGAGATTCAAGAACCCTTCTCAAAATATTAAGTCCGGTCAACTCATCTCCTTCTAATTTTAATTCGTTTAAGGTTAATATGGCTCTTATTAAAGCCACTCCGCCGCCGGGCACGATACCCTCTTCCACTGCCGCCCGGGTAGCATTCATGGCGTCTTCGGTTTTATACTGTTTAATTTTTTGTTCAAGTTCGGTGGCTGCTCCCACTTTAATTACGGCCACTCCGCCAACCAATTTTGCCAGTCTTTCCTGCAATTTCTCCTTGTCAAAGTCTGATTCGGTAGCTCCTAATTCTTTTTTAATCTGTCTGATTCTGGCGTCAATTTTTTCTTTTTCTCCCCGTCCCTCAACAACAGTGGTATTTTCTTTGGTGGCTACCACTCGGCGGGCCTGACCCAATTGTTTTAATTCAATATTTTCTAATTTTAATCCAACTTCTTCGGAAATCACTTCGGCTCCGGTCACCACCGCAATGTCCTGCAGCATTTCTTTTTTTCTGTCGCCAAAGCCGGGGGTCTTGACTGCCAGGGTGTTAAATATTCCCCGAAGTTTATTGACTACCAAAGTTGCCAAAGCCTCTCCTTCAACTTCATCCGCCAATATAACCAGTTCTTTTTTGCCGGTTTGCGCTAACTTTTCCAAAACTGGCAAAATTTCCTGGATGGAAGAAATTTTTTTATCGGTAACTAAAATATAAGGGTCTTCAAAAACCGATTCCATTCTTTCAGCATCAGTAACCATATAAGGAGAAATATACCCTCTGTCAAACTGAAGACCCCTGACAATCTCTTTTTGAATGCCAAAAGCCTTTGATTCCTCAACCGTAATCACGCCGTCTTTGCCAACTTCCTGCATTACTTCAGCAATTAAATCGCCAATTTCTTTATCTTCGGCAGAAATGGTGGCAACCTGAGCCATCTCTTCTTTGGTGCTAATTTTCTTTGAGATTTTCTTTAAAAATTCAACAACTTTATCTACCCCTTTTTCAATTCCTGTTCTTAAAGCCAGGGGGTTGGCGCCGGCCGTCACATTTTTAAGGCCTTCGGCAATTATTGACTGGGCCAAAACTACGGCCGTGGTCGTGCCATCTCCGGCCACATCATTGGTTTTTTCAGCCACTTCTTTAACGATTTCTGCTCCCAAATTTTCTGTTTTGTCCTCCAGTTCAATTTCTTTAGCAATGGTCACGCCATCGTTGGTAATGGTAGGAGCACCAAAACCTTTATCCAGAACAACGTTCCTTCCTTTGGGACCTAAAGTCACCTTAACGGCATCGGCTAATTTATCAACGCCTGTTTTTAATTTTTTTCTGGCTTCTTCTGAATATTTGATTTGTTTTGCCATAATTGTAGATTGCCGAACAATTATTCAAGTATCGCCAAGATGTCTTCTTCTCTGGCGATTAAATATTCCTTATCATCGACCTTGATTTCGCTTGGACCGTATTTTGTAAATAAAACTTTATTTCCCGGCTTTATTTCCAAAGGAATCAATCTGCCGGTTTTGTCTTTTTTGCCGGGTCCCACAGCAATTACTTTGCCTTGCTCCGGCCTTTCTTTTTCGGCGGTGTCTGGAAGTAAAATTCCGGTTTTAGTTTTTTCCTCTTCTTTGATTGGTTCAATTAGAATATGGTCTGAAATTGGTTTAATTTTCATATTTTGTTCAAATTAATGATTATAACCTTTGACCCTTCGACGGGCTCAGGGTCAACCCTGAGTAGCAATCGAATGGGTTGAGTGCTAATTTCTACTTTTAAATATTAATTTGAGCCAAAGCTTTTGTCAAGTCTCAAAGAGACTGGAGCGTACTTAATGGTACGCTCCAAGAGTTTGGCCGGCGCTGCTTCTTTCTTTTTCTTGGCCCCTTGGCTCCCAGTGGTTGATTGCTTCTTGAACTATCTTTCTTGCTTTCTCGTCAGGCGTACCCCAGGGAATAGCTATTAAGCATCTATTCCTTTTTCGCAGTTTTTCCTCCAGCTTCTGGTTCCAGCGGTTTTTGACTTCGCCAAGTAGCTCACCATTTTGGAACTCTACTTTGAGATCTATGCTCTTTCTATCCTCCTCACTATAGTGGATGGTAGGAGTAATCTTGGTGATTACTCCCTTTGGGTAGAATTCTTCTTTCTTCCGCTGGAAGTATTCAAGAGCTCGAAGAGCTTTTTCCTCGGCGATCAAGCCTTTCGACTCAGCGAAAGAAGTAGGAACCCTGAGTATCCATAAGCCTCTTCTCACCCCTGCCTCTTCCTGAAGTGCTCTCATCAGTGTCTTTTTTACCCGGTGATGTTTCCTGGAAGCTTTGGCCTTTCTCGCTCTTTTTTTCACTTTTATCACCTCTCTTTTTTATTTTTCGTGAACGAACTGATTTTATCTTAACACGCTTTTCAAATATTGTCCAGTGTAACTTTTTTTATTCTTTGTAATTTCAAATGGGGTCCCTTGGGCAACAATATATCCTCCCTTATCCCCTCCCTCAGGACCTAAATCTATTACAAAATCTGCGTTCTTGATACAGTCAAAATTATGTTCAATCATGACAACTGTATTTCCTTTATTAACTAAACTTCTTAAAACCCAAACTAATTTTTTAATATCGTGAGGATGTAACCCGGTGGTCGGCTCATCTAAAATATACAAAGTTTTGCCGGTGGCTTTTTTGGAAAGCTCATTTGCCAATTTCACTCTCTGAGCCTCTCCCCCGGATAAAGAGGGAGCTGGCTGGCCCAACTGAATATATCCCAAACCAACATCGTTTAGGGTTTTTAATTTTTCATAAAGACCAAGGATATTTTTGAAAAATTCAAGGGCTTCCTCGACCGTCATTTCCAAAATTTGGGCAATGTTTTTCCCTCGATATTCTACTGCTAAGGTTTCCTGGTTAAATCTTTTCCCTTTACACTCTGAACACTGGACATAAACATCGGGCAAAAAATACATTTCTATTTTTTTCTGACCCTGGCCTTCGCAAGCTTCGCACCTCCCTCCTTTGACATTAAAAGAAAAACGTCCCGGCAAATAACCCCGAATTCTGGCTTCCTTTGTTTTGGAAAAAAGATCTCTGATATAGGTAAAAGCTCCGGTATAAGTAACCGGATTTGACCTCGGAGTTCTGCCAATTGGCGATTGGTCAACCAGAGCCACCTTATTTAAATGCTGCCAACCCAAAATAGCTTCGTGTTTCCCTGGCTCCTCTTTTGATTTATAAAATTTCCTCATTAAGGCCTTAGCCAAAATATCATTCATTAAAGATGATTTTCCCGAGCCCGAAACTCCGGTAATACAAACAAATTTTCCCAGCGGAATCTCAACATCAATATTTTTAAGATTGTGCTCTTGAGCACCTTTGATAAAAATACAGGGGGTCGCCCCCGGTAAATCTACCGGGGGTCGCCCCCTGTAAACTTCCACTTTTTTTCGTCCGGCTAGGTAATCTCCGGTAAGAGTTTTTGATTTTAGTAATTCTTTTGGCGTCCCCTCAAAGGTTATTCGGCCGCCGCGCTTCCCCGCTCCCGGCCCAATATCAATTACCCAATCGGCTCCTTGACGAATAGTTTGATAATCATGCTCAACCACCACCACTGTATTTCCCAAGTTCCTTAATTTCTTTAGGGTTTCAATTAACCTTTTTTGGTCCCGGGCATGAAGGCCAACCGAAGGTTCGTCTAAAATATATAAAACTCCGGTCAGTTTTGAACCAATCTGAGTGGCCAATCTAATTCTCTGTTCTTCTCCCCCGGCTAAGGTCTCGGCTTTTCTATCTAAAGTCAGATAATCCAAGCCAACATCAATCAAAAACTGTAATCTATTGATGATTCCTTTTATTATGGGTGAGGCAATCTTGAGTTCATTGTCGTTTAAAGTTTTGTGTCGGTGGGGTGCATCGTTTCGTGCTGGTTTGGCAATTAATTCTTCGAAAAACTTTTTTAGTTCTGTTATGCTCATCTCAACTATTTGGTCAATTGATAGGGCGGTGGGTGGGTGGCGTCCAGCCACTGTTACTGCCAGAACTTCGGGCTTCAATCTTTTTCCCTGGCATTGTTCACATTTCTTTTCAACCATATATTGCTCTATTTCTTTTCTTGTGTAATCTGAATCGGTTTGATGATAACGCCTCTCAAGGTTCGGAATAACTCCCTCAAACGAGCCCCAACCGTACAAAATAATATCAAGAATTTCCTTCGGTAAATTTTTAACGGGTTCGTCTAAAGAAAAATGATGTTTTTCAGCCAATGCCTGTAATTGCCACCAGAAATAACCCTGTCGGCCAATTTTGTGAGAAGCATGGGCCCAGGGGAAAATTGCGCCTTCTTGAATTGTTAGATTAGAATTGGGGATAACCAATGAGGGCGCCACCTCTAACTTTTCTCCCAGGCCCTGACAGCCAGAACAAGCGCCAAAAGGAGAATTAAAAGAAAAAAGTCGCGGTTCTAATTCCGGCAAAGATAGGCCGCATTGTTCGCAGGCAAAATGCTCGCTAAAAACTAAATCTTGAGATTTAGTTTTTGAATTTTCAATGATGACGATTCCCTTGCCGAGTTTCAAGGCCGTCTCAAGCGAATCAACCAACCTTGATTTATCTAAATCTTTATCTAAAATTAATCTATCCACTACCACTTCAATATTGTGTTTTTTCTTTCTATCAAGAGTTTTTTCCAGAAGTTCTTCGACTGCCGAACCCCGTAAAGCGGGGCGAGGTGGGAGATGAGACAAAACCTCATCGACCCGATAAATAATGCCGTCAATTCTTGCTCTGACAAAGCCGGCTCTTTGAACTTCTTCCAAAACTCCCTGATGTTCGCCTTTTTTCCCCCGGATGACGGGCCCCAGAATGACAACTTCTTTTCTTTTCGGCAACTTCAAAACCTGTTCTGTAATTTGGTCAATGGTCTGACGAGAAACTTCTTGGCCGCATTTTGGACAATGGGGCTGACCGATTCTGGCAAATAAAAGACGAAGATAATCATATATCTCCGTGATGGTACCGACCGTGGAACGAGGATTGTGAGACGCCTTTCTCTGGTCAATTGAGATGGCCGGGCTTATTCCTTCAATGGAATCCACGTCCGGTTTATCCATAACTCCTAAAAACTGTCGGGCATAAGCAGATAAACTCTCAACATATCTTCTCTGACCTTCGCCGTATAAAGTATCAAAGGCCAGAGATGATTTGCCCGAACCCGAAATCCCGGTAATCACCACCAGTTTGTTTTTCGGAATATCAAGATTAATATTCTTCAGATTGTGAACCCGGGCGCCTCTAATTTTAATATAACTTTCTACCATAAGATTAAATTATACTCCAAATTCTTAAAAAATTCAACGTGGTATAATTAAGCCATGAAAAGGGCTCTGGTTATAATCATTTTAGGGATAGTTTTATTTCTCGGTAGCTCCTTTTTCATAAAGCCTGGCAGCATTGAAATCATTCCGCCATCAAAAGAAACCTCAATAATTGAAGAAAAACAGCCAATAAAAATAGTCCTGGTTGGCGATATAATGCTTGACCGCGGCGTGGCATATATGATTGAAAGAGAGGGAGACAGAGATTTTAGATTTCCTTTTTTGAAAGTTGTTGATTATCTGAAAGAAGCTGACATTGTCTTTGGCAATCTAGAAGGGGTAATTTCTGACAAAGGAATCAAAGTCGGCAGCATTTATTCTTTCCGGGCAAAGCCAGAAGCAATTGAAGGTTTGAGTTTTGCCGGCTTCAATGTTTTGTCTCTGGCCAATAACCACGCTCTTGACTATACCAGAGAAGCTCTTGAAGATTGCTTGGCCAGGCTAAGTAAGGCGGGAATTGATTATGTCGGAGCCGGTTTTACAGAAGATGAAGCTTATTCTCCTTTTATCAAAGAAGTTAATGGTTTGACAGACTCTTTACCGACTAAAATTGCTTTTCTGGGTTATACTAATTTGGGACCTGAAACCTGGCCGGCCAGAGGAAAAAAATCAGGCATTGCCTGGATTTCAGAAAGCAACTTTGAAACCATTAAAGAAGACGTTAAATTAGCAAAAGAAAAAGCCGATATTTTAATTGTTTCTTTGCATAGCGGCAAAGAATACCAAAAAACACCCACTCAATTTCAAATTGAATTTGCTAAAATGGCCATTGAGGCCGGAGCAGATTTAATAGTTGGCCACCACCCTCATATCATTCAAAAAAATGAGAAGTATGAAAATGGCTATATTTTTTACAGTTTGGGAAATTTCATCTTTGACCAGGGCTTTTCAGAAGGAACAATGAAAGGACAAATTCTTGAAGTTTTAATAGAAGATAAACAAATAAAAGAGGTTATTATCAAAGAAACTAAAATAAACAATTTTTTCCAGCCAGAAATTAATTTATGGAGAAATTCAAATTCTTAAATAAAGGGGAACTTGCCAAACTTCCTCAAGCTATTGGTCTTTATGCTTTTAGCGACGGCAAGAAAATTTTGTATATTGGCAAAGCAGTCAACATCAAAAAAAGAATAAAGCAACATAAAGAGTTGGTTGGTTTAGTTACCAAGGTGGGATATATTGAGACGGATTCTGAAATTAAGGCCTTAATCCAGGAGGCAAATTTAATTAAAAAATATCAGCCAAAATATAACGTTGTTTGGCGGGACGATAAAAACTACTTTTATGTTGGTATAACTAAAGAAGATTTCCCCAGGGTTTTTATCACCCATCAACCTGAACTTACTTCAAATTCCAAATCTCAAACTGCAAATTTTCTCGGTCCTTTCGTTGAAGGAACCGGCCTTAAAAGAACCCTAACTTATCTCAGAAAAGTTTTCCCTTATTATACCGCCAAAAAACATCCTAAGGGTAGCTGCCTCTGGTGCAGTTTAAAACTTTGCCCGGGACCAAACCCCGTAAAATCGACCTACCAGAAAAATATTAAAAATCTGATTTCGGTTCTGGAAGGAAACAGTAAAAATGTTTTGAATAATTTAAAGAGAGAAATAAATCGATTTTCTGCTCTCCAGGAATATGAAAAAGCGGCGAAAATCAGGGATAAAATCATTGCTCTGGAAAAAGTCATTTCTCAGGCCAGAGTTTTTGAGTCCGAAATTGAAACTTCGGAAAACTGGGAGAAAACCCTTCAGATTCTCCAAAAAATATTGAAAACTGAAAAAGAAATATCTCGGATGGAGGCCTATGATGTTTCCCATATCCAAGGGAAAGAGGCCACGGGCTCTCTAATAACTTTTATCAAGGGTTTGCCCGATAAAAATTTTTATCGCCGGTTCAGAACTAAGATTCAGGGGAAACCTGACGATGTGGCCATGCTCAAAGAAGTTTTATCCCGCCGGTTCAAACACACTGAATGGCCCTATCCTGATTTAATTTTAATTGACGGAGGAAAAGCGCAACTTAACATTGCCAGACAACAATGTGCTAGACCGGGTCTGGCACAAATTAAGGTGGTGGCTTTAGCCAAGAAAGAAAACAAATTATTTATTGAAGGAAGAAAAAAACCGCTTTTGTTAAAAAGCTTACCCAGGGAACTTTTTAACCTGATATTGCAACTTCGCGATGAAGCCCATCGGTTTGCTATTGTTTATCACCGAAAACTAAGAACCAAGTCCTTGCTAAAAAAATAAATCTTTGCTACACTAAACTCGGTAATACCAAGATGAGCAATTTGATTTTTCAGATTATTGGCGGTATTTTAAGTTTTTGGCTGGCCGTAAAATTTTTGCCCGGGGTTGAGTTTGTGGGAGAAATCAAGTATTTGATAATGGCCGGCGCTTTTTTGGGATTAATTAATTTTTTCATCAAACCAATTCTAAAAATAATTACCCTGCCTTTAAGAGTTTTGACTTTCGGACTTTTTGGTTTAGTAATTAACATGGGGCTAATCTGGTTTGTTGATATTATCTTTCCGGAATTGATTATACGGGGCCTTGTTCCTCTTTTCTGGACGACTTTAATTGTCTGGCTGGTCAGTTATTTTTTGGGACTTAGACAAACGAGCCCCCCTGTGGCGAGGCGAAGTTGACAAAGAAGGACAAAGCCCCCTCTTTGCCAAGCGAACCAGCCATCAAGAAAAAAGCAATAATTCAAGGATAAGATGCAACAATATCTGTCTTTAACTCAAATTATAGTCTCTGTTCTTTTGGTCGTTTTAATCCTCCTCCAGCAAAGAGGAACCGCTCTGGGTTCTGCTTTTGGTCAAGAGGGCGGTTTTTACGCCACCAGAAGGGGCATTCAGAAAAAAATCCTTTGGCTGACAATAGTCTGCGGAGTTTTATTTATCCTTCTGGCCATGTTAAATCTTATTTTTTAAATGTCTTCCTTACGCACCCGATGGCCTTCTAAATTCCAGTGGAGGCAATTTTTTAAGATTTTAAGCAAAAAAGAAAAAATCGTTTTCTTTGTTTTCTTATGCCTGGGTTTAAGCAGTCTTTTTTTTCTGGCTAATAATTCTTACTTAAAAAATACGGAAATTAAACCGGCCAGAGGAGGAATCTATATTGAGGGCGTAGTTGGCTCTCCCCGCTTCATCAATCCTGTTTATGCTCCGGCTTACGATGTTGACAGGGATTTAACCGAGTTAATTTATTCGGGATTAATGAAATATAACCGGGAAGGGAAAGTAGTTGTTGACCTGGTAGAAAAATATGAAATTATTGAGGATGGAAAAATTTTTGAATTTTATCTGAAAGAAAATCTCCTCTGGTCAGACGGCCAGCCCCTGACCACGGATGATGTAATTTTTACCATTAGAGCTGTCCAGAACCCATCTTTAAAAAGTCCAATCAGGGCCAGCTGGCTGGGAGTGAAAGTGGAAAAAATTTCCGATTTAGGAATTCGTTTTGAACTGAATAATCCCTCGGTTGTCTTTTTGGAAAACTGCACTTTAAAAATCATGCCAAAACATATCTGGGAAGATATATCTGACCAAAATTTTCCTTTATCAATTTACAACTTAAAACCGATCGGCTCCGGCCCCTATAAGGTGAAAAAGATAACCCTAGACAAAGAAAACAATATTAAATCTTTAGAGTTGACAATAAACTCCAGTTATTACGGAAACTTACCTCACCTGGCCAGAATTATTTTTTCCTTTTTTAAAAATGAAAATGAATTGATTTCTGCTTTTAATTCTAATCAAATTAAAGGGTTTTCTCTTGGTTTACCAGAAGAGTATCAAAATTTGAAAAAGGAAAACTTTTCTGATTATTGGCTCTTAATGCCCAGATACTTTGCCGTCTTTTTTAATCCGGAAGAATCAAAAATTCTAGCCGCAAAATCATTCAGGCAGGCTCTAAATTACGGAACAAACAAAGAAGAAATTATTAATGAAGTTTTAGCGGGTCAAGGAAAAACGGTAAATTCGCCAATCCTGCCCGAAATTTATGGTTTTGAAAATCCATCAAAAATTTATGAATTTGACCCGGCAAAAGCTAAACAAATTTTAGATGAAGCCGGATTTGTCGCCAAAGAAAACGGCATGAGAGAAAAAGTCATTAGAAAAGAGCCAGCTTTTCAATTTAAAAGCGACTTACAGGTCGGCTCTCAGGAAAGCGAAGTTCAAGAATTGCAAAAATGTTTAGCCCAAGACCCTGATGTTTATCCCGGAGGGGAAATCACGGGATATTTTGGAGAAAAAACAAAAACGGCCGTAATTAAATTTCAGGAAAAATATAAAGAAGAAATACTAACGCCCTACGGATTGTCAGCCGGCACCGGCAAAGTTCTCAAGAGCACCAGAGATAAATTAAACCAGCTTTGCGCCGCTCCCTCGGAAGAAACTCTGGCTCTTTCCTTTGTTTTAACAACCGTCAATCAACCAACTTTAATAAAAGTAGCTTCGTATTTAAAAAAGCAATGGGAAGTATTGGGAATAAAAATAGAAATCAAAATTGCTGATAGTTCGATTCTTACAGAAGAAATAATCAGGCCGAGAAACTATGAAATGATTCTTTTCGGCCAAGGGCTGGAATTAATTCTTGATCCCTTTCCCTACTGGCATTCTTCTCAAATAAAAGATCCCGGGTTGAACT
>Ga0172364_10005535_pt1 | contig 10058 bp, 3 predicted proteins | sample LakKivSesite10cm_FD_114545 | JGI IMG/M metagenome (GOLD analysis project Ga0172364, IMG submission 114545) | Sediment microbial communities from Lake Kivu, Rwanda - Sediment site 10cm | ecosystem: Environmental > Aquatic > Freshwater > Lake > Sediment | place: Rwanda: Western Province, Lake Kivu... | reverse complement strand
TCCATCACCTGTCCGTTGGAATAGCGCACTTTTACAAGTTCATTCCTGCCGATCTTCCTTCCTGTCCGCACAGGTTCCACTTTACGGGGTTGCTTATCCTCAGGCTGGCCATCAGGTCCTCTGCGCCTGTATGCCGACTGGGCATCCGATTTTGACTGTTCATACCTGCTCATATCCAGGCGCCTGGGAGCAGCTGCTTCCTGAACTTCACTGCTGTCTCTAAGAGGTATGAATCCTTTCAGCAGGCTGGAAACAATCTCCTTATTGATCGTTGTAATCATATCCATGAACAGCTGATGTGACTCGAATTTATAGATAAGCAGGGGATCTTTCTGCTCGTATGTGGCTGTCTGTACCGATTGTTTCAGGTCATCCAGCTCACGCAGATGCTCCTTCCATGCTTCGTCTATCATTGCGAGCACAACCGTTTTTTCAAACGACCGCAACACTTCCAGGCTTTTTGAGTTATAGGCTTTCTCGAGGTTGGTAAGAACCTGGAACAGTTTTGTACCATCCGAGATTGGTACCACAATATTCTGATAAACCTTTCCCTGCTTTTCAAACACCTCCCTTATCACCGGATATGATTGGTCAGTAATGATCTTAGCCTTGCGTGAATAAGCATTTCTGACGGCATCATACAGACGCTGTATGATATCACCGGTATCCATTTTTTGATATTCTTCTTCAGAAACGGGCGGTTGCATCGAGAATATTCTCAACAGCTCAAGTGAAAAATCCTCATAACTCACCTGCCCGTATGATCCGGTTACCAGGTCGTCACAGACATCATACATCATATTGGCTATATCCACGCTTAGCCGTTCGCCCAGCAGTGCGTGTCTTCTTCTTGTATAGATCACTTCCCTCTGCGAGTTCATTACATCATCATATTCAAGCAATCTTTTTCTGATTCCGAAGTTGTTTTCTTCAACTTTCCTCTGTGCCCTCTCTATGGATTTTGAAATCATGGAATGCTGGATGACCTCTCCTTCCTTAAGGCCAAGCCTGTCCATTATGTTAGCTATCCTGTCTGAACCAAACAGTCTCATCAGATCGTCCTCAAGGGATACATAAAACTGGGAGGTACCGGGGTCACCCTGACGTCCGGATCGTCCCCTGAGCTGCCGGTCAACCCTCCTGGATTCATGCCGCTCAGTCCCGATGATTGCAAGTCCTCCTGCTGCCCTGGTTTCAGGTGTCAGTTTAATATCTGTTCCCCTACCTGCCATATTGGTGGCAATGGTCACCGTTCCTGTTTTTCCTGCCTGTGCAACAATTTCTGCTTCTCTCTGATGCAGTTTGGCATTAAGGACATTATGATCTAACCGCTTGATCTTTAACATGCGGCTCAATAATTCAGATATCTCTACTGAAGTGGTACCCACCAGGACGGGTCTTCCTCCATTCACCAGGTTAACGATCTCCTCAATTACAGCATTGTACTTCTCTCTTTTTGTCTTATAAACAAGGTCATTCCTGTCTTCCCTGATAACCGCCTCATTGGTTGGAATGACCACTACATCGAGTTTATATATATTCCATAATTCTCCCGCTTCTGTCTCAGCAGTACCTGTCATGCCGGCGAGTTTCTTATACATCCTGAAAAAATTCTGAAGGGTTATGGTGGCGAATGTCTGGGTGGCAGCTTCCACCTTGACATTTTCCTTTGCTTCAATAGCCTGGTGCAACCCGTCAGAATACCTTCTGCCTTCAAGGATCCTTCCTGTCTGCTCATCGACAATTTTCACCATGTTTTCCATCACCACATATTCGACATCTTTCTCAAACAAAGCATAGGCTTTTAAAAGCTGGATGATAGTATGTACCCTGTCAGATTTAACAGCATAGTCCTGGAGAAGCTTATCTTTTTGTGCCAGTCGTTCTTCAGCAGTCAGATCTGATTTTTCCAGTTCGGCAATTTCACTCCCAATATCAGGAAGGATGAAGAAATTAGGATCTTCTGATGAACTTGTTATCAGGTCGATCCCATTATCAGTCATCTCAATCGCGTTATTTTTTTCATCAATGATAAAAAACAGTTCATCTGTTACTTCAGGCATCCTTTTGCTGTTTTCCTGCATGTAGTAGTTTTCCGTTTTAAGCATCAGGGCCTTATTCCCTTCCTCGCTCAGCAATTTTATCAATGCCTTGTTCTTAGGCAGGCCCTTGAATGCCCTCAGCAGATGAAAACCTCCTTTTTCGGCATTTCCTGCATTCAGTTCTTTCCTGGCATCTGACAATACCTGGTTGACCAGCTTATGCTGGGCACTCACAAGTTTCTCAACACGGGGCTTAAGCTCCATGAACTCCTGGTTTTCCCCGCGAGCTACCGGTCCGGATATTATCAGAGGCGTTCGTGCATCATCGATCAAGACAGAGTCGACCTCATCAACGATAGCATAATTATGCTTTCTCTGAACAAGGTCTGCGGCACTGATTGCCATATTATCACGGAGGTAATCAAATCCGTACTCATTATTGGTTCCGAAAGTAATGTCAGCATTATACGCGCGTCTCCTGTTCTCGGAATTAGGCTGATGCTTATCGATACAATCCACGACAAGGCCATGAAATTCATAAATAGGACCCATCCATTCAGCATCCCTTTTGGCCAGGTAATCATTCACCGTCACGACATGTACTCCCCTGCCTGTCAGTGCGTTGAGAAATACAGGAAGGGTAGCTACCAGCGTTTTACCTTCACCTGTTGCCATCTCAGCTATCTTACCCTTATGCAGGACCACTCCTCCCATCAGCTGAACGTCATAATGCACCATATCCCAGGTGATCATATTACCTCCGGCCATCCACTGATTCTTCCAGTATGCATTATTCCCTTTTATTACAACGTGAGGTTTTACTGCAGCCTGATCCCTGTCCCAATCAGTGGCTGTTACCTCCAGTTCCGTATTTTCCTTAAAACGCCGCGCTGTCTCTTTTACAATAGAAAAGACAACCGGCAGACAGTCATCCATAATCTTTTCAAGTTTCTCACCCGTCCTTTCTTCAAGCTTGTCAATGAGGTCGTAAAGCCTTTCCTTATCATCCACGGGTACATCGGGATCGTCTATCTGAATTTTTAATTTCTCTATTTCCTGCTGTTCCTCGCTTATATATTCCCTGATCTTTTCTTTGACAATGCGTGTTTCATCACGTAACTGGTCATTGGAAAAGGAAATGATACGGCCGGACTCATTATTAATCTTTTCGATGTATGGAAGCAGCTGGCTGATATCTTTTTCAGATTTGGTACCAAATACGCTGCGTAGAAATTCATTTAAACTCATTATCCGTTATTATTTTTAACTCAACGATTGCTATAGGTTCAGGCAAAATTAGTTTTTTTTGCAGAATCAACAGATAATTAAATTGCTGAGGTATATTTGTTAACAATTTTAAAAATCCGGAAAAGCCTGCCGGAATTCAATTCATATCACCCAGAAATTATTAATATTGTACAGGAACACATTAAACCAGGCATTATGAAAAAACTAACCGGTAATTTAAATTGCTGGCATGACAACCTGTATATCATCAGAACTACGTTTTTTGTTTTATTCCTGTCCTTTCTGTTTTCGGGCACTTATGCCCAGCATGAATACAGGGAGGCTCCCCTGAATCCTGAATTTATAAAATACATACGTGATTACCAGGAAGGCAGACCGGACCAGTATACTCCTGATGGTTATAAACTGGATTTTATACCGAGTCCGGTTAAATTAGGTTTTAAAAATATTCCGGCATCAGGACAATTGAAAAGCGGTGAAGCTTTTCCCGGGAAATTCGATCTGAGGGATTCTAATTTTGTCACTGTCCCAAAAGACCAGGGAGGTGGCACTTTTGGAGGAAACTGTGTTGCATTTGCAACCATGGGATCCCTGGAATCCGACTGGCTCAGAATGGGTGACCGGGCTTATGATCTTTCAGAACAGAACCAAGCTGCCTGTTATGGTTTTGAATGGGATTACGGGACAGGAGCAACAGCGATCATGCCTGCTGCTTACCTGTGCCGTTTTGACGGGCCTGTGCTGGAGTCACAGGACCCATACAACCTGAATGTGCACGAGTGCAATTCCTCGTTTAACCCTGTAGCCTTTGTTCCCGAGGTTCGATGGCTGCCTAAGGACTATGACATGTTGAAAAGACTCCTTATGGACTATGGCGCTCTTCCCGTATCTGTTCATATTGATATGAGTAGTTATAACGATGCCGACAAAACCTACTATTACAGTGGTGATGAACCTGCCAACCATGCTTTCCTCCTCTGCGGATGGGATGATGACAAAGTCACTGCCGGCGGAACAGGTGCCTGGATCGTAAAAAACAGCTGGGGCACATCCTGGGCTGATAATGGTTTTGTTTATGTTTCCTATAATGATTCCAAGATATTGAGTGATATAACTCTTTATCCTTATCGCTGGTCCACTGACGATGTCGACCAGATTTACATGTATGATGAACTGGGAATGGTTAATACCATCCGATGGGAAACTACCGCTACCATTTTTGATTATGCAAATGCCATTGTCAAGTTCAGAACCTTAAAAAACCAGCTTATCACCCGTATAGGCACCTATACAAATACACAGGGTACCAGGCTGGATATCCGGGTGTACAGGGAATTTGACGGTAAGCGCCTGACGGGTATCATCGACAGCCTGGAAAATATATACGTTGAATACCCCGGGTATCACACTTTCAGTCTTCCATTTGAGGTAAATGGTGATTTCTATATAATGATCAGATATTATACACCAGGCAGTTATTATCCTCTTCCGGTAGAGAAATATGAGCAGTCGGATGGTGAGGAATGGGCAGACCCGGTCATCGAGAAAAATGTTTGTTGGTGGGGTGTCCAGGATACGGCATGGAACATGATGGATACACTTACAGAGCCTGCTAACCTTTGCATAAGAGCTTATGCCAGGAACACAAACAGGATATCTGCAACAGTTGAATCAGATAAAGAAGTATCCTGTCTTAACAGTACGGTTACCTTCACAGCTGTGACCACTGGCAGCCCCACTGCTTTCCGTTGGGATTTTGGCACTGATGCCAATCCTTCTGCTGCGACAACCGAAGGGCCGCATGAGGTAACTTATTCCTCAACAGGAAACAAGCGTGTCAGGCTAATTGTATCAGGAACGGGAGGAACAGATACAACAATCCTGTATAATGCTGTGGATATCGTCGACCGTATCACGGTAAATGTGGAACGTGATACTATTGAGACTCCTGCAAGAATAGCGCTGGACCTGAAGGCATATGGGGCTGATACCTATATCTGGGAACCGGCAGATTACCTGGACAAAACCACGGGTAATATTGTAAGGCTTACTCCCATGACCGATGGAGTTTTTAACTATACTGTCACCGGTACCCAGGGAGATTGCAGCGACAGCAAAACCATAAGTGTCATATCCAATCCCAGGCCGCTTAATGACGATGTATGTGAAGCCATACAGATACGTCCCGGAGGGTGGATAGGCAAGTTCACCAATGCTCACGCAACAGTTCAGTCAAATGAACCGGCACCAGAGACTGGTCCGGGCGGTTGCACCACTCCTCTTATGTGGTGCACAGAGGCAGAGGGTAAACTGCAACATACCATATGGTTCTGGTTCTACGGACCTGAAACAAACCAGATCTCCATCGATACCAGAGGTTTTGATGACCAGATCGCCGTGTACCGGGCTGAAAGTTGCACCGATATCCTGAATGGAAATTACCTGCTTGTTGCAGCAAATGATGATTATTATCCCGCAGACAAGCAGAATGCAGCTGCCATTGAGGTAATGCTTGCACTGTACGACGTCAAGTACTTTGTCCAGGTCGACGGCAGTTTCGGTGGCCAGGAAGGAATTATGGATCTTATATTTATGGCTTATCCACTGGGACAACAAGAAATATCCGGACAGCTTAATGACCTGGTATCGGTATATCCTAATCCGGGGAATGGTTTGTTCACCATAGAGGTTACAAACAGGACAGCCGGCAGCCTTGGGATTGAGGTATACAGCAGCAATGGACGGCTGATAATGAAAGAGAGCTATAATGATGCAAAACCGGTATATACAGAAACTCTTGATCTGTCGGGCCAACCAGGCGGCATCTATTACATGAGGATTATCACCGGCAAAACGGTTTCCTGCCGGAAACTGGTGATCAATTAAAGAAAGTGAGTAGTGAGTAGTGAGTAGTGAGTAGTGAGTAAAAAGATAAGTCTTTTTCACCTCTCAACTCTCTAATCTCATGCCCTCGACTCACGATTGCTCGCCCCCGCTGGGCCACAATCACATTCCGCTCGCGAATGTTTGTCCACTCACAAACCTCTCGCACACATTTCACGACTCACGATTCACGATTCTTTGAACCAGGAACCCAGCCCGAACATACCCTGCCCGTCCGGTCAGGCGGGTGTTCGGTACGGGCAGGCAGCAACCAGGAACTTTTAAGCCTGCCCAAAGGGTCATGAACTTGCTAAGAAACACGGACTTTGAGACGATACCATATCTTCGATCCTGACTCTACCGTGCTAGCACTACCTTCCTTATGACAGTCTGGTTGCCGGATTTTATCCTGAAGAAATAAATACCAGTTTCCAGATATTTCAGATCATAGGTCTGATCAAAGGTGTTGCCTGGTTCATTATAAATCTCTTTCATCAGTGCTTTTCCAACCATATCATACAAACCGATCTCCAACTGTGCAACTTCTTCTTTCATGCTTAAAGAAACTCTGACGTCACCATTGGAGGGATTAGGATATATTTTAATTGCTTCAGCAACCAGCGGATAATCATGTATTCCTGCCGCTCCCTGGATGAATAAATTGTCGATGGCCCAACCCCATCCGTTAAAATAGGGATCTGAAAACAATCTGAACCTTATAAGGACCTCATCATTACCACTAAAATATTTGTTACCAAGCAGATTGATCAGGTGCGGTTTGTACTGAGCTTCCGTTGGAATAGCCAATGAGATATTATTCCTTTCATCAATGATACTGTTAAAAAGATCTTCCCATTCCTTATGTTCTCTGCAGTCCCATCCATCCTCAAACGGCATCCATGTTTCTCCCCCGTCTTTTGATCCTTCGACAACAACATAATCATAAAACAAAGAATCCCCGTAGTGTTGCCCTTCAGGACCCGGGTCACCCGGCTCAACCAGGGTTATCTCATCAAAAGACATGTATGCATCACCTGGCCGCAGTTTGATAGGTATCCTGAGCTGGGCAATGAAATTATATTCGGTATTATCCTTGCCGGGTGCCTTATACGGATGATTCGAATGGAGGGCGTAGCCGCTCCATCCTTCCGGCTTGACTCTATCAAAGCCGGTACGGAGGAAGTCTTTAGCTGAGTGTTCAAAATCATTTTCATATACGTCCTGGTATTCGGGTACTTCTTCCACGGCGAAGGTGTGAAATCCCTGCAGCGGATCGTACACGATGTTCGGAATTTGCGCCGCATCCTTGACTGTCAGTCTGTAACTGATGGTGTCACCAATCACAAGTCCCTTTTTGCTGAAATCAAAAAAGCCGGTATACATATTCGCCGAATCATTCACCAGTCCAAAAGGTTCCTGCTCCATGCCATTGATCTGGTATTCGATTATGACCGTATCTATTCCAAGGTTATCCCAGATGCTGGCTTCAAGTTCGACAGTATCTTCAGTAATAAGCATAAATTCGACCGGCATATGGTCAACCACAGGCAGAACTGTATCTTTCCCTGCATAAAATGTATAAGCAGTTTCTCCTCCGCCGGATGGCAGGGTATACACCCTGTTATACTTGTCTGTGGCAGATATATAATAGTTTACTCTTGTACCTGTTTCACTGACAGTTATGTCAGTTGCATATTCATTTAAAACGCCCGTTTTCAGCATTTGCAAAGAATCCTGCGAAACGAAATTATCAAAGGAATAATGCACATGAGGCGCGTTTTCTAAGCTCAGCTGGGTGTCTGATATGATTTTTGCACTTATATGAAACGGTTCATCAACAGTTTCCCGATCCCTCAATGAGTCGTGTTCAATCCTTGTATGTATCCACCCCATATCATAGAGCATTTCCTTGGTGATTGATCCGGGATCATGAATCGATTCACCAGGTGCCTGTGCATAAGTCATCAGGCCATTTTTTGTATTGTTGTATTTTTCTGCCAGGTGGTAAAGGCTGGAACCCTGATCCCATGGGGTTGGTACAAATAATTCAGCCGGAATATTTTTTTCAAGGCTCAGTAGTATGGGGCTTTTAAAATATAATGGAGGTGTTGTCAGCGCTTTGGCTAATGAACTGGAAGGTACCGGGTAGAGGTTATTATCAGTAAGGCTGTTACCAGCACCATTTCTCATATAATAATCATAGACCATCGTATTACCAGGCCATATATAATCCCCTTTATCTTCGTTGTTGACATAAAACAAGCCGATGAATCCCAGCCCGTGAGCCATTTCATGCAGTGTAATGGTTACCATATCTTCTTTGTTGCCGGGTTCGCCATCTGTGCCATAATACCATGAATATGCGCTGTTAAAGGTGATGATGATATCAGGTTCGTCTTCACCATTCAGTTCCCTGTCAGAAATTTTTTCGGCCAGAGCAACACAATACGCCAGAGGAGGGTGATAACCATGATCATATATTTTATAATACGTCCCCGGCAGAGTGCCTGCAAGAACACCCTCCCCCATCTTACCGGAGAATTGAACTTCCAGGTGAATGGGTACTGACGAACTGATCAGTCCCGACCATATATCTGTAGCCATCCGTATGGCGGACTTGGCCTGAATGGGCACATTCTTATAAGTTATAATGAATTGGGCGGGATTTGTATTTTCCGATTTCAATTTATTGAGGTATGATTCAGGTGGAGGAACGTGAAAATCGTTTGGTTTATCCGCCGCATAACAAATAATGCCACCGGTTTTAACAGGTAATTTTCTTACCCTGACCTGTGCCGTAAGTACTGAGGTATCTATTATCAGAAGGATTAGTATGCTTGTTAATACTGGGCCGTATCTCATTATTGATCATTTAATATTAAATAAAAAGTTCAAGGTACTTACTCTATTCCCAGACAGGCAATAAAAGACTGTTTCTCAGTTTAAAGCACGCAGTTCAGGGAACTGGCAGCGGGCAGTTATGTTCCTGCAGGCATCGTAAAATTTATTAATTTTACTGATACTACAGACGGGAATCCTTTTACCCTGCTTTCATGTATATATAAAGTAACAAAGTTATAATGATGTTTCAAAATTACAGTTCAATTTATGTTTTTAACTTATGTTTAAGTATTTTCCTGTCAATTATCTTTCATTCCTGTTCTGTGCAGTCCAAATTTACTGAACAGGATGTTGTTATTGAACTGGAACGTACCAGATGCATGGGCACTTGTCCTGTTTATGATATTAAAATCAATAAAAAAAGGCTGGTTCTGTATGAAGGGAAAGAGCATGCTGACCGCAGCGGCCTCTACCGGGCAAGGCTCCCTGAAGCGGTATTGGACGAGATAATTACCCGGTTCGGTGATATTAATTTCTTTCAGCTAAGGGATGTTTACATCATGAATATCAGTGACCTGCCAACAACCTATATCTCATTCAGATACGAAGGCTGTTACAAGCGGATCATGGATTATTATAATGCACCGCCGGCACTCCGGGAGCTTGAAGATTTTATCGACCGTTCAGTGAAAAACCTGGATTACAGGAAAACAAGATGATTAACTGGACGTTCCGTATTTTTTCAACTTTTGGTTTCAACATAGTGCAATGAATTTAAGTAAGTAATAAGAATTTGTTTTAATTTTTTATCAAACCAGGCCACATATGAAATGCGACACCAAACGTGATTTTTTTATATAATCACCTCATTCCATATTTCTAATTATCTCGTCACCGAACTCAGAGGTTTTAAGTTTGCTCGCCCCTTTCATCAGTCTTTCGAAATCATAGGTCACCCGTTTGTTAAGTATTGATTTCTGCAGACCGGATACAATCAGCTGTGCTGCCTCATTCCACCCGATATATTCAAGCATCATTACACCG
>Ga0172364_10005534_pt1 | contig 10058 bp, 11 predicted proteins | sample LakKivSesite10cm_FD_114545 | JGI IMG/M metagenome (GOLD analysis project Ga0172364, IMG submission 114545) | Sediment microbial communities from Lake Kivu, Rwanda - Sediment site 10cm | ecosystem: Environmental > Aquatic > Freshwater > Lake > Sediment | place: Rwanda: Western Province, Lake... | reverse complement strand
TTTTACTTCCTCTTCCACCTGTTATCAGCTTCATAAATGTATAGAAGCCAAATAGAATTATTATTATAATAATAGCTGTTAGAAGAATACCTATCCACGAAGTAAAGAAGCCGATTATGCCGTTAACGAATTTATCCCAAGAGCTTGTTTCTCCATATGAACCTACTAACGCCCCCCAATCTACGTGAGCTTCTTGTCTAACTGTCCATTCTCCGACCGTAAAGAGATGCAGTCTTATCTTTAGCGTAAGTGCATCCATTTTCCAAGAATACCAAGGTCTGAATCCACCTTCTTCTGTTCCAAATGAATTTAGTCTAATCGGAATATACCAATTATCTCTGAATACATCTGGATTAAGTTTTACTTCATTATAATAATAAGGCAATATTTTATCTTCTCCTACAGACGTTGCTATTCCGTTAGGGCTACTGTAGAACAAAGAGAACTCCTGTCCTTCGTTAAGATTCGCTGATATACTTGAAGTAGGACTATTAACGTCGTGGATACCCCAAGACGCTAATTTGTCGGAACTAAATCCTGCTAAGCCTACCCACACTCTTTCTATCTCTATTTTAGCTATTGTGATATATCCTCTCTGAAATACCGCATCATCGGTCTCAAAGTAATCTGGCATGAATTGCCCTGCTTTTAGCCATATATCAGTATCTAAGAATCTTCCGTCTCTTTCTGCATCAGCCTTCGGAGAAGCGGCTAAGTTAATATTTGTCTCGAATACCCATTCATCCATTTCATAATGTTCTGACGTTCCGTCAGTATTAGTTATATCCCAAGAGAATGTTCTATAATGTCCCGCGCCTTTGCTATCATTAAATTCAGGAGAAGGATAAGGTTGGTCAACAGAACCTCTTAAAGTCGGAATGCCTTGCCCTGCTTCGTCTGGGTCTATGCTGAATTCTGTTCTTCCGAAATTAACATCAGACGCTCTATGAGTAGTTCCCCATCCTCCAAATACTGGTAAAGCCATGTCTTCAGCATAATATTTGTGAACACCTGCAGATTGTCCGTCGTGATATAATGAACCTATAGTAGCGCCTTGCCAAGTCAGATTAACGCCTTGATAATTTGTAGGTCTTGAGATTGTCGATATCGAATATCCACTAGCCATAGCAAATATCGCTACGATTGCTGCTATTATTCCACCAGCCCACATCCCTGCGAAACTTACTTTATTTCTTCCCATTTTATCGCCTGACTGTTAATGCTCTGAAAAATATCACTCCACCGAGAAGCAGGACAATAATAACTATGATTGCACCATATACAACTATATCAGGTATGCCAGGAATGATAGATAACTTAGCTACCTTTATCGCAGACGTATTAAAGTCGACGGTTCCTACACTTACAGTAATTGAAGTTGACTCGTAGCCATCTCTGCTAAAGTAGAGATAATACGATTGTGTTTTTGGAACATCGAATGAGAAGTATCCACCAGAATTAGTTGTTGTTGTATGTCCTTGATAAGATATCATAACAGTCATCCCTTCTACGGGATTACCAGATGTATCTGTTACGAAGCCAGAGAGTTTTACAGTATCTGTAGGCGGATTTGGTGGAATGTATGTAGAAGTTAGTATTACATCAACTCTATCATTTGTTGCAGGAATACCTACATCTTGTGTATAGTTTAACGTTCCTTTGATAACTGTTAATCCGTATGTTCCAACTCGTAGATTACTGAATGGCGCAGTTCCGTTTACATCAGTCGAAGTTGAACTTACTCCAGATAACGTTACAGATGCACCACTTATTGGATTATTATTATTATCCCATACATATACCGTCAACGAATATTTCTGAACAGCAGATGTTGGAGTTAAATTCGCGTTATATAGATAATTTTGTCCTGATATTGTAAATGTTGCATTAAGCGTGTCATATCCAGAATGAGACATTTGTATTGAATAGCTTCCATCTGTATAAGGATAGAGTTCATAATATCCTGAAGAATTAGTAGTAGCTGTCTTAGCATTTCCATCCGAATCTGTTACAGTAACAGATACTCCAGCTAATACAGATGAGGTAGAACCATCTTTAACTACTCCAGACACTTTATATGTAGAAGGAGTAAGTATATTATATTCTATATCTAACGAAGAGTTCTGTGGGTCTATCTTAATTTCGCTTGCTTGACTAGAATCGAACCAACCCCAGCTTCTTCTTGTAATGTCTATAGCACCATCCCAGCACGGAGAAATAATAATTGTAACGTCTTTTCTACCCCACATCAGTGCTAACACACTCGCAGGTATTTCTGCAGAAAATCCACCTTCTGCTGGATACGTGAACTGTTGAGACCATAGTTCGACCCAAGGGACCCAGCCTTCAATAATTGATAATTGGAATTTATCATCCCACATTGCAGGACGTGAAGTAGTTGCAGTTGCTATATTTATTGTCACTTTTGTAAGTGCAGGATTCGTAGCTCCTGAAGGTAGAGTCGGAATTTGTGAGGTCTTAAATACAAGAGATGCCGAATAAGAATATACATCAAAGATAACGTCGCATACGCTTATGAACGAATAATCGACTCGCGTTCCAACTATATTACATCCAGTTGCGTCGGCATTATTTGACCAATCTAGTCTAGTTGTAGTTGTATCGGTTCTATCGCTACCATTACTGCTATACATATATTTAGCTTCCGTTCTCCACTTATTTATTACACTGTAGCTATATGTTTGAGGTTGAATTGTTGATAGTTCCATATAAGCCCCAGCTATCAGCATAACGACTAAAACGGTCGCAATACCTATCCCAATTTGCATTCGTGGTTTCATTTTTTATCCCGCCGCAAAGTTAGCTATCATATGAACTATGAGTGAAGTTGTTAAATTCTTCGTCTTGAGTGCTACTACACATAATACCATACTCGCAGCAAATACGAACATTAATGATATTGGGTCTGCTTGATATACGATTACATGGTAAAACATAAACACTACGGAGCACACTATTGAAGAGTAAAATAGATTATTCTTTGTTGCCGTGAACCAAGTAAATAGGAATGGTAATACAGCAAATCGGAATGTATATTCTTCTCCTATTGCCATTCCTGTATAGAATACTCTTGAATTAATCCCAACTGTTGCTAAATGACCAATAGTTGTCGTAAGAATTTGAAGCGCACTTGTACTAAGAACTCCCGCAACGAGCCACACTTCGACGCTCTGCCAGTTCACAAGTCGAGTCTTTAGATTTTGTGCGCTTCTACTAAAGTTCATAAAGCTTAGGTCAAGAGGCTCTTTCAAAACTAGTAATCCGAATACTAGTCCACCTAATATCATACTCATAATATATAGTCCACTTGTTGCACCGATGAAATCGATATGAACGTAAGTATAAATATATAATCCTATCAGAAACCCTAAAATACCTATGAAGACTCCGAGTGAGTCCAGTTTGAGCTTCTGACTCTTCACTTTTAGATTTAACGCGGTTCGCGACCTATACACTTTTTCTCCTCCTTTACTTTTCTTCTTAATATACTTATTCTATAAAAAAAACAAAAGGGAAGAATTGATGGCGTTTATTCTCCCCATACTTAGTGTCTTCCGACTTTCATTCGTGTAAAGATACCTGCCAGAACTGCTGCAACGATGATAAGGGTGATTACTATCGCCGCAATCGTCTCTACACCAGCGTCACTAAGCACAGATAGATTAGTATGTCTCGATACTAGATAGCCAACAAAGAACGCTACTATAAGCGCTAGTGCCATAGTCAACGTCATACCCGAAAGCGCTTTCCGAATGTCACCTGTAATCTTAGGCATCAACGTCACCCTACTGGCAGATACGGAACGATGCTGTAGTCTGTGAACTCAAGCTTCCGAAAGTCTGGTAGTATTGGTAGTAGTCTGCGGATGTATATGTCGCGATACCGTATGTGCATTTTATTGTGTTGCTTGTTGTCCAACCTGCCATATCGATAGTTACTGTCTTCTGATAAACACCATTCTGGATAACATTTCCGTCGGCATCTACAATTCTTGTTATAGCGTCGTCGGAAATATCACAGAACCATGTTCGACTGGTTGTCTTCGATACATAGCCCATTCCTGGTGCATTCACTACCAAGTCTTCGAATTCGTTCTCCGACAAAGTAAAGTAGAATACACACTTGTAGTCTCTGTTCAGTAACGGGTCGGTTGATGTAAGCCAACCAGAGTCGTCTTCAGTATTTCTGATTTCGAATGTTATAGCCGGCTTCGAATCAGTTGCTTTGCTTAAGTTGTCAACCAACGTATTCTCAGTGTCCGTAAGATATGAACCATCTGGTTCCATAGCTTTTGGCGAGAATGTTCCAAGGTCGATTACATTCGCGGTTAGTGGTAGTGTCGTATCTTCACCTGTCGCGGCATCTGGAACTGTATAAGTATCCCACATCGTAACAAAACCAGTTGGTGTAATCTTCACATCGTAAGACTCACCAGATGTATGGTCTTTCGCAGATGTTCCAGTTCCTGCACTAACGGTGATGCTGTCTTTCTTCGTTCCTGAAGCGGAATAAAAGTCGACAGTTCCATAAATTGTTGTATTGTCACCATAGAGGTCACCGAGTGATGCTTTTACTGGTCGCGTCAAACTAATACCTGTAACGGTGCTTCCTTGGATACCAGGCGTCTTACCTGCAGGTCGTTTCATCGTCGATAGCGATGGCAATAATATCCAAGCAATTGCGCCTATGATTACAACAGCTGCTACTACAACTGCTGAAATAACTGCGATGCTAGACTTTACACTTCTTGCTCCAGTCATTATTTTTCCTCCCATCTTTTTTTGTTCCAACTGTTATTATATTATATTCTACATTATTTAAATATTTAGTATCAAACCTTAAGAATCTGAGGACGGTTAGATAGTCATTACAAGGTATTTTTCAGGGTCTTATAGATTACAGAAAAAGTTAACTAAAGATACGCTGGGTTAAATAGGAATGAGAGATAAGCAAAAAATAAATATAGGAAACTATGAATATATTATGAAATTTGGAGGTAGAAAAAGAATGGTAGGAGAAATGAATGCCGCTCCAGATGTCGATAAGTTTGAGACTCTGGTTAAGATAGTCTCTAAATCACAAGCGAAGAAAAGTGCGAAATTAGCAGGACTCGTATCAAAAAAGATTGAACAATTTATTCTTGCTTCGAATGCTGGTAATGTCGGTGATATTTTTAGAATAGACGCTAAAAATATAACAGCGCTGGCTGAGTATGATGCAAAAATCGAGAGACTTATAGAATGGGCGGATGGCGACAAAGAAACAATAAAAATACTCGAGAGACTACGAGCTGAACAATTTTCTCTTGCTATGATGAGAACTTGTAGAAGCGATATTGTTGATAAAGCTCTTGCTGGCGCAATAGCAGAGACCTTTATGCCTTCTGAAACTTATATTGAACCAAGTGGTGAAGAGTAATGATGTCAGCTAAAACTGTTAAACCTATGGGTGTTCACGACGGTTTTGCTGAAGTAGGAATAAAAGTTATTAATAATAATATAATAATAATAGATAGTATTACAGATGGACTTGGTCATATTGTCTCGTCTAAACAAACTGCTGTTAAAACAGTTAGAGAGCCTATTGATATTAATAAGAAGTTGAAGAAAGGCGAGATTAGAGAAGTCAGGCGGATTTTAGAAGAAATTATCACATGTAAATTACCTATGCCCGAACAAGTAGAGTCTTTAAGTCGGCTTCCTTCTATTGCTGACAGTCTAAAAGGACAGGCCATATTAAAATTCTGTAACTATCACAAGTGTCTGTGTCCACTATTCTTCAGTCAGCTCGGTTGTGTTGACTTAGCAGAAAATGATATCATTCCAACTTCGTTAACAAGTAAGATACGATATTTCCACAAAAGAGCTCCTTTATTAAGAGAGCGAAAAGTATATCAGAAGCTATTCTCGGTCTTGAGACAATATCAAAGTTGGACTGAAGTTAAGAAGATGATGGACAAATTGAGAGAAAGAGAGAAACTCGACGAAGACCTTGCTATCATAAGTTATGGTGATGAAGGAAAAAAGAAGGAAAAGGAGTTACCCGACCTATGAAAATATCAAAAAGAGCTGAACGGCGAATGAAAGAAGAAGATAATTCAAAACTTCCCCCTATGGTCGTTAGCAGACATATTCATCGTCTTGTTCCATATGGCGAAGAACCAGATGGAATTTCACGTGGTTTGTTAGCAGATTATATTCCTGTGGTAAATTAAATGAGGAGAAACTAAAATGAGCTACCGTCTTGCTCCGCAAGAAAAAGCAATTGTTCAGTCTATTCACAAGACTCACTATCAACTCGGGCCTACCGTTATCTTTTCGTTATCAGCGACGCTAAGCTGGAAAATAGGCTTGATATTAATTGCTGGTAGAAGCTATGGAAAGAGCACTGTTCTAAATTGTATCAAAATGATGTCGCCTTATCAAGTTCTTAAGATAGCGTCTGCAACGCCAGCTGGTCTGAAATTTAAAAAGATAGACGAGCTTTTATCGCATCAACGTAGTGTTATTGAGTCTGATGAACTTGCAACTGTGACATCTGGCGGAGCTTATTTACTTGAGCAATTCTTAACATTACTTGCACAATTAATTTATGATGGGCGCTATGACGGCGGAACTATGAGACAAGCAACTATTGAAAATGCTGAAGTTGTTGTCTTAGCTGCAGCAACACCATCAACGCTTGAGAAGATTATGCGAAGCGTAGTTTGGGAAGGTCAGGCCTCTGAAAGATATGTGCGACTATATCCTATTTATCATAATAATGTATATGAAGTTGTAGAGAATCCACCGAAAGTTCATTTAAATAATCACTTTCCCGAAGACCCCGAATGGGAAGTATCTCCTGAAATGTTCCGAAAAGTATATAAAATGTTTAGGCCTCAACTAACTCCGAACAGGGCAGATTTAACAGCGAAGAAGATTTTAAGTGGCCACGCAAGCTTATGTAGAAGAAATAAAGTCGTTGATGCCGACGCTGAATGTATTCTTCTTTTTGAGCCTATGATAAATATTGAGAGATATTTCATAACAAGATTAAGCCATACTGCTGGTGGATATATAGATACTACACCGCCTTTGTTTAATAAGGTATTAAGCGAAGTTCTTTATTGGACGAGTTTATATCCACAGACCTATACTTCATTAACGATGAATACCCAGGGCTATCCTCAGAACTTATTGAAGCTCGTTATTAAAAGTTTTGAAAAGAGAGGCTGGATGAAAACAATAAAACATGGCGGAAAAGAAATGTTTACTATCGACGGTCTCTTTAAACAGAAACTAGATAATCTGTTTGAAGCTTTCGGATGTCTAGGAAAAGCGGATGACGAATTATTGGATGTGGTCTAAATGGGATTCTACGAGATAAAAGACCCGATAGTTAAACGAATCAAAGAACATGTATCAGGTAGTAAAACTCCGATTACATCGGTGAAGAACTTTATTAACTATTCGATACTCGAGCAAATGAAGAGAGACAATACACCTGACCGTAGCAAAATGATGCCATTTAAAATAAAAGTAACGAGTGATGGATTATCAAAGAAAGATATGCGAATTATAGCAAGTATAATCATAGGGTCAAATGTGGCAACTGCAGTTATAGTGGGACTTGCGTTGGTGTTAAGATGAAAGAAAAAATTATTGTTGGCGTATTATTAATGTTGATGATGGCTAACGTCTGTCAAGCTGGATTTAGCTCATATGAAGTTAGTGTTAGAGAGAATCAGAGTGTAGGTGTCGCTTATGTTTATGAGAATGAAAATATCACCTTTAGTTTAGTTGCGATTTCTGGATTTACAGGATATGAAAATTATCTTGTTTTTAGTCCAACTTCTGTGAGTAGTGATGCGTCGATAGGCATCTATCTCGCTTGGATACCACATCGCGAGAATCTATTACCACGATATTCATTTAAGTTGGTAGCAAGACGAATATCGGATAATACTCAATTAGGTTTACCGCTATTTATTTATGCTGTAATAGAGAATGAACCGCCGGAAAGTTTACCGAGCGAAAATCTATTAGCGTTATGGAATGAACTCGCAACTTTAGAAAATCTCGTGAGAGCTAACCAAGAAAATACCAGAGCTTACGTAGAAAATAGGTTGGTTGAAATGCAACTTATCTTAGAGAACTACCCAACGACTGACGATATAAATCTTTTACGAGATGGATTATATTATCTCGCACAAGAAGTTAATAACGGAAGTTTACGCGATGACAATCTTCAGTCACAAATAGAAGATTTAAAATCAACTGTAGGAACTCTGCAACTATTATTTGGTGTAATTGCGTTCTTTGTGGCAATATGTGTAGTTTATTTTGTTGCGCGTAAATCTATTCTCAAATTTAAAGGGAAAAAGCCAGCCGCTTCTCAGATTTCTGCCGAGAATAAAGCAGAATTAATAAAAAAAGCGTTTGATATTGGAGACAAAAGTAACCAAGCTTCATCTATAAAACAACCACCTAAAAAGGAGGTAAAGAATGCCGTCAGAAGAAGAACAAAGAGAAAAAGAAGTTGAAGAAGAAGAAGCACAATTCGCGGGAACATCGGAAACCGCGAATATGTTTAAGAGCACTATACTCACTTCAGTATTTATGGTATCACCAGTCGTAGTTTTCTTTCTTGTAGTGATGTTTGGGCCAGCATTTGGATTCTCGAAGGGTGAACAAATACTCGGAGGGATAATCGCGATGATAGCTGGCTTCTTTGTTATAATGTTCTATTATTATTCAAATGCTACGGGTCTATTCGGCAAGACTGCATTAAGTACATGTCACTGGGTTACGCCTGCTGAAACAATATCAGGAACTCCTGTAATAGATAAATTAATTTATCTTGGTATCGGAAAGGGTGGACTTCACTATACTGATATTCTCTTTGAAGGCGAAGATTTTCCTGAGATGCTATTGTTATCAGAAGGGCATCCTAATGAAATGATGATTCCATCGAGCGACTGGATATTGTATAAAGGATTAATTTATCCAGCGTCAGTTGCTATAATAGATACTGTTGAGTTAATGCGAATAAATCTCGGTTTAGGTAGTAGTCTACCACTTATCGTAGCAAAAGTTCAAGCCTCCGCTTATCACGCGAGAGTTGTTCAGGACGCTGCTGCTCGCTTTGCTTTCAAGCGTGACCATAATCCGAATAAAAGCGAAGTCCGTGAAGCTCTTGATATGTTAGGAGCATTCAGGGCACTTATCTATAAAGAACGTTGGCAACAAGCAGAAGGTCAACTTGCTGTCTATAAACATACATCAAAAGACTTTAAGAGACGTCTGTCTCAATCAACAGCCGAGTTAGAAGACCTTGCAGCTAAAAGCCGTGAAGAAACAAAAGCAGGATTCCTCGAAAAACTTAAATTGCATCCGTGGATGAAAAAAGTATTGCTGATACTCATCGTTGCGAGTATAATTACTGCGATAATTGTGATAATTGCTGTATTAAAAGGTAGTTCACCAACTCCTGCTAAAACTCTGCAGGTAATTAAAATGGCAGGATTGATATAATGGCAAAAGAAAAGAAGCGTGTTGGGGGCATAAGCACGAAATTTATTGATAGTAAGAAAGAGGTCTTGTAAGTGAATAGAAAATATTTTGTCAGTTTGATAGTTGCATTTGCGATATTTGGCATGTTGGCAGTGTTTTATAAAGTTACGCCAGTTGCCTTGGCGTCTCCAGACAACTTTGGATACACGATTGTTGGAAGTTCAGAACAGAGTTTTACAGGCACTAATGACCGTATTACAGGTTCTGTATTTGCTTGCCCCGCTAATGGAGCAGGAGATAACATAACCGCCTACATTGATGCGAATTTTCAGGAGGGGGGGGGAACTGCCAAGTGTGCGATTTATAAACATAGTGACAGCGCTTTAGTTCCAAACGGAGTTACCGAAGAAAAAGAGATTACTGAAGGCACCCTAGCTTGGGTTACTTTTAATTTTGGAGCAACAAAGCCGCAATTGACAGTAGGTACCGAGTATGTATTGGTTATTTGGGGAACACCAATCAAATTAGGGGGAATGAACATAG
>Ga0172364_10005533_pt1 | contig 10058 bp, 7 predicted proteins | sample LakKivSesite10cm_FD_114545 | JGI IMG/M metagenome (GOLD analysis project Ga0172364, IMG submission 114545) | Sediment microbial communities from Lake Kivu, Rwanda - Sediment site 10cm | ecosystem: Environmental > Aquatic > Freshwater > Lake > Sediment | place: Rwanda: Western Province, Lake Kivu... | reverse complement strand
GTCACGCTGACCACCTACTCCAACTCGTTGTCCAAAGGGGATATCCCTGCTTTGTGCCCCCAGGCTTTTCCTCGCCAACTCCTGCCGGTGTACCTGGTAGGGGGACGCTCGTGGGGTTCCGTCGAGGTTCGAGATAGCCGGGTGGGGACGAAGGTTGCGGAGTTGGGACCGGTGTCGCACTGTAACCATCTCTGGCTGCCGGGGGGAGAAGGACTGATCTTCCCGAAGGTCGAGTTTGCGAAGGAAGGGCTCAGGCAAGAAGGAGTCCAGGAGGAAATCATATACCCGGTCAGCCTGGCCTTATGGCGGGTCGCGGACGAAGCGCCGGTGGTGATATTGGAGGGGACGAAACAGCAGAGTTACTTCCCGGTGCGCTGGCTCCCGGACGGACGGCTCATGGTCCGCGTGTTGGAGTGGGAGAAAGAGGAGTATGAGGGGCCTGCCTGGCCGGAGCGCGTGGAGTACCGCTTCTTCTACGTGGACGAGGGAGAGGAGTTCCAGGCAGCGGGAGCAGGCGGCCTGCCCTGGTGGGCAGCGGGTGGGTTTGAAGAGCGGCTGGCGGCGACCGGGCTTCCCCGTGGTGAGGTGATTGATTGGGAAGTGGGGCCGGACGAGGTAACGGTCATCTTTACGTGGCGATGGAAAGAAGGCGGGGAGTTTAAGTCGGCAATTTATCTGTGGCAAGGGCGGGACGAGGAGCCGGTGTACCTGGCCACTGGCTGGTATCCTCGCTGGCAGTTTCCTTATACGGTAGACGAGTCACAAGCGCCACTGTCCGACCCACGTATTCCTGTTGAAAAGATCATATACGGACCGGTGTTATCAGCCTGCGTGGTGCCGTTCTCGACGTGAAGAAGACTGCGGAGGGGTTAGATGTGCAGTTAAGAGAAGTTCATACAGGCGAGTCGTTTCTGATTCACATAACCTCGGAGACACTAGCAGTCTCCGAGGAGGGGAATGAGGTTCCCTTTGTGGAAGCGCAGCTTGATCTAAGGTCCGGTGACGGTGTGCAAATCGTCGGTTTGAAGCTCAAGGATGGGACAGTGGTCGCAGCACTCGTATTTTAGCACAAATGGGAAGACGACAACGAGCGTTTAGTATCCTGAGCATTGGTCTTGTCCTCGCCGGGTGTGGTCCTGTGTCAACGCCCGGTGAGCCGTTACCCTCTTTGTCTACGCCGACGACGACAGCCGTACTGACAGAAGCAGCCATCCCGTCAACGTCAGCAGGGGCTGCGCAGTCGCCAGCCCCAACGATGATGCTGGTGCCGACGGCAGAGCCTGGCGTGCAGGGCAGCGGTCACAGTTACAACCCGGGCATCTCGGCCGATGGACGATGGGTAGTGTTCCAGTCTGAGGCCAGGAACCTGGCAGAGGGCGACACGAATAGGGTGTCGGACATTTTCGTACACGACCGGCAGACAGGCACGACGGAGCGAGTGAGCGTGGCCAGCGATGGCACGCAGGGCGACGGTGAGAGTTTCTCACCCGCGATCTCGGCGGATGGGCGCTGGGTGGCGTTCTGGTCCTTCGCCAGCAACCTGGTGGCGGGCGATACGGAAGAGTGCGGCGAGGGCGACTATACGTATAATTGCGCCGACGTCTTCGTGCATGACCGGCAAACGGGCACGACGGAGCGGATCGTGGCCGGAGGCTGGAGTGGCCTGGGGGGCGGAAGTGACAGTCTCGGCATCTCGGCAGACGGGCGCTGGGTGGCGTTCTATTCCTGGGCCAGCAACCTGGTAGCGAGCGACACGAATGGAGTGTCAGACGTATTCGTGCACGACCGGCAGACGGGCATCACGGAACTGGTGAGCGTGGCGGGCGACGGCACGCAGGGCAACGGGAACAGTGTGGAGCCTGCCATCTCGGCGGACGGGCGCCGGGTGGCGTTCGTCTCCTGGGCCAGCAACCTGGTAGCAGGCGACACCAACGCGCAGCCGGACGTTTTTGTGCGCGATCGGCAGACGGGTGAGACCAGGCTGGTGAGTACGGCCAGTGATGGCGCGCAGGGCGACGGTGAAAGTGGAATCATGTCGCACCAGGAGGGGTGGAGCGCTGGCCTGAGTATCTCGGCGGATGGGCGGTGGGTGGCCTTTACGTCCAGCGCCAGCAACCTGGCAGCGGGCGACACGAATGAGTGTGATGACCCGATCAGGGGGCCGCATAACTGTTATGACGTTTTCGTGCACGACCTGCAGACAGGCGCGACGGCACGGGTGAGTGTGGCCAGCGACGGCACGCAGAGTGACGATGAAAGCGGTGCGCCCAGTATTTCCGCAGATGGGCGCTGGGTAGTGTTCTGGTCATCTGCCGCCAATCTGGTGGCGGGCGACACGAACGAGTGCCCCTATTCTAGTGGCAGCCCCAACTGCCCCGACGTCTTCGTACGTGACCTGCAGATGGGGACGACGGAGCGGGTGAGCGTGGCCACTGATAGCACTCAGGCCAACGAAGCTGGCGGAGCGTCCGGTGTCTCGGCGGATGGGCGCTGGGTAGTGTTCTGGTCGTCGGCCAGCAACCTGGTGGCGGACGACAGCAATGGATTCATGGATGTTTTTGTACATGACCGGCGGACAGGCCGGACCGAGCGGGTCCCTTGAGGGCTGGACTTTGGAAGTCTTATTTGGGCTATTCCCGTAGTCGCACGCCCAGTCCTGAGTGCCGCTCCCGCACTTTGGCGTTGTGTACGGCGATGCCAATCGCCCGCCGTGTTCCCACCAGCACGACCAACCGCTTGGCCCGCGTGACGGCCGTATAGAGCAGGTTGCGCTGCAGCATCATGTAGTGCTGCGTCAATAGCGGTACGACGACGGCAGGGTACTCTGCGCCCTGGCTCTTGTGGACCGACACGGCGAAGGCGTGCACCAGTTCGTCGGTCTCGCCCCAGTCGTAGACGACCGGGCGGCCATCTATCGTCACCGTCAGCATCTGTTCTACCTGGTCTATCCCCATCACCCGGCCGATGTCGCCGTTATAGACGTCGCGGTCGTAGTTGTTGCGCACCTGCATCACCTTGTCGCCCACGCGGAACAGCCGCCCGCCCAGTCGTCGCTCGGGCTTGTGCCCTGAAGCGGGGTTGAGCGTCTCCTGCAAGCGCGCGTTGAGGCTGGCAACCCCACACGCACCCCGGTACATCGGCGCTAGCACCTGCACCTGGTCCACGGGGTCCAGCCCGAACTTGGCCGGGATGCGCTGCTGCACGACGTCCACTAGCAGGCCGGCGGCCTCGTCGGGGTCTTCCTTGGAGAAGAAATAAAAGTCGTCGAACTGGTTGAGGATGGGCATTTGGCCCTGGTTGATGCGGTGGGCGTTGACGACGATGCCGCTCTCGGCGGCCTGGCGGAAGATGGTCGTCAGCCGTACCACGGCGGCACGGCCGGAGCCGATGACGTCGCGCAGGAAATCCCCCGCGCCCACGGAGGGCAGTTGGTCCACGTCGCCGACGAACAGCACGTGCGCGGCCGGGTCCACTGCCTTGAGCAGGTGGTTGGCCAGCAGCAGGTCGAGCATGGAGGCCTCGTCCACGATCAGGCAATCCGCCGGCAGCGGGTTCTCCTCGTTGCGGCGGAAGCCCTCCTGCGGCGAATATTCGAGCAAGCGGTGGACGGTTTTGGCCGGGCGGTCTGTGGCCTCCGACAGCCGCTTGGCGGCGCGGCCGGTGGGGGCGCACAGCGCGTAGCGGCAGCGGAGTGCCTCCAGTGCGCCGATGACGGTGCGCACGCTGACGGTCTTGCCGGTGCCCGGACCGCCGGTGAGCACCGTCACCTTGTGGGTGAGCGCAGCGCGCACGGCCTCCCGCTGTTCGGGCGAGAGTTCGATGGCCGAGCCACGGGTGACCTGCGCCAGCAGCGCATCCCAGTCTATGCTGCGGAAGGAGTGCAGGCGGGTAGTGGGGGCTTCGACCAGTGCCCGGATGCGGTTGGTGACGCCGACCTCGCCGTAGTAGAAGGGGGCCAGGTAGACGGCCTGCTCTTCGCGCACCGTGCGCCCCCCCTCTTTCCCCCCCGGTGGGGGGGACGGCAGGGGGGTGGATTTCCCCCCCGGTGGGGGGGACGGAAGGGGGGTGGATTTCCCCCCTCGTAGGGGGGAGGGAAGGGGGGTGGATTTCCCCCCTCGTGGGGGGGACGGAAGGGGGGTGGATTTCCCCCCTCGTGGGGGGGATGAAAGGGGGGTAGGATAGACCAATGTCTCGCGGCGCACGACCTCGTCGGCGTCCAGCGCACCGATGGCTTCTGTCACCAGTGCAGGAGGCACGTCCAGCAGTTGGGCGGCCTCGTCCGTCAGGTCAGGTTCGGGCACGTAGACGTGGCCCTCGTCGGCCAGTTGGCTAAGCGCATGGGCCACGCCGGCCTGCACGCGCGACGGCGCGTCGGAGGGTAGCCCCAGGTCGCGGGCGATCTTGTCGGCAGTCTTGAAGCCCACGCCCCAGATGTCGCGCGCCAGCCGGTAGGGGTCCTCTTGCACGACCTGCAGCGCGTCGTCGCCGTAGGTCTTGTAGATTTTCACGGCCAGGCCGGTGGTGACGCCGTGGCTCTGGAGGAACAGCATGACCTCGCGGATGTGTTTCTGTTCCTCCCAGGCCTTGGCGATGGAGGCGGCGCGCTTGGGCCCCACGCCCAGCGCCTCCCGCAGCCGCCGGGGCTCCTCGTCGAGCACGCGCAGCGTGTCGGCGCCGAAGCGCTGGACGATGCGCGCCGCGGTGACGGGCCCCACGCCTTTGATCAGCCCCGAGCCCAGGTAGCGCTTGATACCCTCGACGGTGGCCGGGAGGACCTGTGTGCACCGCTCGGCCTTGAACTGGCGGCCGTACTGCGAGTGAGTCGTCCAGGTACCCTCCAGCCGCAGGCTCTCGCCGGGGTTGACCTCGGGCAGGTTGCCGACGACGGTCACCAGGTCGGGCCGGCCGGCGACGCTGAGGCGGATGACGGAGTAGCCGGTCTCCTCATTGTAGTAGGTGACACGCTCGACGGTGCCGTGGATTTGATCGAGCATGGGGGGAATGATAACAGAGAAAGAGGCAAGATGCAAGGGGCAGGAAGGGAGGGAAGGGAGGGAAGGGAAGGAAGGGGACAAGGAGACCGGGAGACGAGAGGGCAGGAGGCAAGAGGCAAGAGGCAAGAAGCAGGATGCAGAAGGCAGGATACAGGAGGCAGGGAAGTTGGAATGGAGGGGGATATAAAGGCGGCGTGCCCGGGAACTGACCAGGGCGGGGTCGGCCAGCTCCCGGGCACTGCCAAATACGGTCTCATTGTACCTCAGAACAGGCGTTTGGGGGGTTTCGTGTAGGTTACAGCAGTGTTTCCGGTATGTAACTTTCGACCGAGTGGTATAAAAAGCGATGTGCCCGGGATCTGACCAGGGCGGGGTCAGCCAGTTCCCGGGCACCGCTAAGACGGCCTCATTGTACTTCAAAACAGGCGTTCTGGGGTTTCACGTGTGTTACAATAGTGTTGCGGGCCTGTAACTTTTGTCATTTCCGAGGGACGATGATCCAGAGCAGCACGTAGGGCAGGAAGCCCGGCAGGCCGCCCGGGAGCAGCAGGATCAAGAAGAGCAGGCGGAACCAGAAGGGGTTGATGCCGTAAAAGGCGCCCAGCCCACCGCACACGCCCGCAATGATCCCATTTTGCCGTCGCAGCTTATGATTCTCAGTCATGGTTATATGTCCTCCCCAAATCCCTTGTCTACCTGCTACTTGTCTACTTCCTGTCATCTTCCCTGACCAGCGCCGAGAGGATGACGGTGACGATGCTGACGATGAGCGCACCCAGGAAGGCAGGCCAGAAGCCATCCACGTAGAAGCCAACGCTGAACCATTTTTGGGCGATTTGTGAGGCCAGCAGTAGAGTGATGGCGTTGATGACCAGCGTGAACAGGCCCAGTGTGAGCAGGATGAGCGGGCAAGTCAGGAGCTTGAGCAGCGGGCGCACGATCGCGTTGACCAGCCCCAGGATGACCGCCATTACCGCGAAGACGACCCAGGCGTTGCCCTCGACGCGGATGCCCGGCACGAGCCAGGCCGCCACGAAGAGCGCCAGGCTGACGATGACCCAACGGATGAGTAGTTTCATGTGCGTTCACCTCCTTCTTTGTCGTAGGTTAATACGCAGATGGGGCGGGAGGGTTGCAATTTTTGGAAGTTGGAAGTTAGAAGTTGGAGGTTGGAAGTTGGAAGTTAGAAGTTGGAGGTTGGATGGTGGAGAGTGGGGAGTTATGCAGCTTGCTGCAGGTATATCCAGTCTACCCAATCATAGTGTCTCAGGCATTCGTTCCTCGAACAAGGTACGTAGCTCACGAAATGCGACATCGAACGGCGGTACATCGCGTACCAACTGGCGCAGGTCGTCTGTCCACACCCGCTGTAGAACACCTGGTTCTTCCCAGAGTGCCTGGGGTGCATAAGGGCGACCTACCGTATCCAGCTTGGCCCGGATCAGGTCGGGCAGCACAGCGAAGGTGATATCCTCCCGTTGGAGTAGCAGCCACAGGTCAAAGTAGTCGCGCGGCACACGGCGCATGAGCGCAGCGCGGACCTTCTCGGCCAGAATTTCCTCCAGCGCCATACAGGTCACTGTGAACGGTGGGCCGTAAGGGGCAGTCAGCGCCATCTGATGAGGCGGAAGTTGTATTCGCTCCCGAAGACTGATGTCCACTTTGACGGAGTTGGGGTGCTGTAACGGCCCCACGAAGCCTAACCGGTCAATAGTCAACGCATCGTGGTACTCGCGGACGTCCTTAATCTGTCCCTGGATTTCCAGTATCTCCAACGCCGGACGAATCGCTTCCAGGCTGACAGGCGCTTGAGCGGTGAAATCCAGATCCAGTGAGAGTCGGCGACCCAGATAGAGTTTGTGCAAAGCGGTGCCGCCTTTGAGAACCAATACTTCGCGCCAGATTTCCTCAGCGTACAGGTGTCGCAGGATCAGAGTCAGGATGTAGTCCTTCTCCAACGTGCCCAGGGCTATACCCTGACGCATGGCCTGCTGCCTGAGTTCTCGGCGGGTGATCATCAATGTCTCTGCCACTCGAGGAGTTGTTCTTCAGTCACGTTCAGGCGCAGGTTCCAGCGCGTGTGATAGGAACCGCGACGGCCGTAGCGTGGGTCAAGTAATGTCTCACCCGGTGAAATCTCAGCTCGCCAGCTATCTATCCATTTTCCTGCCTCCAACCTCAGAACCTCGACCAAGTAACCCAGACGCTTGAAGACAGTGCGGTTGCCCAGCCGTTGGGCGTCGGCGGTCAGTTGAGACCAGTCTGCCCCTGTTTGCGCATAGCGGCTCAGTCCTTTGGCCAGTTCGACGATGCCGCCGCACAACCCAGGATGGTCGAGGCCATCCACCAGCGTCTTGGATGGGGTGGTGATCTGTACTGGCTGGTCTTCGATGGTTGCGGTCTGGATGCCAAAGAACTTGTGGGGTGTAAGGGTAATGAACCGGAAACGTAGCCCCAATTCCTCGATAGTGATCCTCGTCTTGCGGCGAGTGGTGGCCACAAAGACAGTGTCGGGTATCAGGTCGGAAAAGGCGTGGAAGGTGAGTGCTGAGGCATAGGCGATGGCGTAGGGTTGTACCAGGTGGGCAGCAATCACAAACTCGTGTGCGCTGTAGAGGCCTTCCATTCCTGCCTCCAGAGGCAGAATAAGGTACTTGCCCTTTTCCAGGCGCAATAGCCAGCGCTTGAGGGTCAGGTGATACAGCAGCTTATTGACATCCTGGCCCCCATTGCCCAGAGCCGTGCGGGCCTGGGTAGTGGAGAAGACGATGTGCCCCTCAGCAGCCAGCCGGTTGAGCAGGCGGGTTTCGGCAGGACCGAGCGTTCGTGTTTGTGCCATCATAATACCATTCTATGGGATAATGATAACACAGATTGTGGATCAATGCAAGAGCAGCGACTTGTCGTCTGTCACCAGGTCACGCTCGAGCCGCTCCACGCTAACCGGACCGCTGGACCCTGGCGGCCTCGACTCGTGCAGCATCAGACTATTATAGTCTGTTTCATCATCTTTTCCATTTTGCCTACTTGTCTAACGCTGGCGGTTGTGATATGATGGGATCAGATTGTCGGCGATTCGATTGCGCCAGGGCGGGAGAAGGAGGATTGGCCTGTGAAGCGCAATCTGTGTCTGGTGTTTGGTTTTGTGCTCTTCTGCAGCCTGGTCGCCAGCAATCGTAGCCTCGCCGATGCCCTGACCTGGCAGCCTGTCGCTGGCCCGTACGGGGGCAGTGTGGCGGCGCTCGCGATTTCTCCCCACTATGCCACTGATCATACCTTCTTTGCTGGGCTGCGCGGCCACGGCGTTTACCGTACCGACGACAGTAGCAATTCCTGGCGGCGCGCCAGTCCTCCCGATTGGGTGGTCGTCGCACTGGCCATCTCGCCGGACTATGCTACCGACGAGATCCTCTTCGCGGCCACTGGCCTGCCGACGACCGGCTTCCACGTTTACCGTTCCACCGACGAGGGCAACTCCTGGCAGGAGGTGACGCCGGCCTGGAGTAGCCCTCCGAATGCCCCTGTCCTGGCCGTCACCCCCGATTTTGCTACCGACCGGACGCTTTACGTCCTGGGCGGCCTCGATACTTACGTCTCCACCGACGGCGGCGTGACTTTCGTCGAAGCAGGCGGCTGGTTGGCAGCCCACAACGTGGTGACGTTGGCCTTTTCGCCGGCCTATGCCACTGACCGGACGCTCTTCGCGCTTGTGCGGAACGAGGGGCTCTACAAGTCTACCGACGGTGGCACGACCTGGAACCCGACCGGCCTCAGCGGTGACCTCAGCACGTTTGCCGTGTCGCCGGACTATGCTAACGATCGGATGCTCATCGCTGCCAACCGCGCTACGGGGGTGCTGACTATCTCCACTGACGGGGGCAATACGTGGACGCCGGCCGGGGTCACGCTGGGCACCGGCGGCCAGCACACGCTGCTCTTCTCGCCCACGTTCGGCAGCGATCGCATCATCCTGGTCGCCAGTTCGACCGACCCTGGACTCTATCGTTCCGATGACGGCGGCACGACCTGGTCGCCGGTGGGCGAGTACGATCCTGCTCATCCCTACGAGGGCTTCGTCGGAGGGGCGATCTTTGCCCTGGTGCTGGCTCCCTGCGAGGCGTACGACGGGACTGCGCTGACCGGGACAAGCACCGGCATTTACCGTTCTATGGACTCAGGTATACACTGGGACCAGCACAACGACGGGCTGGCTCGCCTGACGGTGCGCGCGCTCGCCGTCGCGCCCGACGATCCGTCCACGCTGCTGGCCGGCATCAGTTTCTTCGAGACGCGCATCAACGGTGAGCCTGACGAACACGACGGTAGCCTCCAACTGACTGCCGACGGCGGGCAGACCTGGCGGGCCGTCTCTGGGCGGCTGGCCCGCGTGCGCAGTGTAGCGTTTTCTCCTGGGTTCGTTGCTGACCGGACGGCCTTTGCTGCCACCGGCACGCCCGGCGAGCATGGCCTGGCCGACGGCGGCGTCTACCGCTCGACCGACGGGGGCCGGAACTGGACGCAGGTGCTGGGCGGCGCGATGGTCGAGGCGTTGGCGCTTTCGCCGAACTTTCTGGAGGATCGCACGCTGTGGGCCTCTACGCTCGCGGACGCATCGGCGGCGGGGTTCTACGTTTCTCCAGACAGTGGCGATACCTGGACATTGTTGACGGGGTCGGTGCGCGCCCGTGTGCTCGTTTCGTCGCCCAACTACGGTGTGGACCACACGCTCTTTGCCGGTACAGAAGACCGGGGGTTGTTGCAATCCACTGATGGCATGTCCTGGACCCAGGTGTTGTCCCGGCCAGTCACAGCGCTGGCCGTTTCGCCCACATACGGTGCCAGCCGGACGCTCTATGCCGGGGTAAAAGAGAATCCCGGTGCTCCTGGCGAGATACATTTTTCGTCTGATGGCGGGGAGACCTGGCAGCGATTAGAAACCGGTATCCCGCCTGCCTGGGAGGACAAACCTGCTACCATCTCCGCGCTGATCTTCGCTTTCGATGGCTCCGTTCTGGCGGGCGTCTCCTACGGTCGTGAAGATGGTGGTGGCGTAGTATACCGCTC